>Ga0209390_10000524_pt1 | contig 76076 bp, 59 predicted proteins | sample BON01_FD_187212 | JGI IMG/M metagenome (GOLD analysis project Ga0209390, IMG submission 187212) | Freshwater microbial communities from Lake Bonney liftoff mats and glacier meltwater in Antarctica - BON-01 (SPAdes) (version 2) | ecosystem: Environmental > Aquatic > Freshwater > Ice > Glacier...
TCACTCCAGCTCAGATGACTTTCGAGTTTTTGACCGAGGAGCGCGAGCGTGAGTTGATTGGAGAGCAACACAGATGGTTAGATCTAATTCGCTGGGGAATCTTGGTCGAGCGAGTAAAACAGCATAATCCTCAGGCTGCTCCTAATATTCAAGACTTCCACGTCTTGAGACCAATCCCTCAGAATCAAATTGATAGAGCAGATGGTGGAGCAGCGTCCTTTCCGCAAAACGCAGGATATTAACGGCTACTTATAGATTGAATAAAAACATAAAAAAGCTGCTCTACAATAGAGCAGCTTTTTTATGTTTTAACAATTTGAAATCTACTTTATTCGGCAATAGTTGACGAACGAATAATGATCTTTGAAGGAATGGTAATCACTTGATCAATCAATTCATAATGTTTTGGCTTTGTCAATTTCCCAATCAATAACTTGGCGCATTCTTGGCCAATGGTAATCGCTGGCTGAGTGATCGTAGTCAAAGAGGGATTTAGTAATCCTGCCATATTGGTATTGGAAAAGCTGATAATTTTCAAATCTTCAGGAATCCGGATTCTTGTTCGTTTCACCGCATGATAGGTCGCTATCGCTAATTTTTCAACAGAGGCCAAAATCCCATCTGGCCTATTTTCAGACCGAAGCATATCACAGATACGATCGATATTCTCCTCGTCACAATGATTACAATTTAGACTAAACGTGGGCTCCTCCTCCAACCCAGCTGCCTTGATGGCATGAGAATAACCGCGATACCGTTCTTTGGTAATTGAGAGCTCTTTACTGATCATCAAAAAGGAAATCTTCTTACAGCCTTGCTGGATCAAATGTTTAGTGCCATCGAAGGCACTTTGATAATCATTAGTAATAAATTTGGTAGTGGGTATGCCAGCGCAAATCCTATCAAAAAAGATGATTGGCAATCCTTGATTGTATAATTTTTCCAAATGCGAAAAATCACTCGTCTGACTAGAAACAGACATTACTACAGCATCAGCACGCCCATTAAGCAAAAGATTTACGATTTTTTTCTCACGATCCACATCCTCATGCGTATTGTAGATCAACAAATGATAGCCATGTGCTTGGGTGATTTCTTCGATTCCGTCCATTACCTGAGCAAAAAAGTTATTGATTCGCTCTGGAATAATAACTGCAATTGTCTTGCTTTTATTCTCACGAAGACCCCTGGCAAACTGATTGGGTTGATAATTCAGCTTCTCAGCCATGCGGATGACTTTCTTTTTGGTTTCTTCACTGATTTCGTAGCTGTCATTGAGCGCACGAGACACGGTGGAAGGAGCTAATTTGAGTTCAGCGGCTAATTCTTTGAGGTTAATTCCTGCAGCCATAGCGGTAAGGGGTTTTTAGGTTTTTGAAAGTACAAAACCTTAGGAAGAATTACCTGAATTTTAGCCTTATTTTCGCAATCGTTTGCGTATTTTAAAATCATTCTAGGCTAAAATGAGGTTAAATTAAACGGTATATAATTGAAAATAATCACTAAAATTTTTTCTACATGTCTTTAACCGCCGTACAATCTACCTTTCTTTCAGACGACTTTCTTTTAAGTAATGAGTACGCACGAATATTGTATTTTGATTATGCAAAAAAGCTTCCCATCATCGATTACCACAATCACCTCTCCCCCACTGAAATCAATCAGAATAGAAAGTTTGAAAATCTTTCGCAAATATGGCTTTCGGGTGATCATTACAAATGGAGAGCCATGCGTACGCTCGGAATCAGCGAGCATTTCATTACTGGAAATGCTTCAGATCAGGAGAAATTTTTGAAGTGGGCTGATGCCGTTCCCTACACTATGAGAAATCCACTCTACCATTGGTCGCATCTGGAACTGAAGCGATATTTTGGAATAGACGGCTTGCTCAATGGTTCTTCATCTCAAGAAATTTATGATACTTGCAACCTAAGATTGCAGGAAGATGATTTTTCCACCTTGGGATTGCTAAACCAGATGAATGTTGAAGTAATCTGTTCCACTGATGATCCCGCTGACTCTTTGGAAGAACATACATCGTTTTCAACTAAAAAAAATAAAATGCAGCTGTATCCTGCATTCAGACCGGATAAGTCCTTCGGAGTAGAAAACCCTCAAACCTACCGGGCCTACCTCGAGAAATTGGAGCGTGCTACCAACAGTAAAATTCATTCCTACGAAACACTCCTTGAAGCGCTATCCGATCGAGTTGATTATTTTCACCAACGCGGATGCAGGCTCTCAGATCATGGATTGGAGCAATTATACTTTTTTGAAGGAAACGAATTCAATATTGGCAACCTTTTCCAAGATCTGATGCAGGGCAAAAGCCTGAATCCTACAGAAGTTAAATTTTTTAAATTCAAGACACTCGTCGCCTTATGCAAGCTTTACCATAAAAAGGGCTGGGTACAACAATTTCATCTTGGAGCATTACGAAATACTAACGCCAGATCTTTGAAAATTCTAGGCCCTGACACCGGTTTCGACTCTATTGGTGATTTTGATCAAGCCAAAAGCCTCGCTGGATTTTTAAATGAACTTGACTTAACGGATCAACTGACTAAAACAGTGCTGTATAACTTGAATCCACGAGACAATGAGGTTTTGGCAACTATGATTGGCAACTTCAATGATGGATCCTCAAAAGGAAAAATTCAATTCGGATCCGGCTGGTGGTATATGGATCAGAAAGATGGCATGGAGAAACAATTGAATACACTCTCCAATATGGGATTGGTGAGCTGCTTTATAGGAATGCTGACCGATTCAAGAAGCTTTTTATCCTTTCCCAGACATGAATATTTCAGACGGATTCTCTGCAATTTATTTGGCAGCGATGTCGCAAAGGGTGAGCTTCCATGGGATGAAGAATGGCTTGGGAAATTAATTGCAGACATCTGCTACCACAATGCCAAAAACTATTTCGACTTCAGCCCCTCCAATTTTAAAATCTAATTATGCTTGATTCCTTATTTTCTTTGAAAGGAAAAAAAATTGTTTTTACCGGCGCCGCAGGAGTGTTGGGCAGTGCCATGTGTAAGTACTTAGCTGCTCACGGAGCAATACTCGTTCTACTCGGGCGAACAGCTTCCAAAGTGGATTCACTAAAGCTTGAGATTAATGCTGCTGGGGGAAAGGCTGAAAGCTATGCTGTTGACGTAACAGATGAGGACGCCTTGGGTCAACTTGCGGACAAGCTGGTTTCAAAATTTGAAGGAATAGATATTTTGATTAATGGCGCAGGAGGAAATATGCCCGGTGCTGTAATTCTACCTGAGCAGACGTTCTTGGACTTAGATTCGGATTCCTTGAAAAAAGTGGTGGATCTCAATTTTCTTGGAACCATCCTTCCCACCAAAGTACTACTTCCTTTGATGCTCAAATCAGGAAAAGGAAATATTATCAATATTTCCTCCATGGCGGCTTCCAGACCCATGACCAGAGTACTGGGTTATGCTGCGGCAAAAGCTGCAATCGATAATTCCACCAAATTTTTGGCAGTAGAATTGGCAACAAAGCATGGAGCGGATTTTCGTGTCAATGCTTTGGCTCCGGGTTTTTTCCTTACCGAACAAAACAGAAGCTTATTGACAGAACCAAATGGAAGTCTCACTCAGCGAGGAAATCAAATCGTAGCCCATACGCCAATGAATCGCTTTGGCAATCCGGAGGATTTACTGGGGACTTTACACTGGCTTTGTGCCGATGCGTCTGCATTTGTCACCGGAACTGTCATCGCTGTAGATGGTGGATTCAGTGCTTATTCGGGAGTCTAATCTCAACTAGTATGACTAATTAATAGTATATTATTTCTTCTACATTTACAATTGCAACTAGTATTGGCTATTCTCATATTATCTTATTCCCCAATCCTTTATTCTTCAACAAGATGATCACAATGCAACAAACCATGCGATGGTATGGACCAAAAGATCCGGTGAGCCTCTGCGATATCAGACAAGCTGGTGCTATCGGAATCGTCACTGCATTGCACCATATTCCAAACGGTGAAGTATGGAGTCAGGAAGAAATTAAGCAACGAAAAGAACTTATCGAAGCGGCAGGACTAGCCTGGATAGTAGTGGAATCTGTTCCAGTCCATGAGGAAATTAAAACGCGCTCCGGCAATTTCCAAAAGCAAATTGAAAACTATCAGGAAACCATTCGGAATTTGGCAGCTGAGGGCATATTTACCATTTGCTACAACTTCATGCCGATTCTGGATTGGACTCGGACAGATCTTGAACACGAGCTTCCAAATGGCGTAAAAGCATTGCTTTTTGAGAAAAAAGCGGTACAGTCTTTTGATGTGTTTATCCTAAAACGCCTGGGAGCAAAAGAAGAACTAAGTGACGAAGAGTACGATGAGCTGAAAAATTATTACGATTCATTGGCGCCTGCTAAGCATCAAATGATTGTAGACAATATACTCAAAGGACTTCCTGGATCAGAGATTGGCTACACCATGGAGGAGTTTAAGGCAATGTTAGCAACTTATAAAGGAATCGATGCCGGCAAACTTGCCGATCATTTGCGCCTTTTTCTTGATGCAATAGTTCCAATTGCAGAATCTTGTGGCGTATCTATGGCAATTCATCCCGATGATCCTCCATTCTCGCTCTTTGGATTACCCAGAATCATGAGTACTGCGGCTGATGCTCGACGAGTACTTAAAGATCAACCCAGCCCATTCAATGGACTCACTTTCTGCACCGGATCATTTGGTGTGAGGGTGGATAACGACTTGCCGGCAATGGTTGCAGAATTTGGAGAAAATATTCATTTCATTCATTTGCGAAGCACCAAGCGAGATGCTGACGGTAACTTCTACGAAGCTAATCACCTAGAAGGGGATGTACCAATGATCAGTGTGATCAATGAAATCATCAACGTACAAACCGCCAGAGGAAAAAGCCTTCCAATGCGCCCAGATCATGGTCACCAGATGTTGGATGATTTGACCAAAAAGACAAATCCAGGCTATTCCGCAATTGGAAGACTCAAGGGCCTTGCAGAAATCAGAGGAGTGGAAGCCGCATTGATTTTTACAAAAAAAAATGACTGAAAAAGAAAAAATGCTTGCTGGAGAATGGTACCAAGCCGGAGATCCGGAATTAGTCAATGAGCGTCTGCAAGCCAGAAAAACCACTAAAGCACTCAATGATTCCGATCCCAAAGAGGTGGCACTCCGAATGGATTTGGTAAAGAAATTGGTGGGTTCCAGCGGAAAAAACTTCTGGATTGAACCTCCGTTTTATTGCGACTACGGATCCAATATCCAGGTGGGAGATGATGTGTTTTTTAATTTCAATTGCGTAGTGCTGGATGTCGGTAAAGTGACTCTTGGAGATCGGGTTCTTATTGGACCAAATGTTCAATTCTATGCCGCGACACATCCAATTGAGGCAAAGCCAAGAGGTGAATTCTGGGAATTTGGTAAGGCCATAACTATAGGAAATGATGTATGGATCGGGGGTTCGAGTGTAATTTGTCCCGGAGTCAATATTGGGGATAGCGTAGTGATCGGCGCTGGCTCAGTAGTAACAAAAAGCTTTCCAAAAGACGTAGTTATTGCAGGTAATCCTGCCAAAATTATCCGATATTTAGATAAACCTGAAACGTAATCATGCCAAAATTCTACTCAAGACAAGAATTGAATTTTCAACTTTTTGAAAATCTAGACTGCCTTCAATTAACGCAAATCCCCTATTTCGCAGATCATAACGAAGAAACTTTTCATCTGATTTTGGATTCAGCAGACCAGATTGCACACAAAAAACTCTACCCCCTACTCACCGAAATGGATAGAAAGGAACCCACATTGGAAGCAGGAAAAATAAAAATCCATCCAGAAATGAAAGCTATCGTAAGACAGTTTGGAGAAGATGGCTGGATTAATGCGACATTCTCCTATGCTGAAGGCGGTCAACAACTCCCTTGGACAATCCATCTAGCAGCTGGTTTTATCCTTCAAGCGGCTAATTATTCTGCCAGTGTTTTTCCTTTTTTGACTACAGGCGCTGCCAATCTGATTCGTACGTTTGGTTCAAAAGCTTTGGTGGAGAAATTCACCCCTAAAATGTACTCAGGGGAATGGCAGGGTACAATGGCCTTGACCGAACCCGATGCAGGAAGCTCACTTTCTGACTTGAGTACAAGTGCCCAGCCCACAGATCAGGAAGGAGTTTATCTAATCAAGGGCCAGAAAATATACATTTCCTGTGGTGACCATGATGCAGTAGATAATGTGATTCACCTCATGCTCGCCAGAATTTCAGGTGCACCTGCGGGTACCAAAGGAATTTCCTTATTCGTGGTGCCACAAAAAAGAGTCGATTCAGAAGAACCCAACGATGTCTTAACGGAGGGTATCTATCATAAAATGGGCTACAAGGGCGCACCGATTGCACATTTGATGATCGGTTCAAATGACGGCTGCGAGGGATACCTGGTTGGAGCACCCAATCTAGGTTTGAAATATATGTTTCAGATGATGAATGAGGCTCGTCTGGGAGTGGGAATGAACGCCGTCGCCATTGCAACAGCAGCATATCAAGCATCACTGACTTATGCAAAGGAGCGGCCTCAAGGAAGAAAGATCGATGAAAAAGATCTTGGCAAACCTCAAGTACCAATTATTGCTCACGCAGATGTAAAAAGGATGTTGCTTTTTCAAAAAAGCATCACAGAAGGCTCCATGGCACTATTACTCTACTGCACCATGCTGACCGATGAGATCAGCCATGAGTCAGATGTGGAGATCAAATCCAAACAAGAAGCACTTTTAGATCTCTTGACTCCAATCGCAAAAAGCTACCCTTCGGAAATGGGGCTTCAAAGTACCTCGGCAGCCGTTCAAGTTTTGGGCGGAGCTGGTTATACGACAGATTTTCCGGTGGAGCAATATTACCGTGAGGCGCGAATCCATCCGATTCATGAGGGAACGACAGGAATTCACGGAATGGATTTGCTAGGCAGAAAAGTCCTGATTCATGATGGCTTGGGCTGGAAAATGCTGAATCAAGAGATCTTAAAAAGCATCTCCAAAGCAAAATTGACTGTTGGTTGTGAAGCTTTGGCACTTACCTTAGAAAGCTATTTAGCCATTGCTAATGCTACTGCAAACATAGTGCTCCAGAAATCAAAAGAAGGTCCAGTCGTATTCTTGGCAGATGCAACGCTTTTCTTAGAACTTTGTGGGCTTTTAGCGATGGGTTGGATGTGGCTGAATCAAGCCCGATCAGCCAGAGAAAGAATGGCCCGAGTGGAATCAGATCAGAATTTCTATCTGGGGAAAATGGAAACAGCTAGCTACTTCATGGAATATGAACTGGTAAAAATCAAATCGCTTGCTGAGCGATTGAATTCAAGTAAGTACCCCACAATAAATATGAAAGAAGACTGGTTCTAACCTAACTAAATTTAGGAACCCTTCTTATATGAAACAATTCCCTATTTTTGACCAGGGTATTTTTAACAGATTAACTAAAACATGAAAAGAATATTAGTGAGCGGCGGAGGAGGTTTTTTAGGAAGTCACCTTTGCGACCGTCTTTTAAATGAAGGAAATGAGGTGTTGTGTGTAGATAATTTTTTCACAGGAAACCGAAGAAATATCCACCATCTTCTCGATGACAAGAATTTTGAGTTACTTCGGCATGATGTCACTCATCCACTTTATGTTGAAGTAGATGAGATTTATAATCTCGCTTGTCCAGCTTCTCCGATTCATTATCAATTTGATCCAGTTCAAACGACCAAAACATCGGTAATTGGTGCAATGAACATGCTAGGGCTAGCTAAGCGATTGAAAATCAAAATACTTCAAGCGAGCACCTCAGAAATCTATGGTGATCCTGAAGTACATCCTCAGCCTGAAAGCTATAAAGGCAGTGTCAATACCTTAGGACCAAGAGCCTGCTATGACGAGGGTAAAAGATGCGCAGAGACCTTATTTTTCGACTACCACCGCCAGCACCAAGTTGCTATAAAGGTGATGCGAATCTTCAATACCTACGGACCACGAATGCATCCGAACGATGGTCGAGTAGTGAGTAATTTTATTGTCCAGGCATTAAGGGGTCAGGATATCACCATTTATGGAGACGGAAAGCAGACCAGATCTTTCTGCTATGTGGATGATAATATCGAAGGTATGTACCGACTTATGAATAGTCGGGATGGATTTACCGGACCAGTAAACATTGGAAATCCGGGTGAATTCACCATGCTTGAATTGGCAGAAATGGTCATCGAACTTACGAATAGCAAGAGTAAACTGATCTTCCTTCCTCTTCCTGAGGACGATCCAATGCAACGAAGACCAGTCATCGAACTAGCTAAAAAAGAGTTGGACTGGGAGCCTAAAATCGCACTTCGAGAAGGCCTTACTAAGACGATTGCTTATTTCGAAGGGGTGATTTAAAAAATTATTGATGGGTGATAGGTGACCTTTTTATTGGGTTCATACCTGTAAATATCTGGTTCAAGTCGGAAGACTTGAACCTTTTTTTATGCTCTAATTGAACCATTTGGTCAAAGTATTTGGACTTGCACCTTTTACCTCACAACATATCTGAGCCTTTAGCTTTGGAATTATTCAACTAATCTTAAGAATCAATAGGTCAATATTTTACACTGAAATATAATTCGCTATGATGAAAAAAAAAGATCCTAAAAACTAAATAATTAAGAAATAAATTCATATGTTTAGTATGTGAATTAGTATAAAAGCCATGAAAAAAGCCTGCGTTTCCCTGATCTTTTTCCTATTGATAGGCTCATCATTTGCTCAGAAAAGAGCAACTAGAATTATTTTCAACGTTGGTGTACAACAAGCTGGAATGTATCAAGATGTCTGGTTTGAATCCATCATTTGCTTTGAAGGATGCTCTCCCCTCAATCAAACACCCGGATATTCCTATGACTTTAATGTGTCATGCCAGGTCTATTCCAAAAAAACGAATCTAAGCTTTGTCTATGGGATAGGGATTAATCAAAAATCATGGAATGAAATATGGATTACTTCCGGATTTTGACTCAATGCTGATCTTTTATCCTATCGAAAGGACTTGACCTATTTAGGCCTTTTTTATGGAATTAATTACGATTTTCAAATTGGTAAAAAAACCAAACTTATTGCAGGCACTTTGATTAATCCAGAATTCTTAATTAGCGATGTAAATGAGGTTTATAATTCTTTAGGCGCAAGCATTCGAATGACATTAGGATTGGAGTATCAGGCATTTGATAATTTAGCAGTTCAACTCAGGCCTTATTTCCAAACAGCAGTTATGAATTATGGTAAAACACCAGACGTAGCCGGTGGCTTTAATTCACAAAACTTTATGCCTTATTCTTTTGGGGTAAACTTAGGAATTATGTTGAATCGAGTTGCTGATTAAGGAGAGTTGAAGTTCTTAATTCAAATTCAGAAAAACATTCTTGACGAAGGACTTCCTGTGACAACACATCGCTATGGAAATCCGGAGAATAAGTAAAAATTACAGCTGGTATTTAGAAATAACGGTCCAAGTCTGAAGACCTTGAACCACTGATTTATGCATAATTCACTTTGCGTTCCTTGACGAAACCGCTGCGACCTCTGTGATTGAAAGACTATAAGAATGTCATTTACTTTGCGTTCCTCCCAGAAACCTTGGCGTCCATTGTGGTTAAAAGAAAAGGTCCGACTCTTACGAACTGGACCTTCTTTCTTTTAAGCTGTTTCAGCTTCTATCATTTCAATATGGCCCTCCTTGATTATTCTTCTCAAGATCTTACCCACATTTGATTTGGGTAGCTCATCAATGAAGTAAACTTCCTTTGGGCACTTATAATTTGTCAATGATTCTTGACAATGAGCGAATATTATTTTGTCTGTCAGTGATTTGTCTTTGGTCACTACGTATGCCACTACTTTTTCGGTGGATTTTGGATCAGGCATTCCAATTACCCCCACTTCCAATACTCCTTGACAAGAGGCGATCACATTCTCCACCTCATTTGGATAGACATTGAAGCCAGATACAAGAATCATTTCCTTTTTTCGATCTACGATTTGGGTATAGCCATCATCATCCATAATCCCAATATCTCCTGACTTAAACCATTCTCCCATCATTACCTCAGCAGTATCGGCCGGTCGATTCCAATAGCCTTTCATTACTTGTGGTCCTTTGATACAGATCTCGCCACGTTCTCCATTTGGAAGGATTTGGCCTGCATCATCGACAATAATCATTTCGGTATTAGGAAGCGGAATACCAATCGTTCCAATTCGTTCTGTTCCATCAATTGGGTTACAGGAAGCTACTGGAGATGTTTCTGTCAATCCGTAGCCCTCGGCAAGTGGAGTTCCAGTTATTTTTCTCCATTTTTCTGCAGTTGCTTTCTGAACTGCCATTCCCCCTCCTACTGTGACTTTCAATGCACTGAAATCAAGCTTTTGAAAATCTTCCTGATTCATCAAGCCATTAAACAGAGTATTTACTCCTGTGAAAACAGAGAATTTATGCTTGGAAAGCTCCTTGATAAAGCCGGGCATATCTCGGGGATTAGTGATCAGGAGATTATGTGCACCGATTTTTAACATCGCCAGGCAGTTTACCGTCAGGGCAAAAATATGATAAAGTGGCAGCGCAGTGACTACGATTTCTTTCCGCTCTTCCAGTTTAGGTTTCATCCAAGAAGAGATCTGCTGCATGTTTGCAATAATATTCGCGTGGGTAAGTTCAGCACCTTTTGAAACTCCCGTAGTCCCACCAGTATATTGTAAGAAAGCAATATCTCCCAGCATGAGTTTGGGCTGAATGAATTGATGCTTGGCCCCTTGAGCTAATGTTGATTTAAAAGAAATTGCCTTTGGAATCGAGAAAGCAGGGACCATCTTTTTGACATGTTTCACGACCAAATTGACAATTGTACCTTTTAATCCACCCAATAGATCTCCAAGTTCGGTGACAATAATATGCTTTGCCGTGATTTCAGGAAGTATTTTTTCTAGATTTTTTGCAAAATTGGCAACAATCACCACTACCTCAGCTCCTGAGTCATTGAATTGGTGCTTCATTTCTGCCGGGGTATAGAGCGGATTCGTATTCACCACAATCATTCCAGCTCGCAAAGCACCAAACATCGCTACCGGATATTGAAGAATATTTGGCATTTGAATAGCGATTCGAGTGCCTTTTTTTAATTGAAGTACTTCGGTCAGATAAGTCGCAAAGTTCGCACTTAACCGACCTAAATCTTCAAATGAAAGCGTTTTGCCCATACATTCATAGGCAACAGCGGATCCGTATTTAGTTACGCATTCATCGAAGAGTTCGGAGATATTTAAATAAGCTGTGACATTTACAGTTTTGTCAACAGTCGCAGGATAGTATTTGAACCATGGAAAGTCCGGCATAGAATTGGTTTTTTTTGGGTATAAACTATTTCCCCTAAATTACTGGAAAATCTCAGTTTAGATCACATTTTTAATCCTAATTCAGAATTTTTCTTGCAATCAACTCTTTCATGATCTCGTTAGTACCTGCGTAGATCCGCTGAACTCTTGCATCTGCATAGGCTCTAGCTATGCCATATTCCCACATATATCCATATCCACCGTGAAGCTGCACACATTCATCGGCAACTTTACATTGAAGTTCAGTCATATTATATTTAGCGGCAGAGGCCATGGCTGGATCCACTTTTCCATCAATATGCAGCATCACCAGTTGATCGCAGTAGATTCTCCCTTGCTCCAATTGAGCGGTCATCTCTGCCAGTTTGAATCGAGTATTTTGGAATTCAGATAATGCTTTCTTAAATGCTTTCCGCAGCTTGACATAATCCAGCGTAACCTGAAGCATATATTCACCCAAAGCTATCGCCGCTAATGCGACCACCAACCGTTCTTGTGCCAGCTCCTGCATCAAATATTTAAATCCTTCTCCCTCTTTTCCCAGTAAGTTGCTCTTGGGCACTTGTACATCCTCAAAGAAAAGTTCGCAGGTATCCTGTGCATGAAGTCCAACTTTTTCAAAAGGGAAACCTTTCGTATACCCCTTCATAGAATTATCCATTACTACTAAGCTGATTCCTTTTGCTCCTTTGCTAGGGTCTGTTTTTACAGCGATCACAACCACATCTGACAAGTAACCATTCGTGATAAAGGTCTTTGATCCATTCACCAAATAATAATCTCCATGATCTATAGCAGAAGTTCCCATCCCCTGCAGATCTGATCCTGCACCTGGTTCAGTCATGGCTATGGCTCCAATGTATTCTCCAGAGACCATTTTGGGTATATATTTTTCTTGAACTTCCTGATTGCCATAATGTAAAATATATGGCATCACAATATCAGAATGTAGCGGATATCCGATGGCTGGACCGGAGCAGCCACTTAAACCCAATTCCTCAATCAAAATTGCATTAAATCGGAAATCAGAAATATTCATTCCTCCCAAATTCTCAGGAGCTTGAAGTCCGAGAAATCCGTTTTCACCTAGTTTCAACCAACTCTCTCGGGAAACCATTTTCTGATTCTCCCAGTCATGATTATTAGGTGTAATTTCTTTTGCTATAAATTCTCTGGCAGCTTGTCTAAAAAGGTCATGCTCTTCAGTGAAAATCGTTCGTGGTAGTCCAAACATGATATTTAATTGGGTTTAATTTGTTTCAAAAATAGCATATTTTCCAGGGAGCTATCGCACCGTTTGTACATTTGCCAAGCTATTTCAGTAGTGATTCTACGATAAAAATGAAACTATCGACGAAAGAAAAATATTAGTAGTTTAGCCAGCGAAAAAACCTGACACAAATGATCGATTTATCTGAAAAAAGTACGGTAGAAACTATAGCAAATCTTCCAATATGGAATTCAGGAGAAAAGCCAAATAAGGTGGAAATCGCTGGGGAAAGCAATATGAATCTAGTCCTCAGAATTACCACTAACCATCGAAGTGTCATCCTGAAACAATCTAAATCTTACGTTCGAAAATTTCCACAGATCCCTGCCCCTATCGAGCGAATTAAGGTGGAAAAGGAGTTTTATTCCTTGATGGAATCTGATCCGGTTCTAGCATCTTTTTCACCAGAAGTATATCACTTTGATCCTGACAACTATATTCTTATGACTGAGGATCTTGGAAAGGCAGTTGATTTTATGGAAATCTATAGCATAGGATTTTCGATTTCAGAATCTATCGTAGCTCAACTTACAGCATATCTCAGTTCACTTCATAGCTTACAAGTCTCCAGCTTTCCAGAAAATCTTGAAATGAAGAAACTTAATCATATCCATATTTTCAACTTCCCATTTGAGCAAGAAAATGGCTTTGATTTGGATACCGTTCAGCTTGGTCTGCAAGCCTTAAGCTTGAAATATAAGCAGGATAATAAGTTAAAAAAAGTAATCCAAAAGTTGGGCGAACAATACCTGGTAACTGGGAAAACCCTGATTCACGGAGACTTCCATCCCACCTCATGGCTTCAAATCGGAGAAGAAATCAGAATTATTGATCCAGAGTTTGGTTTCATGGGTGATCCTGAATTTGACCTTGGAGTACTTTTTGCTCATTTCAAATTGAGTAAACAAGCAGATTCCCTACCATCAGACTTTTTGAAAAAGTATAAAAACAGCTATTCGAAAGCAAAAATCAACCAGTATGAAGCCATCGAAATCATGCGGAGACTAATTGGGATAGCCCAACTTCCGCTACAGCTTAGTCTTTCAGAAAAAGAAGAACTCCTCACCGTTGCGTCACGTCAATTATTGGATTCATGAAACGTATCTACCATCTTCTTATTTTTATGCTTATCCTTTCCTCCTGCACTGAAAAGAAGAAGCCCGAGTACGACAAACTTCAAATCAGTGGACTTACAGCGTACGAACTTCATGATAAAATCTTGGGAATGCTTGTTGGATCTGCCATTGGTGACGCAATGGGAGCACCGACAGAAATGTGGAATCGGGATAGTATTTCGGCAAAATATGGCTTTGTGGAAAAGCTTGATTCTATGGTTCGGGAAGTTTCACCCGAGGGAGTTTGGGTTCCGAATCTTCCTTCTGGAGGTACAACAGATGATACCCGATGGAAAGTATTGACAAGTGAATTTTTACTGACGCAATCTTCAGCCAAACTGAAAGCGAAGGATTTTGCCAAACATATACTTTCACAATATGAAAACTACACAGAAGAGTTCGCTTCTATTAGAGACACCTTACCAGAGTCCTTTGAATCAATAAATCTCAAGCTTGGCTGGCTTCAGGAATGGGCAAAAGTCAGCGTTCCTTTTCTGGAAAATAACCTGGTCGGCTATGCAGATTCTTTGGGCAAATTTTACGGAGGAGAAATGGTTTGCGCGGGTTTGCTTTATGCCCCATCGATAGGTTCATACTTTCCCGGAGACCCAGAATATGCCTATCGCCAAGCCTATTCACTATCCATTTACGATATCGGTTATGCTAAAGATATCACAGCGCAGGCAGCAGCTATGACTGCTGCCGGAATGAAAAAAGGGGCTACTCCTGACAGTATTTTAGCAGCGCTACAGAAAGACCCATCGAACTACTCTAGAAGCCGGCTTGTGGGGCGTACGGCAAATGTAATCCTCCAAAATGCCCTGCTCATCAGCTCAGAATCAAAAAAACTGGATAGTTTGAATTCAGGACTTTCAGCAGAAAGTCCAGCGCTTGTTGCAGCCTTTGAAGGCTTGGATCAGCGACTGCAGGATATGCCTTTTCACGCCGGAGAAATCTGGCTTCAAACGCTCACCGCTATGATTTATGCAGATTTTGACTTTATGGGGAGTTTGATTTTTCTGGTCAACTATGGTCGGGATAACGATACTACAGCTGCAATAGCCGGTGGAATTCTTGGAGCATATTATGGGTTTGAGCAATTGCCTGATCGGGGAAAACAGCAGGTTTTGGAAATCAATAAAAGTAAATTGGGAATTGATTTAGAACAGGTAGCACAAGAGCTTACAGCTCATATGATGACAAAATAATTCTCAGCATAGTTGATACGCAATGCTCCAAAAATAGTGCTCTAAAACCAAAAAAGCCCAACTTCTTTCGAAGCTAGGCTCGGTCTAATAGGTTCAAAGTTTTAGAAATGAATTATTCGAGTTCTTCCTAGTGCATCCTTCAATTCAAAATATACTTCCGAAGGATTGATACCATTCAAGACATAATTCTTTTTAAATCCTTCTGCCTGATCGATTTGCTCTTGGTAAAGAATTTTATCTCCTCTTTCCATTCTGATTTTCACATCGACTCCAGGCTCACTTAGCCCGATTATAGCAAGATTGATTGTATGGTCATCGATTAATTTTCCATAAGCCATCAGTGGATAGCTTACGATTTCCGGAACTCTTTCCGAAGTTTCCACAATGTAAATCAGTTCCTCGTTTTCAGTAGAAATGATCACCTGATATTCTCCTACTGGTAAGCGATCTAAATTGTAAGGGACCATCACATTTGCTTTAACCTTGACGTTACGTTGGTGAAGCATTTTACCATTTTCATTTTTGATAGCAATCTTAGTCTTGCCAATACCCTGCTTAAGAAACACGCTTACTTTTTGAAATTTTGTGTGTATACTTGATAGTTCCATCAAGTCTTCGTTTTCATTGGCGGCAAAACTGCTGGTAGCTAAAAGTCCTGCAAGAGCGAAAGTGAATAGCGTTTTCATATTAGTGTTGGTTTAGTGTTGTGTTGTTTATTACGTTATGCCCTTCCTCTTGCGAAGGCTGTACCATCCATACCAAGACTTCATTTCCAGAGACTTTGCTCCACCTTATGTTTTTTAAAAAATTAACATCTAGACCAAATTAAATTTGGCTGTACAACTCCCTTCTCAAAAAAAATGTCTCAACAGCGCACAATTCTTTGTTCGATTGTCACGGAGACGAACAGTTTTTGCCAATTCCAGCGGATCTGCGGGTTGCATCAACTTATACTTAGTATCAAAAATTAAGTATCAAAATAATTATAAGCTATTGAAATCAGACGCATTGGAAAAGAAAAACCTGTACGATTATGTACAGGCTTTGTCCGATAGGAAGCATTGAATAGATTTCAGTCGAGTTATTTTTTGAGTTCTTGAGCAATTTGCTTGACCCGGTCTACGATTGGGATGGCCGAATAGTCCAGATTCCCAGAGGTTGCTTTCAGGAAATCTTTCACCGCCCCCGTGTGATCCGTGGATCTACCATCTTCTAACTTCACATAGCGCATGGTGGCCCATAGCAGCGTTTTCAATTGGGTTTTAGAATCGTCCGTCATGTAGTATTCGACTAACATGGTGTTGTGATTATGCCAGATAGTTCGACTCATTATCCTGACCCATTCGCCGACCATTGCGGGTTTGACATAGCTGATATTATGATTGTAAACTACCCATGCAGCTTTGTAGGTTCGAATCAAATCGATGATTTCTAATCCGTAAAGCTTTGGAACTTGATCTTCTCGGGCATTGAAGAAGTAATCAAAGTATTTGGCATTATTCAAATGGCGCAATGGATCGCAATCTTGGAATCGGATGACGACTCTACTTTCGGTTTCAGTCGGGTAGTGTTTTTCTGGATTGAATTCAAACATATTCAGGTATTTTATAACTCGTTACTAGTAATCAATTTGATTCCTGCCGCTTCTAGTTCCCGGAGCGAATTTTCTCCATCTGTAGGCATTACATTTACCGGTCTGGTAGCGTCTGTGATAAGAAATGTCTCAAAACCTTCGTTCAAGGAATCTAAGGCCGTAAAATTCACACAGTAATCCAAAGCCAAACCGCAAATAAAAACTCGCTCAATTTGATTTTCCTTGAGGAATTTAGACAGTCCTGTATCTCCTCTTTTGGCATTATCAAAAAACCCCGAATAAGAATCCACTTCTGAATTCATCCCTTTTTGAAAGATTTTATTCCAATTCTCCTGAATAAGTGCTTTTGAAAAATCAGCTCCAGTTGTTCCTTGGACACAGTGAACAGGCCAAAGAAATTGATCCAGACCATTCAAGTCCACGATATCCCCAACTTTTCGACCAGGGTTATTCGCAGCAAAACTTTTATGATCTGCTGGATGAAAATCCTGAGAAGCTACTATAAAATCAAATTTAGACTGGAGCAGATTAACTATTGGGATAATCTGATCTCCAGAGGAAACTGCCAGTGCCCCGCCCGGAAGGAAATCATTTTGTACATCTATTATAAGGAGTGCATCCCGTTTAGTCAATTCCATTATCAAATCGTTTTGCTTTCAAGACAAGTCCCATGCGCAGCTTGTGAAGATCTTCCTCCAAGCCCACGGGATAAAGGTGAGGATTCACCAGACGCTTATGTGTTTTATCCAAGGAGTCCAATTGCTTTTTAGATCGTGCTCTGATCTCGTCCATACTAGGTGAGACGTAGCATGCCTTACCCTTTCTGAAAATTGACTTTAACAGAATATCCTCCTGATAAAAAGATGGCATCAGGCGCTTCCTTCGTGTGGGATCTATAGGATCGATGATGATCACGCCTTTTTGATTTATTTCTTGCTCCTCTAGATAAATCATGTCGGCTACTGCTTTTTCTTTCGAATAGTAGCGCTTCACATTGTGGAAGCCAGGGATATTTATTTTTAAGGACTGTTGCGAGAGTTTTATTTTTGGTTCCCATTCACCTTTTTCATTTCGGATCGCAGCTAATTTATAGACTGCACCCAAAGCCGGCTGGTCAAAAGCAGTGACCAGTTTGGTCCCTACTCCCCACACATTAATCGAAGCCTCTTGTGCTTTGAGGGAAGTGATGATATGCTCGTCCAAGTCATTTGATGCTACGATTTTAGCTTCTGGAAAACCTGCCTCATCGAGCATTTCTCGGGCTTTATTAGAAAAATAAGCCAGATCACCTGAATCGATTCGGATACCTATCATTTCTTTACCTTTTGCTCTTAAGGCATTCCCCACCTTGATTGCATTTTTGACACCATTGAGGGTATCATAAGTATCTACCAAAAAAATACATTCATCTGGAAAAGCATCCGCGTAAGCTTCAAAGGCTTCCAATTCTGTCTCAAAAGACATAATCCAACTGTGTGCATGGGTTCCGGCAACAGGAATTCCAAAAAGCTTCCCCGCCATGACGTTACTTGTCGAAGTGCATCCGCCGATATAGGAAGCCCGAGAAGCTGCCAATGCACCATCGATTCCTTGCGCTCTACGCAATCCAAATTCAAGTACTGGTTCTCCTTTGGCCGCTAAGTTAATTCGGGCAGCTTTAGTGGCGATTAGGGTCTGAAAATTAAGAATATTCAAAAGGGCTGTTTCCAATAATTGACATTGGATCAAAGGCCCTTTGACACGAACTAACGGGGAGTTTGGAAAGACAACTGTTCCTTCCTCGACTGCATCAATGTCACAGGTGAATTTCATTACAGCTAAGTATTTCAGAAACTCTTCTTCAAAAACAGCGCTTCCATCTTTAGATTTCATATCTGCCAAAAATGCGATATCCGCTTTTTCGAATTTGAAATTCCTGCAATAATCAATCACATATTCCAATCCGGCAGCTAACGTGAAGCCTCCTTGGAAGGGATGCTTTCTAAAAAACAAACTAAAAACAGCCTCTTGTTCTGCTTTTCCAGATTTCCAATACGCATAAGCCATGGTGAGCTGATAGAAATCAGTCAGCAAAGCGAGCGAAGAATTATAAAGATCTTTGGTGATATTCATTTTTACTAAATGCTTTTGCTAATGATGATAAACTTACTTTTCCCTTAAATTCAATAAAATCCCTGCCAAAACCAATCCCATACCTACGTAAGACATGGTTCCAAAGGTCTCGCCAAAGAAAACAAAGCCAAAAAACAAGGCGTAAAGAATCCCGAGGTAGCCCAAACTGGAGACTTTAGAAACATTCGCATTTTGGTATGCTACAGTCATAAAATATTGAGCAGCTTGGGTGCATATCCCGATCCAAAGCAAAATCGCCCAATCCCAACCAATCGGCTGAACCCAGGTAAAGTAACTTACTACCGAAGCTACTGGAAGGGTGACCAAAGGAAAATAGAAGATGATCACCAGTGGATGTTCCGTATTTTTCAACTTACGGATCACATTGTAAGCAAGTCCTGAAAATAAAGCAGAAACCACGCCTATCGATCCGTACAGTAGATTGACTCTCGTATCAAAGCCTTGAAGTACAAGTACACCTGCAAAGGAAATCCCAAAGAATAAAAATTGAATAGGCTTCACCCGCTCTTTCACCAAAAATATTCCTAAAATTGTAGTGAAAATTGGAGACAGGTATTGCATGGTAACCGCGGAGGCCAGTGGGATCTTTTGTAGCGTATAGAAAAAAGAAATCAAGCCAATAGACCCTACGATCCCTCTGATGATCAACAACTTCTTGTTGTTTCCAAATACAGATACTCCGAGTTGCTTCAATACCAAAAAGCTAAAGATCAAGCTAAAAAGCGAACGAAATAAGATAATCTCAATGGCTGGAATATCTGGGATAAATTTCACGGAAACATTCATCAACGCAAAAAACACTCCCGACACCAGCATGGACTGAACACTCGTAATTTTCAAAATCGGTTGGTTTTTAAAGATAAGGGATAAAGGAAAAAAGGATTATTAAAGTTCAACCCTTCCAAAACGATGGTATATCCGAAAAACCTACCAACATTTGAAAACTTAAAATTATACCATGGCATTATCTATTGGCAAAACTGCCCCTTCCTTTTCCCTGGCTTCCACAAGTGGCCTGACTTTGTCCTCGTCAGTTGATTTGAAAGGGAAAAGTTTCATTCTATATTTTTACCCTAAGGATTTTACCCCTGGATGCACCGCAGAAGCTTGCGAGTTTAGAGATCAGTTTGAGACTTTCCGCGAGTTAGCTATTCCTGTTTTTGGTGTTAGCAGAGATTCAATTGAAATCCATTTAAAGTTTAAAAAAGCACATAAACTCCCTTTTGAACTGCTTTCTGATCCTGACGGTAGCGTTTGCAAAGCTTACGATGCATTGATTCCTTTGATTAAAATACCAAAACGCGTGACCTATTTAATCGATGAATCTCATAAGATTGCAGGAGTATTCTCAGAAATGTTTGAATCGAAAGGACATATAAATTCCATGCTGGCGAAGCTCAAGAAATAGGGCTATCCAGTAAAATTGACCCATCTTTCATTGTTATCGTCCGATCTGCCATAGCAGCAAGCTCTTCATTGTGTGTTACAATTACGAACGCTTGGCCTAGCTCTTTTCGTAATGTAAAAAACAATTCATGAAGTGATCTTGCATTTTGGGTATCTAGATTACCTGATGGCTCGTCTGCAAAAATAACAGCAGGGCTGTTGATTAGTGCTCTTGCTACAGCAACACGCTGTTGTTCTCCGCCACTCAGAGTTGAGGGTTTAGAATCTAATCGATGACTGATTCCTAGGATTTCTGCTAATTCTGCTGCCTTTCTGGAAAGTTCTTTCTCGTTAGAATTTCTGATAAATCCAGGAATTTGGATATTCTCCAATGCTGTAAATTCAGGAAGAAGGTTGTGAAATTGAAAAATAAATCCAATTCGCTCATTTCTAAATTTCGCTAACTCTTCTCCTTTCAGCTTAATGAGGTTCTTTCCATCCATCTCAAGCTCTCCTGAATTTGGCTTATCCAATGTTCCCAAAATTTGTAGTAAGGTACTTTTACCCGCACCAGACGAACCCACAATAGAAACGATTTCTGATTCTCTGATTTCAAGATCCACACCTTTTAAAACTTGTAGATTTCCATAGGCTTTATGGATTCCGTTGGCTTTCAGCATTCTAAGTTTTTAAATATTCACAAAAATAGAATAAATCCCTCAAATTCGGGAATTAAAGGCTTTTTCCTCAAAAGAAGGAATGGGCAGTGTTTGATTTATCGACACTTTGCACTTAACTTTGAACAAAAATCGGGCAGGATGAATATTCACGAATATCAAGCTAAGGAAGTACTCAAAGGTTACGGAGTAAGGATTCAGGAAGGCATAGTTGCAGATTCCCCTGAAGCTGCTTATGAAGCTGCGGTAAGGCTTAATGCTTCTACTGGCACATCATGGTTCGTGATAAAGGCACAAATCCACGCTGGTGGACGTGGAAAGGGTAAAGTTCAAGAAACTGGTTCAAACGGTGTAGTTATTGCCAAAAGGTTAGAAGATGTTGCTGAGAAAGCAAAAGCAATTCTCGGGGGAACTCTGGTAACTCATCAAACTGGTCCCGAGGGAAAATTAGTAAATAAGGTTTTGGTTGCGGAGGATGTATATTATCCTGGTGCATCAGAACCAAAAGAATATTATCTGTCAATTTTATTAGACAGAGCCACTGAGACCAATGTCATCATGGCCTCCACTGAAGGTGGCATGGATATCGAAGAAGTAGCTGAGAACCACCCGGAGAAGATTATAAAGGAATGGATTGATCCTAAAGTGGGTCTTCAGGGATTTCAAATTAGAAAAGTTGCTTTTCAACTTGGTTTAAGTGGTAATGCTTTTAAAGAAATGGTGAAGTTTATTGCAGCGCTTTATAAAGCCTATGAGGGAACTGATGCTTCTCAATTTGAGATAAATCCAGTGTTGAAAACCTCAGACGAAAAAATTCTAGCAGTAGATGCCAAAGTGAATATTGATGATAACGCGCTTTACCGTCATTCAGATTTGGCTGAGCTGCGAGATGAGGACGAAGAGGATGCATTAGAAGTTGAAGCAGGAAAGTCAGGTCTTAACTATGTAAAGCTCGACGGCAACGTGGGTTGCATGGTGAATGGTGCAGGGCTAGCTATGGCTACAATGGATATGATCAAATTAGTAGGTGGTGAGCCTGCCAACTTTCTGGATGTGGGAGGAGCGGCAAATGCAAGTACAGTCGAAGCAGGCTTTAGAATAATCCTCAAAGACCCTAATGTTAAAGCCATCTTAATCAATGTTTTTGGCGGTATTGTGAGGTGTGATCGGATAGCAAGTGGTGTGGTAGAGGCCTATAAGTCAATTGGAAATATACGCGTACCAATTATCGTTCGCCTGCAAGGCACAAACGCAGAAGAGGGAGCTAAAATTATAGATGAATCAGGGCTCAAAGTAGCTTCAGCCATAACTTTGAAAGATGCCGCTGATAAGGTGAAAGCGGTTCTAGAAGTAAAATAACTTATGCACTCGTAGTTCAATTGGATAGAATATCAGATTTCGGCTCTGAGGGTTGAGGGTTCGAGTCCTTCCGAGTGCACGAAGCTCAGACGCAAGTCTGAGCTTTTTTTGTGTTTATACACCAAGGACCATCATAGTGGAGGTAAATAAAACGCGCTAAATTGTCTGTATGTCTTAGGAAATTCTAAATTCATTCCAAATTGATCCCTTAATTTGAAGTAATGAAAATTTTGATCATAGAAGACCAAAAGGAGTTGGCCAGTGATATTGTCCATTACCTATCAGGGGAAAACTATCGCTGTGAGACTGCCGGTGATTTTGTGACCGCAAAGGAAAAAGTAAGCCTGTATCAATACGATTGTATTCTGTTAGATTTGATGCTGCCCGGAGGAGATGGCTTCGAAATTTTGAATCATTTGCGAAGCCAGAACAAGCAGGGCGGGGTAATTATTATTTCTGCCAAAAATACGCTGGAAGACAAGATCAAAGGTTTGAATAGTGGTGCGGATGATTATCTGGCAAAGCCATTTCACCATTCCGAATTGGCAGCAAGGATTCATTCGGTGATTCGTAGAAAGCAATTTGATCACTCAAATCTGATCACTCAAAACGAGATTAGAATTGACTTCCTTTCCAAAACAGTTCATGTAGCCGAAAACTTAATTGTTTTGACCAAAAAGGAGTATGATCTCCTACTGTTTTTTATGGGAAATAAGAATCGGGTGTTATCAAAAAGCGCTTTGGCTGAGCATCTTTCGGGAGATTTGGCCGATATGTTTGACAGCCATGACTTCGTCTATGCACACGTTAAAAATCTCAAAAAGAAGCTCAATGAACAGAATTATGGTGGTTATCTCAAGACCATATACGGAACAGGCTACAAATGGGAAGTATGACCAGACTACTCGATAAACCATTCAAAGCATTCACGATCTATGCACTGATCATTCTGCTGGTCAGCATTCCAATTTACTTTTTGGTGGTGGACTGGATCTGGATTAGCGAGATCGATGATCACCATGAGATCGCAATGATGCGTATCGAAGACCGATTTAAAGAAGCTGATGTGTCTGGTCAAGAACTGGAGACGATTCTCAATACGTGGAATTTGCTGCAAGAGAGTTCTTCCATCGTGCCATTAAAAGGTACTATAGCTAGGCCAGACAGCATATACGAAGTGACAAAATACAATATATATGAGCAAGAATCGGATCGCTTCCGTGGCTTGCAAAAAGTAATCCAGATCAACAACAAACCTTATCTTCTCACTATCGAAACTAATGTGGAGGAGGCCTATGAGACAGTTTTTGCCATCGGATTCGTGACCGTTGGGCTTTATGGATTACTGGTTTTCGGCTTTATCCGACTCAATCGGAATATTTCTAAGTCTGTCTGGAAACCTTTTGACCAGACACTGAGCAAATTAAAATCCTTTGATCTCAGCGCAAATAAGGCGATGGCTTTTGAGCCTACAGCTATCGAAGAATTTGAACAGTTGAATACTACTGTCAGCAGACTAATTGCCAAAAATATCAGTACTTATAATCAGCAGAAGGCTTTTGTGGCTAATGCTTCTCATGAATTGCAGACGCCGATTGCCTTGCTTAAATCTAAATTGGACCTGCTGCTTCAGGATGAAAAACTCAATGCAACTCAATCAGAATTGGTAGATGCGATACAGATACCGCTTGCTAGACTCACACGAGTCAATAAGAACCTGCTGTTGCTGGCAAGAATAGAGAATAGCACCTATTCTGATGTGGAGGAAATGGATTTTTCTGAAAAGGTGGAGAAAAGTGAGGAACTGCTTCAGGATTATATAGCGGAAAAGATATTAATCTTTAAGAAAAAAGGCAGTTCAATATGTCACTTCCAATGCAGTAAATTTTTAGCAGAAACATTGGTCAATAATCTGCTTTCAAACGCTATTCGGCATACCCCCCAACATGGTGAAATCATAGTGGAATGGAATACTAGTGGTTTTTCCTTTAAGAATTCAGGCAAAGTGCCTTTAAGTCAAGATTCGCTTTTCAAGCGATTCGCTATTTCCACTACCCAAACCACCAACAGTGGTTTGGGACTGGCTATTGTCAAAGAAATCTGCGTACAAAACAGTTGGGAGGTCCGCTACAGTTTTGCAGATTCTTTTCATAATTTTTCGATTGACATTCAAAAATTCTAATTGTCTTCTAAATCTCTTTTGATATTTGGGTAATCATTTTTACCAAACCCAAATTTCAAATGAACAAGTACCTCGTAACAGCAGCTATAGGACTACTGTTTTCTGCAAGTGCCTTTGCCCAAGAATCTTCTGAGAAGGCTATTCCTGTGGCTGTTAAAACTGCTTTTTCTCAGAAGTTCCCAACTGCAAAAAAGGTGAATTGGGACTTGGAGTCAGCAACTGAATGGGAAGCTGAATTCAAACAGGACGGAAAAGAATATTCCGTAAGTTTCTCATTAGATGGAACTTGGCTAAAAACCGAGCAAGAGATCAAAAAAAGTGATCTCCCAGAAGTGATTAAGCAGACGTTAGCCAAAGATTTTGATGGATTTAGAATCGAAGAAGCTGAGATTTCCCAAACTCCCGAGGGAAGCGTTTATGAAGTAAGGGTGGAGAAAGGTGAAGAAGAATGGGAGTTGGTTTTTGATGCCAATGGAAAACTAATCGAAAAGAAAGCAATAGAAGAAGACGATGAAGATTAAAAACTATCTCCTGATTTCATTGCTACTGACTGCTCAAGCTGTTTTTGGACAAGAGACCAAGGTAAAGCTATCGGGCAAAATCAAGGATAAGGCTTCTCAGGAAGCTTTGTCTTATGTCAACATAGTCCTCAAGACCTCTACCGATTCGATTTTTGTCACCGGAGCAATTTCGGATGAGTCTGGATTTTTTACACTTTCGGATGTGAAGCCGGGGATCTATGAACTGGAAGCAAGTTTTATAGGATTTGAGACCGTCCGTAGCGAAGTATACGTGGGTTCAAGTTCTCCATTTTTGAATCTTGGTGAAGTGGAAATGGCCATGGCATTCCAAGAACTTAGCGCAGTAGAAGTACTGGGACAGCTGGAAGCGGTAAGTACCAAGATGGATAAAAAGAGCTATGATTTGGGACAGAATATCAGCCAAAGTGGTGGCTCTGTCCTTCAAGCTATGTCCAATCTGCCTGGTGTCGCTGTTCAAAATGGTAAAATTCAGATCCGTGGCAATGATCGTATTGCGGTGTTGATCGATGGGAAACAAACCGCTTTGACAGGTTTTGGCAACCAAACTGGCTTGGATAATCTACCTTCTTCGGCAGTGGAGCGAATCGAAATCATCAACAATCCTTCCGCAAAATTCGATGCCAACGGAAACGGAGGTATCATTAATATTATTTTGAAAAAGGAAAAGCAGGAAGGCTTCAATGGAAAAATAGGCTTAGCGCTGGGCTTGGGAGCACTTTGGGAGAAACAAGGAAATCTTCCCGGAATTCGACCTCAGTATCAGGGTACGCCAAAAGTCAATCCCTCGCTTTCGCTGAATTACCGAAAGAAGGATATGAATTTTTTCCTTTCGGCAGATAATCTATACACCCAAACCCTGAATAAAAATGAGTTCATCACCCGTCGATACGAAGATGGAACCATCATCAATCAACAACTCAAACGAAACCGAAATACCAACTTTTTGACCACAAGAGCAGGAATGGATTGGACGATAGATCAATCAAATACGCTTTCTATTTCAGGGCTTTTTGGAAGTGAAAAAATCATTGATCGAGGAGATCAGCCTTTTTTCAATAAAGATTTTTCCGAACGGCAAAGACTTTGGCAGTTTCTGGAAGATGAGTTGAAAACTACCGCAATGGCTACCGCGGCATTTCAGCATAAGTTTACAGATCCTGGACACAGTCTTTCCGCAGGTTTGAACTATACTTTTCACCGAGAGGATGAGCAGTATTTCTTTACGAATACTTTACCAACTTTCGTAGGTCAAGATGCCTTCAAACTACTTTCGGATGAGAATGTGATGGATGTCACGCTCGACTATATAAAACCGATGAAAAGTGGAAGACTGGAAACAGGACTAAAATTCCGCAAGCGATGGATTCCGACGAATATGCAGTTTTTCCCAGGCCTTAACTCTCCGCTAGATTCGCTGGCTGGAGGAGCTGCAACTTATAAGGAAACCATCCCGGCAGTTTATGGCAATTACGTATTTGAATCCAAAAAGCTAGAAGCAGAAATCGGACTCAGATTAGAATACATCAAGCTGAATTACGACGTAAATCCAAATCACTCAACCTACAAAAGTGATGGATACAGCTACTTTCAGCCTTTCCCAAATACCCGAATTTCTTACAAAATAAATCCACTCAATAAATTGACAGCTTCCTATAATCGGAGAGTCGATCGGCCAAATGAAGTGGATATCCGGATATTTCCGAAGTACGATGATGCCGAGCTCATCAAAGTGGGAAATCCTACCTTAAAACCTCAGTTTACCAATTCGTTTGAGTTGGGCTGGAAGACGACTTGGAATAGCGGATCCTTGTATTCTGCTGCCTATCACCGCATGGTCGATGGGACGATTACCAGGATTTCATCCACTCTCGGAGAAAGCAAATTGATCTATGCCATCTTCCAAAATGCAGGGAAAAGCTATAATACGGGTTTTGAACTGATCTGGGATCAGGATGTAAATGATTGGTATTCTTTTGACCTAAATCTGAATGGATACCAAAATCGAATCGATGCATTTACGGTAGAGAATCGCTATCCGGAGCCGAATACATTCACTGCGGACAAGCAGGAAATATTTTCCGGAAATTCGAAATGGAACTCCAAATTCAAGTTTTCAGAGAATTTCACAGGACAGTTGACCGCTATTTATCTGGCAAAGGATATTATACCTCAGGGTGAAATTCAAGCACGATTCACGCTGGATCTTGGGGTAAAAAAAGCGATCCAAGATGAAAATGGAGAGTTGTTTTTCAATGCTACTGACCTTCTGAATACAATGGTCATCAAAAAAACCATTAATGGATATGATTTCAACTACACCAGCACCGATTACTATGAGACGCAGGTATTTCGGATAGGATATAGCTATAAATTTTGATGTAAAAGTTAGATAGAATTTGATCATGACCACAGCTGAAAAACTAAATTAGGTAGCAGAAATTACCCTTCTGTTCTGGTTGATGAAGGTCCTTGCTACGACTTTGGGGGAGACCTTAGGCGACTTTCTGTCAATAACGCTAAACCTTGGATACCTCACTGGTCTATTTATTACGGCGGGCTTCTTCCTATTGGCACTGATGATCCAACTGTCTTCGACGCGAATACAAACCTGTTTATTATTGGTTGGTTATTATTTCCACGACCACACCGGGTACAGAGGTTTCAGACTTTATGGATAGAAGTCTCCATTTGGGATACACAGTTGGTAGTATTGTCCAATCAGCCAATCTCTGTGTGCTGGGTCAACTGTCTTCTGCACATGCCATTGGGCAGACGGATTATTACAGCCGTTAAAGCAAAGAGACCATCGTAACTTCAATTAATTCAAATAATCGTAGTATGAAACAATCAAGTACTACTCTATTGAATCCTTCCTCCAGATTAATTGATTAAATACAGAATACTTTCTAAGATAGCTCACGAGATTTATGAAAGGATCTTGCCTGCCGAAGGGAACGGAACTCAAATCGATTCCAAATCATAATTTTGCTTTAATCTAGCAACTGCGACGAAGCGAATGCTTAAATAGCAACTCTTCTCTTTTATTGATTCTTGACTCAAGCACTGGAATAAAAAACCACAATTACCGGGACCATCTAATTATTCCGAGCCCTCTCTTGGCAGTAGTTGCCTGAGTAATTTTACTAAAAATAGGATTATTTGAAGTATATTAAATAAAAAAGCAGGAGAAGATCTCCTGCCCTTTATTTGAAAACTAAACCAACTATTATTCAACTGCCATAATGAATTCAAAAATAATACTTTTATGTTTAAATCGAAATACCAAATATAAATTCGTTTGTCCTATTTTTCCCTAAGAAAGTTACCCCTTTTAAATGCAATTCCCAGTGCTAATCCTTGGCTAAATTAGACTTTACTGTCCTGATCAATGTCATAAATGGTCAATGATGTCAGGCTTACATGCATTAAGTTAGAAACTTCAGTAATAAGTGCCACGTCAAGTCTGTGGTCAATGGTTTCAGAATCGATGGTTTCATAATTAGCAAACATCTGATATCTCACCTTTATGGTCAGATTCTCAGAAAGTTTTTTATTCCAATCAGCCAATAGACTAAAAGCCAACCATTCCGATCGGACGGTCTCTCCTATTTCTACTCCATAATTTTTAGGAATGTTCAGATACAAATCCGTATTTGTCACAAAAGTCCATCGGGGAGAGAATGGTGATATTCGAAGGCTAAACTCATCGTTTGGTTTATATTCCACGCCCAGTGCGGTGGTGAGGAAAGCAGGATTGGCAAATTTGGAGATCAGAGTTCGCTCTATGTCGGTGAAATTGTAGCCCGGAGCAAACTGTATAGGGAAATTAACTCCAATAAAGTAGTTCCACTTATCATTAATCTTGTACCCCCACCTTACTATCTGCGAAAAGTACCTCGTTTGACTTTCTTCCATCTTCGCCTTTATTTTTTACCACACCATAAATAAAGTCAAACTATAATACTCCCCAAAATTAGGACCAGCGATTAAATTAAAAATTCAGCTTAAATTTAACCGTTATGAGCAAACAAACCAGACGCAAATTTTCAGCAGAATTCAAGGCTAAAGTGGCTCTTGAAGCTAGCAAAAACCAGTACACACTCTCTGAGCTTGGAGTAAAGTTTGAGGTGAGTCCAGTTCTTATTTCTAAATGGAAAGCTGAGTTCCTGGAAAACATGGCTAGTGTTTTTGATAAAGGAACAAAAAAGCAGGATGAGTCTGATCCAGCTATTGAGCTACCCTACTCCCAGATAGGAAAGCTGAAAATAGCGAATGAGTTTTAAAAAAAAAGTTGCGGGAAACTGGGGGATATGAAAAGTCTGATCAAGATGATTCCCCAATCCAAAGCGCTATCCATTCGTCAACAATGCACTTTACTTTGTGTGTCGAGAAGCAATTTCTATTATCAGCCCAAACAAGAGAAGTCCGAGAATCTGGAAATGATGCTGCTCATGGATATGCATCTACTGAACCATTCTACAGAAGGCGCAGTCTCGATGGTCTATTTGCTGGCAGGAATGGGCTTCTTGGTTGATCTCTAAAAGGATTCGCAGACTCTTTCGCCTGATGGGCCGGCAGACTATCTATCGTAGAAAAAATCTTACTAAGATGGCATTGCGGGAATATATCCGCCCCTATTGTCTTTAGCATAGTCTGCTCTACCATTTAGATAAACACTAAATGCAACAGAATTGACTCCTCCACCTTTCCAGTTGTCACTGAAGGAGGCTTGATTGATATTCAATCCACCTGTGATCTCTTTCAATCAATCGCTGGTATCTAATTTGGTTAATTCTTCATTATCTTGAGCTAAGACATTTCCAGTAAAAAAAATCAATAGGAAAAGAGTATAAGAAATTTTCATAAATTTTACAACCAGTGTCGATTAATGTGATTGTCCGAAATGATGCCAGTGACTTGACTTTCTTTGCTTAACTGGCAGGCCCGCCACAGCGAGGCAGGCCATAAGGTTTCGATAGCCATCGGAAGAAGTACCGGTAATGCTGGTGTTTACCATATATTATTCGATTTTTACCTTTTACTAGTGTAATTGTGGCTGTACATGTTGATTAATAAACGATACCTTAAAAATGAAAAATGAGCTTGAAGATGAATTGATAATTCGTGATTATTTGGCGAGACAACGAACAACTTTGGCAAATCAGCGGACACTCCTCTCCTATATTCGGACCACACTCTATTTCATAGTCAGCGGAGTAGCCTTATTCGAAGTTGAAAAGCTCGATCATGTTAGATACTTAGGGTACTTGGCATTTGGATTGAGTTTCGCATTTTTGATTTTTGGATTTATCAATTTTTACATCATAAAGTCAAAACTGAAGAAAGGAGACTATATGACTATGTAAGTACGAAACTAGAAATAGGCTTATCACTTGGAATCATCTTTCAGGTAATGATTCAATTCGCTACATTGGGTATTTCCATAGATGAAGTTTCTGTCCTAGTTATGGTTCTTCGATAGTAGCAAGTAGTATGAATTCGAGCGTATGATCAAGATCAGGTTTAATGATACATAATATGATTATCCCCAATGGCACATGCCCGGCACACTGAATAGTTTCAATCCTTCAGATCTATTTTTTAATTAGTAAAATATTAATTACATAATACCTAATAAATTAGTCTTACGGTATAATTGCGGATATACATAAAGGAATAAATAAAAATAGTAGCACTATTCAACTTTACTGCAGGAAAGGCTGGAAGCAATACTGAATTTGTTATCCAAACAGTCATCAAGGACCAACTTAAGTGCTTAATTTACTCGCCCTTCATCTTAGCCACTGGCAGATATTATCCAAATGGGTAACACTAGCAAACAAATCCCCTGACATAATTAGCAGATGGTTCTCCAACACTACTTTTGATAAGAATAGTCGCTACGAGAAGCCTATTCTGATTAAGGTTTTACGAGCTCTACTTGGGTAACTTCGTTTATATCCAATTCAAAAAATTCTTTGTGAATATTGAATTCACCCTCACCATCCAAAGGTTGCTTAGGTAAGTAAGTCCCATCCTCCTGCATGACATAAGAATTGACATTATCTCGAAGATTATAAGAGATGATATTCATCAATTGCTTTTCCAATAAGGGTGATTTTATTTGAAACAAGGACTCCAATCGTTTATCAAAACTTCTCACCATCATATCGGCACTTCCAGCGTAAGTTCGAGTTTCGCCATTATTATGAAAATGATAGATTCTGGAATGCTCCAAAAAGTCCCCAACAATTGAAATCACTTCGATATTATCGCTCAAGCCTATACGACCAGGTCTTAAACAACAGATTCCTCTAATGATTAACTTCACTGTAACACCAGATTGAGAGGCACGATACAAAGCATAAATACTTTCAGAATCTTCCAAAGAATTAACCTTTATAAAAACTCCGCTTGGTAATCCATTTCGAGCATTTTCAGCTTCTCGCTCGATATATTCGATAAGTTGATTTCGCATATCGCGGGGTGCAGTGATCAGATTTTGATACTGGCTTGGCATGGAATGACCAGTGATTACGTTGAAAAATTCCGAAACGTCATTTGCAAGAACCTCGTTTGTAGTCAATAAACCAATATCAGTATAAAGTCTAGCAGTATCTTCGTTATAGTTACCGGAGCCAAGATGGACGAATCTGGTGATCTCGCCACCGTCTCGTTTTACGATCAGCAACAGCTTAGTATGGGTCTTCACGTTCAAAATACCATAGATAACAAAACAGCCAGCTTTCTGAAGTTTTTTTGCTTCTCGAATATTATTCTCTTCATCAAATCGAGCTTTGACTTCAAATAACACTGATACATGCTTTCCATTATCTGCCGCACGCAGTAATGATTTGGTAATGCGACTATCCTTGGCCAGACGATAGATGGTCATTTTGATTGCCATGACATCTGGATCGTCCGCGGCTGAATCGATCAGATCCAAAATAGGATCAATATTATTATAAGGCTGGTGGAGAAGAATATCTTTTTCCTTCAAAGCTTCGAAGATATCAACCGTTCCCTCATCTTGATAGGAAAGCGGTTTGACTGGAGGATGTACTTGGGTAAGACGCTCTTTGAACTTTTTATTTCCAACAATTTGCCACAGTCCAGTGAAGTCTATCATACTGGATCTCTTCACTAGGAAAATGGAATCCATTTTCAAGTTCCAGCGCTCCAATAAAGAGTTGAGTATCCACTTGGTATAGCCCTCTTCGATCTCTATGCGAACCACACGGCCAGTCTTACGCTCCATCAATTTCCGCTTTACTTCTTCCAAGAAGTTGGCATCCATATCTTCACTTTCCTCCAATGTAAAGTCACCATTTCTAGTAATCCGAAAAAGACTGATCCCCGCAATTTCTACATTCCGGAATAGGGAGACTATATTCTCACGAATGACCTCTTCTATTGGAATTAAAAAAAGTGAATTTTCTCGTTCTATTTCAAAAAATCGGGGAATGTTGGCTGGAATCTGAACGAAACTCAGCTTTCGCATATCCTTTCGCTCTCCAGGACTTGTGGTGACTACTCCGAAAACAAGTAGTTTATTCATCAAAATGGGAAAAGTCCGATATCCATCATAAACCATAGGCGTCAGCATCGGATAGATTACTTTCTGAAAGTATTGGTTAACTTTCTCCTGCTCGCTATCGGTAAGCTTGGAAATATTACCAAGCATAATATTTTCATCGCATAGCTCGGGTAGAATTACTCGGGTAAAATGATCATGCTGGTCTTCATGAAACTGCTGAGATTTTTTCATAAGAGTCTCTTTGAAAGGGTCTTCTCTCAAACCCGAATAATCTATTCGTTCCTTCTCGTAGTCTAGGTAATTATAAAGTGAGCCTACCCGAATCATAAAAAATTCATCCAAGTTCGAAGCGGTAATCGCTAAAAAGTTCAGTTTTTCAAATATGGAGCGATGTACCTTTTTAGACTGATCTAATACTCGATCATTAAAAGTCAACCAGCTTAAATCCCTACTTACAAGGTCGCTTTTCTGAATAATGGAATCGAATTTATCCGCTACAGCTATTTTCACAAATTAAAATTTTAATTTAAAATGGACAGAATCGCCCATACTATTGGGTATTGAATTGATTTTAAATTAAAAAAAAAGGGCTAGAGAGCCCTTTTTTTAGGAATCTATTTTAGCGTATTTGGCATTTTTTTCGATGAAGTCCCTTCGGGGAGCTACTTCATCACCCATCAATACACTGAACAAATGATCAGCTTCCGCTGCAGAGTCAATATTAACTTGTTTGATCGTCCGGACACTTGGATCCATTGTTGTAGTCCACAATTGTTCAGGATTCATTTCTCCTAATCCTTTGTATCGTTGTATGCCTACGCTATCCTCACGGCCATCCTTAGCCATTTCGGCAGTAAGTGTTTTCCGTTCTTCTTCAGTCCAGCAGTAACGCTCATCTTTACCACGTTTCAATAAATAAAGTGGAGGCAAAGCGATGTACACATATCCTTTCTCTATCAGTGCCTTCATATACCGAAAGAAAAGAGTCAAAATTAGCGTACGAATGTGTGAACCATCAATATCCGCATCTGTCATGATAATAATTTTATGGTATCTTAAACCAGCCATATCTAACTCTTTATCATCCTCTAAGGTACCAAATTTGACTCCCAAAGCTGTAAGGATATTCTTGATCTCTTCATTATCGTAAATTTTGTGCTCGTGTGCTTTTTCGACATTTAAAATTTTACCTTTTAAAGGAAGAATAGCTTGAAAATCTCTGTCTCTACCCTGCTTCGCAGAGCCACCCGCAGAGTCCCCCTCCACTAGATAAAGCTCACAAACTGTAGGATCACTATTTGCACAATCAGCTAATTTTCCTGGCAAACCGCCACCTCCTAAGATGCTTTTGCGCTGCACCATTTCACGTGCTTTCCGCGCAGCATGTCGGGCCTGAGCAGCAAGAATTACTTTACCGACAATAATTTTAGCTTCTCGAGGGTGCTCTTCCAACCAAGATTGAAGCCGCTCTGATACCGCAGAGTCTACTGCACCAACCACCTCCGAATTACCTAATTTAGTTTTGGTTTGCCCTTCGAACTGAGGCTCTTGAACCTTGACTGAGATCACAGCAGTTAAACCTTCTCTAAAATCATCTCCAGAAACCTCTAATTTCAGCTTATCAAGCAATCCCGATTTATCGGCATAAGATTTCAATGTTCGAGTGAGAGCTCTCCTGAATCCAGTAACATGAGTACCGCCCTCATACGTATTTATTGTGTTCACGTAGGATACCACATTCTCTGAGTATGAATTATTGTAATTCATCGCTACTTGTACCGGAACATCCCCTAGTACAGTTTCAATGTAAATCGGTGCTTCAATGATTTTTTCTCTGCTAACGTCCAGATATTGGACAAATTCAACCAAACCACCTTCAGAATAGAACTCATCTGATTTATAACTGCCATCATCTTCTTTTTCTCTGAGATCGGTTAAATAAAGACGAATACCAGCATTTAAAAAGGACATCTCACGAAGCCTATTCGCGATGGTTTCGTATTTGTATTCAGTTAAAGTAAATATCGAATCATCTGGCGTAAACTGAATCGTAGTTCCTCTTCTATCTGTTTTGCCTATCTGTCTGGCTGAATATTGAGGAACACCGATTTTAAATTCTTGCTCGGTAATTACACCATTACGGTAAACTGTCGCTTTCAAATCTTTAGAAAGTGCATTCACACAAGAAACACCTACACCATGCAGACCTCCCGACACCTTATAGGTGTCTTTATCAAATTTACCGCCTGCATGCAGCACAGTTAACACAACTTCGAGAGCTGATTTTTTCTCCTTTTGGTGCATATCGGTAGGTATGCCACGCCCATTATCTTCTACCATAATGGAATTGTCCTCATTGATAGTTACACGGATTGTATCGCAATGACCTGCTAAAGCCTCATCGATGGAGTTATCCACAACTTCCCAAATGAGATGATGCAGTCCTTTGAAACCGATATCACCAATGTACATAGCAGGCCTCTTTCGAACTGCTTCCAATCCTTCAAGCACCTGAATATTGTTGGCACCGTACTCTTCTCGATTTTTCGCTTGTTCTTCAATCATATATTTTTAGTGAAAACCCACTGAATGGGCTCAAAAAGGTGTTTTTTATATTTTCGGATAGCTTGCAATATACGTATAAAAAGTTAATTTTACGCTACAGTAAAGAGCATATTCGCGTTGGTCAAAAATATGAATGTCCAAAATCAGACTTTTTTATAAAACAATACAAATGAAAAATTTATTGAGATTAATCATTGTATTTCATCATTAATAGTGCACACTTAATATCTGTTTATGCCACATTCATATTATTTTGTTTAATTTTAATTATTTTTTGTTAAACAAATATTATTTTCATTTCTTTACATCGTTGTTAACTTCAACATCATCTTAACCTAATAAAATTATGAACATCAATTTAGCAGCGGAACTAGGTGGTCTAGACCGTATCGTCAATGGGGACCCGGTGGCCATCAGTTTCTTTATCGGTTACATGTCCATGCTTGCCGCATCAATATTCTTTTTTGTCGAAAGAAGTTCAGTTGATGCCAAGTGGAAGCTTTCGCTTCTAGTATCAGCTCTTATTACTGGTATTGCAGCAGTGCACTACTATTACATGAGAGATTTCTACCTCGAAACAGGAACAAGTCCAACAGCCTTCAGATATGTGGACTGGACTTTGACAGTTCCTCTAATGAGTGTGGAGTTTTATTTGTTGACAAGACCATTTGGAGCTAAAATAGTGACATTATGGAAACTTATCCTTGCTTCACTTGTAATGCTAATAGCTGGTTACATTGGTGAGACCTCAGGTATTGACAACAATATCTTTTGGGGTGTAATCTCTACATTAGGATATGCATACATTTTGTATGAAGTATTCTTTGGTGATATTGCCAAGCTTACTAAAAGTTCTAACAGCAAAGCATTGCAAAGTGCAATATTCTTGTTAAAGATCTTTATTTCACTAGGTTGGTCTATTTATCCAATTGGATACATGGTTCTTCCAGGCAACTTGTTGTCAGGAGTGTTTGAAGTAAGTTCTATTGACTTATTTTACAATCTTGCTGATGCGATCAACAAAATCGGTTTCGGTTTAGTAATTTATTCAGTTGCTATAGCAGAAACAGCAAAAAACAAAAAAGCTACAGCTTAATTTAAATTGGCTACCTCTTATTTGGGGGTAGCCATTTTTTTTACCCATGGATAACTACGACTTTATTATTGCCGGAGCTGGCTGTTCAGGATTAAGTTTGGTATACCATCTTGAACATAGTCTTTTTAAGGGTTCTAAAATCCTTCTAATAGATCCATCTGGTGAGACAGCTCCGAACAAAACTTGGTGCTATTGGGCAGAGCAACCGCTCCCTATTCATCCAAAATCAAATCCAGTTGTCAGCTGGAAAAAATTAATTCTTTCCCAAGATAAGTTGATGACAAGACAGGATTTGGGAAGTTTATCCTATTATCATTTGAATAGCACTGATTTCTATCAAAGCATTCATTCCTTGATCAAAAATTCCAAAAACATAACTTTAATTGAAGATGAAGTTATCGACTTCGAAGAAATAAGTTCATCTGTCAATGTAAAGGTCAAAACCGGTAAAACCTTTTCTGGATCAAAACTTTTTGATTCTAGAATTAATCCGGGTTCCTCCTTTTCAAATGATATCCTAAAGCAGATATTTTTGGGATGGAAAGTGAAATTTTCAGGAGATGTGTTCGATTCTTCTGCAGTCACATTAATGGATGTAAATCCAATCGAGGCAGATTTATTTTCCTTCTTTTACATTCTACCCTACTCAGCTTCAGAGGCTCTCGTTGAGTATACTGCCTATGCCAAAGAAAAAATTGAGGATGCTTCCTTGGTCAGTTCTTTAGAAAGCTATTTGGCCAAAATATCAAAAAACTGTACCTATGAGATAACTTTCGAAGAAAAAGGAGTTATTCCAATGAGTACTCAAATCCCAGTTATTCGTGCGTCAAAGCGAGTCATTCCAATAGGAACTCGTGCAGGGTGGACCAAATCATCTACTGGATATACTTTCCATAGAATCCAACAAAACTGTGAAAGGATGATTAAGGAAATGACAGATCTTAAAGATATTTCTGCCAGTTCAAGTCCACAATCCAGATTCAAATTCTATGATAATATTATTCTAAATATTGCCCATAAATGGCCTGAAAAGTTGGGAGGAGTTTTTCTTGAGCTCTTTCAAAGCTCACCACCATCGGATGTAATGCGATTTTTAAATGAGGAGACAAGCTTTATAGAGGAGCTCAAGATCTTAAGCAAGCTTCGTTTTTCAATTTTCATCAAAAGTTTAATCAATTATGAAGCGCGTTGAGACGTATGGAAAAATATTTGGAGGTCTTTGCTGTCTGATATTATTAATTCTTCCAGAGAGTTTAAACTGGGTGTCTTATGGTTTTTTTGGAATAATTCTGCTTACAGTAGGAATCCCGCATGGAGCAATTGATCACCTCACCTCAGATCCTCTCATCAATAAGTCAGGCTTGATCAGATTTGTTCTCCTGTATCTGCTATTAATCTTCTTATACCTTATCTGTTGGTTTTTCTTCCCATTGACAGCTTTAGTTTTATTTATTGTGATGTCGGCATACCATTTTGGGCAGACTCACTTCCTTGGAGTTAAAGCTCCTAAAATCTTAGATATAATTTTATATCTATCCAGAGGAAGCTTTTTTCTAGCCTTAATCTTACTTGGAAATCTTAAAGAAACTGCTGTAATATTAGATGATATTGTCAAGATTCAACTGACTGAATCACAATCAATTGGGATCATATCAATTTTATTTTTGAGCACAGTTGCAATCCAAGTCTACCTAGGCATAAAAATTCGCAAGAAAGATATACTTGAATTAAGCTTACTCGGGGGCTTGCTCTACTATTCTCCTTTGCTTGTTGGATTCATTACCTACTTTGGATTTTGGCATGCGCTACCAAGTATGATTGAAGAATATGCCTACCTAAAAAGAATTCCTGATTATAGTACCTTTAGAAAATTCTTCATTCAACTGCTTCCTTTCACACTTATTAGTCTAGTAGGCATAGCGCTAATATTGTTGATCGGTCAACACTATTTAGAGACTTCCCAACTGATCCTGATATTCTTCATCATGATCTCACTGATCTCATTTCCACATATTATTTACATGGATCGATTTTTAAGAAAATCTACCTAGAACTGTCCAGTACTTAACATTACCAAGCTGCAGGCGTCCAAAACATCAACTCCATTCGCTTTAGCTCTTGTAGCAAAATCCTGGTTCTCGGTGCCTGGATTGAAAATAATCCGATTAGGCTTCAATCCCAGAAGATAATCAATCCACTCCTCCTGACGATCCGAACCTATATACAGAGTAATAGTATCGATAGCTATCAGATCAGGCTTTTCCTTTAGATCGAGAATAGCTTGGCCTTGTACTTCGCCCTTACTAATCCCGATGGGAATAAACTCAAAGCCTCGCTCATGAAACATCTTGGCCGCTGTGTAAGAATAGCGGGATGGGTTGGGAGAAGCTCCCACCAACAGTACACGCTTTTTAGACTTATTATCCAACATAAACTTTGTCCCGATCAAATGTGTCCATATGTCTGTGTTTTTTTGTTTCGTAAATATCGGCAAGGGTAATTAAAATTCCTGTCTCCTCTACCTCGCCAAATTCGTCATTCAATGCCGTTCCGAATGTCATCATTGTAGGAGATAAATTCATGTACGTATTGATCAACGGAGGAATATTTTCTCCATATCCCCTAATTCTTGAATTAAGCAATTTATAGCCCTCCTTGTATCCGATATCTTCAAAGGGGTTTCCCAGACTAGGAAGTGCTGTTTCATAGCCAAGCTCAATCGATTCTTTAGGACTGACTAAGCCATCTCTATCAGGGAAGAAGTGATTCAAAAACATCAGGAGAAGATCTCTCCCCTCACGGCTAAACTGCGGATACATGGTCACTTTTCCAAAGAGATATTTGACTTCAGGATTGAGCAAAACTACCGCTCCAAGACCATCCCAAAGGTTATCTAAACTAAAAATTCCCTTGCGGTTATCAACCGCAGGCTGATATTTTGGTTGTACAAAGGATCTACCCAACTCAATCGTATAGGGCAAATAATCAACAACAAAACGAGATGAAAAATCAAAAAGATGCGTAGTTGATAGATTTATTGAACCATCTCCAAGTATAGCATTTTTACAATTGATCAGACGATAGCCAGCCACAATTTCCTCATCTTCGGGGCTCCACGTTATTAATTGATCGTAGCAATTTTCGCAGGTATCGTTCTTATCCAGATCCAGAGCCATCCCTGTACCACCACCTGCAATTCTAAATGTCAACTCCCGAAGGCGCCCAATTTCTCGAACAACATTGGGCGAGTTATGAAAATTGACCAGATAGACTAAGTTATTGCCATTATTTGTGTAACGCAAGAAACGCGCTTCGGTCAGTTCGCTCTTAAGAGTTTCTTTCGATACTGCTGATATAATAGCTTCTTCTTTCATACTTTACTCCCTAGTTCGTAAACTTTATCTCTCACCTGATCAGCCCATTGCATATCAGTTTTCAATGAATCAAATTTCTTGTATGAAATAGGCTCATCTATTCGAATAACCACTTTCTTTCCGCGCTGTTTATACATTTCATCCACCAGATAAAGCATTTCTATGTTGGCTGTGATCCCTATTTTCTTTCGCCAAAAACCCAAATTATAGAAAAACTTGGAATTATTTCCTTCTATAAAACAGGGAATCACATCTTTTTTAAATTTTTTAGCTTTTGAAATAAAGCTCTTTTTCCATTGCAGATCTTTAATCCTCCCATCCTCTCCTTTTCGGGAAACCAAACCAGCTGGAAAAATCAAAACCGCAAAATCTCCTGAATATACATTTTCAATTCGATCATATACTTCTTGTGTATTTTTTCCGTGCTTATTTATTGGAATAAAAAGCGGACGAAAATTCTCGAATGCCATTAGTAAATCATTCACCAAAAAACGAACATCGCTGCGAACTCGACCCATAGCAAACATCATGGCTATTCCATCCATCCCACCAAAGGGATGGTTAGCGGCTATAATCACTCCACCGGTTTTGGGAAGATGTTCTTCGCCAACGAGTTCAACTTTCAACTCAAGTTTCCCCATCAAAGCATTTACAAATGCTATCCCTTCGAGATGACTTACACTATTGTAAACCTCATTCAACCAGCTTTCATGGGTTACCCGCTTCACATACGAAATCAAAAAACTAGGTATCCATTTGAGAAGTTTCGGGTTCTTGGAGTTGATGGCTCTTTCTATATCAACAATTTTTTCCGTCATAGTATACTAGCAAACACAAAGAATTGAAATCGGAAAAATCCAATTTTGTTTAGATTAGGCTCAATTTAACAAATAATCAGTTTTTAAATGGTATTCAAAATTTCAAAAGAACTAGTTTCCTGAAAACCAATTCGATTAAATTTTGTACTAGTAGAAAGAATCTTCAAAATGACAATAATTTTAACTGGAAGCACTTCCGGCATAGGATGGGAAACCCTCAAAGGACTCTATCCGCATGCCAATCAATTTATCTTACCCATTCGGAATTTAGATAAGGCAAAAACGCTTTTTCAAGAACTTCCGGATGAGAAAAAAATCAGGATAGTTGAAATGGATTTAGAAGATCTGGATTCTATTCAAAGAGCCACAGCTCTAATTAAGACAGAATTTCCCAAAATTGATTTGATAATCAATAATGCCGGTGGAATGTTCCCTCCCATGAGCAAAACAAAGGATGGATTAGACAAGACCTTTCAGGTCAATCATCTGGGACATGTACTGCTACTTAAAAATCTACTTCCAAACTTGATTGAAGCTAAAGGCAAAATCATACAGGTAAGCTCTTTTGCCCATTATATAGGCACATTCAATTTGAAGGATTTGTCATTGGAGAAATCCAACAGCACTTGGGGTTCTTATGGCTCCTCCAAGCTTTATAATATCTTGATAAGTAATTATATAGCTGGTCAACATGAAGAAAATGGATTAAGTGGGTATTCGCTTCATCCAGGGGCAGTAAAAACTAATTTCGGTACCAATTCTGGCTTGGTTACAAAAGCATTGATCGAAGTAAGCAAATTCTTTTTCATCTCTGCAGAAGCTGGTGCCCAAACAAGTATATATCTGGCATTAACTCCTAAAAAACAGCTGGTTAATGGCGGCTACTACATAAAAAATAGCCCATCTAATCGATCAAAAATCGCTACCAATAAGGCCTATGGCGCTAAGCTCTGGAATTATAGCGTGGAGCTCTTGGCGCAAATGGGTTACTGATATATTCCCTACTTTTGCGATCAGACTCGCAAAGCTATTATGCAGGAAACCATCCTATCCCTTTCCCCTGGTCCTTGGACTGATTATGAATTGATCGATACTGGGGGATTTGAAAAATTAGAACGATTCGGAAACTTTATTCTCAGCAGGCCTGAACCTCAGGCAATTTGGGATAAAAGCATTCCTGAGAGCGAATGGAAAAGCTTGGCCCATGCGCATTTTGCTAAAGAAAAGAGCAATCCTGAGAAAGGTCAATGGGAACAGCTGCAAAAAATGCCACATAATTGGGTGGTTGATTATGAAAATAAAGAAGGATTAAAATTAAAGTTAAACCTAACTCAAACTTCATTTAAGCATATCGGTTTATTTCCAGAGCAGGCGGTAAACTGGGACTATATCTATAAAACGATAAAAAGGTGTCCTGTCAAAAATCCTAAAATCCTCAACTTATTCGCCTATACAGGAGCCGCATCTGTAGCCGCAAAGGCCGCAGGTGCTGATGTGACGCACTTGGATTCTGTAAAACAAGTGGTGACTTGGGCCAGACACAATATGGAGTCCTCCGGACAAGACGGAGTTCGTTGGATGGTGGACGATGCAATGAAATTCATAAAACGCGAAGCACGAAGAGGAAATAACTATCAAGGAATCATCTTAGACCCCCCAGCCTATGGTCGTGGACCTGAAGGAGAAAAGTGGATTCTAGAAGAACAAATCAATGAAATGCTCAAGGTATGTGCTGAGATTCTTGACCCAAAGGATCATTTTGTTTTGTTGAATATGTACTCGCTAAGCTTTTCTTCCTTAATCGCTGCAAACCTGATTAACACTAATTTTAAAAATGTTCAAAATGCTGAGCATGGTGAGTTATACCTGCAAGACAATCACGCTAAAAAATTACCCCTGGGAATTTTCTTTCGATTCTCAAGTTTTTAATAAAAATCAATCATGAATAACCGACAGCTTTTCTTATCCCACCTAGCACAAACCACCGACTTTCCATTGATGATTGAAGTGGAAAAAGCAGAAGGAATCTATCTTTATGGACCAAATGGAGAAAAATACGTCGATTTAATTGCAGGAATCGGGGTCAGTAATGTTGGCCATCGACACCCAAAAGTACTTGAAGCTATTTATCAACAATTGGACAAGTATCTCCATTTGATGGTCTATGGAGAGTATGTGCAGAGTCCTCAAACCTTGCTGGCAAAAGCGCTGACAGATACACTCCCCGATCATTTGGACAACGTATATTTGGTCAATAGTGGTTCTGAGGCGATCGAAGGCGCTATCAAATTAGCAAAGCGCTATACTGGAAGACCGAATTTAATCTCTTGTGTCGATGCCTATCATGGCAGTTCAGCTGGCGCACTCAGTGTGGGTGGAAATGAAATCTTCAAACGTGCTTACCGACCGCTGGTTCCAGGCATTTCTCATATTCATTATGGAAGCTTCTCGGATTTGGAGAAAATAAATTCCGATACCGCAGCAATGATTGTGGAGACAATTCAAGGTGAATCTGGAATTCGAGTTGCCTGCACTACCTACTTCAAAGCCTTGAGGCAGCGATGTGATGAGACTGGAACCTTATTGATTTTGGACGAAATTCAAGCTGGATTCGGGAGAACAGGTAAGTTCTGGGCCTTTGAGCATTTTGACATTGTCCCAGATATGATCGTCTGTGCCAAAGGAATGGGCGGTGGAATGCCAATTGGGGCTTTCATTGCAAATAAGGAGGTCATGGCTGCTTTTAAAAATAATCCCCTTTTAGGTCATATTACCACGTTTGGAGGCCACCCGGTGAGCGCCGCAGCTTCCCTTGCCACCATCCGAATTCTTCAAGAGGAAAATCTGATTGCAGAAGTCGAATCAAAAGCAAATCTGTTTAAAAGCCTTCTGGTACATCCGAAAATCAAAGGTATCCGAAATAAAGGGCTAATGATGGCTGTGGAATTCGAATCCTTTGAAGTGTTGAAACCAATTATCGATAAAGGTATCGAACTTGGTATCATTACGGATTGGTTCTTATTTTGTGATGATGCTATGCGGCTTGCACCTCCTTTGATTATCACAGAGGAAGAGATTCGAGCGGCTTGCCGAGTGATCTTGGAGGCGATAGAATTGAGTTGATCTTTTGCTATTTGCTTTTATATGTATGTCCGTAATTCCACCAGCTAATGACAAAAAGCGACTTAATATATGGTAAACACTAGCATTGCCGGTACTTCTCCAGATTGCTATCGGTACGTCATCGGCTTGCCCCGCTGTGGCGGGCTTGCCTCGCTGTGGCGGGCCTATCTCGCCAGTTAAGCAGCAAAAATTAGGTTCATGGCATAATTACGGATAATCATATACTCCTGTCAATCAGTAAATTGTTCTTCTAATTTTATTCCAAATTATAACTATGAAAAGAATCGGAGTTATCCTTGGTGGCATTGTCTTAGGATTGGCTATGCTATTACTTGTATTCGTCTACGTTCATTCTCCGAAATATAGTGGGGAGTTCATTTTGGATGGAATTCAAAGTGAGACAGCGGTTCTTTTTGATGCTTATGGAGTCCCACATATTTATGCTGATAATGAAGCAGATGCCTATTTTTCCTTAGGCTTTGTGCATGCACAGGATCGGTTATTCCAGATGGAAATGATGCGTCGGGTGGGAACAGGAACACTTGCCGAATTTCTCGGTCCAGATCTTTTGGAAATTGATAAATTTTTTAGAACGCTTGGACTCCCTAGCCATGCTCTTGAAAGTACCGAATTCTATAGAAATCAACCCAATACGCTATGGAAAAATGCCACAGAAGCCTATATAGCTGGGGTCAATCAATTTATCGTAGCAGGTAATCTGCCCATGGAATATACCCTGCTTGGCGAAAAACCACGGGAATTCACCATCACTGATATCCATGCCATTACTGGTTACATGGCTTTTTCTTTTGCCATTGCGGTAAAAACCGATCCCTTGATCTCAAAAATTGCCCGTGAACTTGGTGCTCCTTATCTGGATGCACTCTCCGTCCAAACTCTTCCTTCGCATCACCTCATTCCAAACTTTTATCCTGACTCTTTAAAATATGACTCAAATGGTCAAAAATCACTGATTAGTATCTTGGAAAAACTTCCAGTCCCTGCCCTAGAAGGTTCTAATGCTTGGGTAATTGCCGGTTCTAAGACCAAAAGTGGTAAAGTTCTTTTTCTTAACGATACGCATATCGGTTTTGCCTCTCCTTCGGTTTGGTATGAGGCACATTTGGAATATCCTGGCTTTAGCTATTATGGAAATCATCTGGCTGGAATGCCATTTGGATTGGTTGGACATACCAGGAGCCAGAGTATCGGTTTGACCATGTTTGAAAATGATGATCAGGACTTTTTCGAAGTCAAAGCAAAGTCTGACGACCCAAATTCATACGTAGTGGGCGAAGTCACCTACCCATTTACGAAAAGGGAAGAAACTATTGTGGTAAAGGGACAAGAAGCTGTTACACTGGAAATCAGATCAACCATTCACGGTCCCATCCTAAATGAGGTAGTCCCGGAAATCGCTGCATCAACTCCAAATGCAGTTGCTTCTTGGTGGGTTTACACTATGGAGCCAACTCAAGCATTGGAATCTACCTACAGAATGAATCATGCTAACTCCATGCAAGAAGTAGCTGATGCAGCGGCACTAATCCATGCACCGGGCTTGAATATCATGTATGGTGACAGTGCTGGCAATATTGCTTGGTGGGCTGCTGCAAAACTTCCGATTCGATCCGAAAAAGTCAATTCCAAAATAATTTCCGATGGAAATGATCCCGAAACATTACCGAATGGTTGGTATCCATTCTCCGATAACCCACAAAGTATTAATCCCACTTCCGGATTTATAATTTCAGCCAATAATCAGCCCGATACCATGAGAAATGGAGTCTTTTACCCAGGATATTATTACCCCGGTGGTCGCTACCAACGCATTGCGGAAACGCTGGGACCGAAGAATGATTGGGATACCGAATCCATCAAGGAACTTCAAAATGAAACCATTAACACGACTCATCCCAAAAATGCCAAAGTTCTCCTGTCTCAAATCAATCTTGGAAAATATGCGGAGTATGCGGAGCTACTTGAGCTTCTAAACACCTGGAAAGGGAATCATGAACTTGCTCAGGTGGAGCCTACGCTCTATTATAAGTGGCTCTATCACACGCTTCGACTGGCAATGGAAGATGAGTTAGGGAAGAATACTTTTTCTACCTATCTGGAAACATTTTTCATGATCCGGAGCACTGCTGGATTTTTGAAAGCTGAGCAAAATCCTTGGTGGGATAATACTAAAACTACCAATATAGAATCCAAATCAGAAATAATTGGCTTGGCACTCTCACAAAGCTTAGCCGAATTAAAAGTTCAACTGGGAGCAAATTGGAAAGATTGGAATTGGGAGAAAACTATCATTTCTGAGCATCCCCATCCCCTGGGCACTCGGAAGCCACTGGATAAGATCTTCAATGTAAAGACAGCAACCTTACAGGCAAATGCTGAAGGTGTCAATAAGCTGGCATTCAAACTTAATGGAGAGGGAATCTACAAAGTCACATCAGGCCCTGCCATGCGGATAATTTTAGATTTCGATGCGGTAGATAATTCGATTTCTATACTTCCAACCGGACAAAGTGGGAACCGATTTAGCAAGCATTATTCAGATCAGGCTAGACTCTTTGTCACCGGTGGATATCGCCCTCAATTGATGAATCGGAATCAGATTCTTTCAAATTCAAAAGATCCTTTGATTCTTAAACCTAAAAAGTGAAATGACACTGGATTTCGAGTTTAAGTCGTTCGATATCGTAGAATATCGCTGGTAGCTGGTATTTACAGGAGGCGGTAATAGTTGCAAATTAAAGTTTCTAATTTAGTCTTCAGGTTTCCAATCTTATCCATAGGCAAGATCACTTTAGACTTATCATTTACTTTTAGACTTCTGATTTCGGCTTGCTAACTTGTTAAATAATGCCATTCTCCGGATATCTTGCAGTAACAGACCGACCGAAAACCTTCAGTTCCTCGATCTGCTCATTCATATTCCCATCAGGAAAAAGATGAGGACCGATTCCAGCTTCTTTCTTTTTATAATCTAAAAATCCTATTACTATTGGTACTTCTGCACCTAGGGCAATATGGTAAAAACCCGATTTCCATTTCTTTACCGCTTTCCTTGTACCCTCTGGAGTCACCATAATTGCTAAATCGTCACGATTTTTAAGCATTTCGATCATAGCCTCAGTATAAGTTTGCTTCCTGCCACTAGGTATTCGCTTCCGATCGATGGCAATAGCTCCAAGACCTGACAGCATCCATCCCAAAGGTCCGATCATTGCCTCCTTCTTTATTGTGAATTTTACCGGAACATCCATCAGGAAAAACGCGGCTCTGGCATAGAGCAAATCCCAATTTGAAGTATGAGGAATAGCGATCAATACTGCGTTTTTCACTCCTTTTGGCCATTCCCCAACAAGTGTCCATCCAGAAATCCAAAATAAAAAACGAGCTACTACTTTCATCATATGGGTGAAACAGATTTAGATTTAGTTCCTAATTCTTGCAGACTTAAATTTTCTTCAATCACTTTCATAGCCTGATCATAGCCGGCTTGAAATAACTCAGGAGCTTTTTTGATATCAAAGACCCCGTATTTTCCCAAACCTGGAGCTTCAATAAAGCAATCACATTTTGCTTTTCTGCTGTAGACATTATAATTCATCGACATAACCACTGACCGTTCAATCAGATTTTTCATATTTCCAATGTTGGTTTCTTCTGGCAGTTGATTGCAATTTACACCGATTACATAGTTGCAGATTCCTTCTAGAGGCTCTACAGGTAGATTATTAAGTACTCCACCATCAACTAAGTAGCGATTGCCGATCACAATGGGATCGAACATACCCGGAATGCAGGAAGACGCCATAACGGGTTTAATCAATTCGCCTTCTGCAAAATGGATCACTTTACCTTTTTTGATATCAGTTGCTGCTACTGACAGCGGGATTTTTAGCTTCGCAAAATCATCATGAGCAAGATAATTTTTAAACAGACTTTGCATCGCATCCATTTTAAGAATTCCTGTGAGGGAAATCGCTGGGCGCATGAACTTGAAATAATTCGTCTCGACAATAATCTTTAAAATCTCTTCCGGCAGATAACCTTGACAGTACATTGCGCCAACAATTGCACCAGCAGAAGTACCAGATACTTTTGTGGGTATGATACCAATTTCAGCAAGTGCTTTCAGCACTCCTAAGTGAGAGATCCCTCTTACTCCTCCACCCGACAAGGCTATTCCTATAGTCAATTTAGATTTCATCCAGTGTGAAAGTTTGGTCTAATCTTACGCCTCTATCCGTCATTTTTACTGTGCAACATTCATTTTCTCCATCGTGCTCTAAGAATAAAATGTATTCCTCACGGGCTGCCTCTTCCAAAAATTTAGCTTTTTCATCCATAGTTATCAAAGGCCTAGTATCATAGCCCATCACATAGGGTAATGGAATGTGGCCAACTGAAGGGAGCAAATCAGCCATAAAAACAACTGTTTTTCCTTTATACTTAATTTTAGGAAGCATCTGCTTATCGGTATGACCATCCACGGTGATGAAATCAAAATCCGGAAGAAAGCTTTTAGATTTCAAATCCAGAAATTCCAGCTGACCAATTTCTTGCATAGGTAAAATATTGTCCGACAAAAAAGATGCCTTTTCTCGAGGATTTGGAGCTGTTGCCCAATTCCAATGATCCTCGTTACTCCAATAAGTTGCTCTTGGAAAAGTAAGTTCGAATTGACCATGAGATCCGTATTTCACCCCACCGCCACAATGGTCAAAATGAAGGTGAGTCAAAAAATTATCTGTTATCTGGGATGGACTAATTCCTAATTTTCGCAAATTTTTATCCAACGAGTCTTCACCATGGAGGTAATAATGAGAGAAAAATTTTGAGTCCTGTTTATCACCTATCCCATTGTCGATAAGAATAATCCGGTCGCCAGAGACTGCCAGCAGCGAGCGCATGGCCCAGGTACAAAGATTATTCTCATCTGCCGGATTGGTTCTAGACCAAAGCGACTTGGGTATTACTCCAAACATCGCTCCGCCATCTAATTTGAAAAACCCTGTGTTTACTGTGTACAATTCCATTTTTAGCAAGAAAAAGCCCGAACTTAATAAAAGTTCGGGTTTATGATGTTTATTCCACTACTACGCCCATAGCGCAAAACTTATTGATTCGTTGCTCAATACGCTTTTCAGGCTTTAATTTATCTAATTCTTTTAAAGCCTGAGTAATGGCATCCTTGATCGTGCCTGACATCAATTGCATATTGCGATGTGCTCCACCAAGGGGTTCTGGAATAATGTCATCGACTAAGCCATTGCCTTTCATATCCATAGCGGTAAGCTTTAAGGCCTCGGCTGCTTGCTCCTTATAATCCCAAGATCTCCAAAGAATGGAAGAGCAAGATTCAGGCGAAATCACAGAATACCAAGTGTTCTCCAACATAAATACACGGTCTCCGATTGCAATACCCAAAGCGCCACCTGATGCACCCTCACCGATGATAATACATATCACTGGTACTTTGAGCATAAACATTTCTCTTAGATTTCTGGCGATTGCCTCACCTTGACCTCTTTCTTCAGCTTCTAAACCAGGAAAAGCACCCGGAGTATCGATTAACGTTACGATCGGTTTCCCAAATTTTTCAGCCATCTTCATTAGCCGAAGCGCTTTACGATAGCCTTCAGGGTTAGCCATACCAAAGTTGCGCTCTTGACGCTGCTTTGTATTTCTACCTTTCTGTTGACCGATAAACATGACTGTCCGACCATCGATATCCCCAAGACCTCCGATCATTGCCTTATCATCCTTCACGTTTCGATCTCCATGCAACTCTACGAAATTATTAGTAATCTCGTAAATGTAATCTAACGCATAAGGTCGGTCGGCGTGACGGGAAAGCTGAACTCGCTGCCAGCGAGTCAGATTTTGAAAAGTTTCTTTCTTCAAGTCTAAAATTTTTTCTTCAAGGGATTCAATATCTGAACTTAAGTCAATATTTCTGGCCTTCGCTAATTCCTTCATTTCTTGGAGTTTTGCCTCCAAATCAGCGATAGGTTTTTCAAATTCTAAAACCATGTTGGTGTTTTTTTATCGAGCTCAAAGATAAGGAATATCCGTTCGAGAAAAACTCTTCTTTTGAATACAGCGGAAAATCAGCTATATGAAAATTATTTACCTGAATAATAAACACATAAGTGGAATCATTAAAAAATATTCAGATAGGGTATTGTGAGAAATAATGAAATTCCTACATTTGCATCACTTCTGAACACAAGAATATTAAAGAGTGACAAATAGTATAGAACATCAAACATTACGGAGTGGTAGTTCAGCTGGTTAGAATGCCTGCCTGTCACGCAGGAGGTCGCGGGTTCGAGTCCCGTCCATTCCGCTTGAAGCCTTAGAGAAATCTAAGGCTTTTTTGTTTTCTAGACTTTTTAAAAAATGATTTTTTCTGTATCAATTGCTCTATTACAGACTTTTTAACTCTTTCATGCTACAAATAGCTTTCCCAGATTAGATTTTCAATGATTTAACACAAAATTTAAACTACCATAAGTTCAAGCCAGGATCCAACCGAGTAGCTCAGATCATATTTTATAGTATATGTATCCGTCTCGTTGCACGTGGTCAAATTTATTGCTGATTTGATAAATCCCTCCCGATATTCGGAACAGGCTCTAGCCCCCTTTAAAAAGGGTGAATTTGATCTGATTCCAATCAAGATTTTTTTTAGATCGTGATGTGCACTTATGCTGATAATCATATTTTATAGAGTCAAATTCCCCTTTGAACAACCTATATCTAGTCAGAGTTAAATTATGATACATCTCAGAAGTTGAACTATTCCGCTTTCTCAATGCTCAATTTTCCGCTTAAATGAAAAATCAATTTTCAATTAACGCAGCAAAAGACCACAAAATTGCTTTAATGGTTTATGGGAAGAATCCCTGCATTCAAGCCAAGCAAAAACAACTTTTTGGTTCAAAAAATAGAACAAAGTCCTATCAGCTTTTTGAGCAGCTCAATCAACATACCCAGGTAATTTCCGAAAAGTCAACTATTGACTGCATATGGATTTATGATCACGAAATTACTGGAAACACATTCGGTACCCGTTACTCAAAGGCTTTCGAGTCAGTATTCAAGCTAGGCTACGATTTTGTTATTTCTGTTGGAAATGATATTCCCGGACTCAATGAAAGTCATATTCAACTTGCTGCTTCCCAGTTTGCAAAATATCAAGCCGTGTTGGGCCCCACTCAGGATGGTGGAGATTATTTAATTGCAATTCACAGCGAATCGTTTGACGCAGCTTCGTTTGCAAAACTTCCTTGGAATACTAATCAGCTTCATAATGCATTGCACACCTATTTAACAGTCGCTGAGCAGGACGTCTTTCAATTGGTGGAGTTGATCGATATTGACGATTTCAGCTCATTCTCTAAATCGCGCCAGCAAACTACCAGCGGTTTTTTTCAATTTTTTTTTATTAGAATACTTGAAAGTATTCAAGAATACTCCAAAGCTGAAAATCCTTTTTTCAATCCCACGCTGATCCATCAAGATCATTCGTTACGTGCCCCACCGGTATTTATATAAACTTTCATTCTCAGTCAATTCTTTTATCGATTCCCCGTCAAAATGAGTGTACAAGCCATTTCGGGGATTTACTCATTTTTATTACTATATGAAATATTTATTTATGCTTCTATTTATCATCACTATCGGGCAAATAAAGGCTCAACAAAGATCCATTGAGGGCCTCGTGATAGACGTCGATGGATTGCCTATTCCAGGCGCTACAGTGACTCAAAACGGAACCGGCAACATAACCATCACTGATCAAAAAGGAAAATTCAATCTAAACTCTTCGATCACGCAATTCACCCTGACCGTGAGTTTTATCGGTTTTGCAACCCAGCAAATTGTGTTGGATCAGTCCACTGGCTCACTGGAAATCGTCCTGTTGGAATCCACAGAAAGTCTGAATGAGTTTGTAGTCACAGCACTGGGAATAGAACGTCAGCAGCAATCGCTTTCCTCTTCGGTATATAAAGTAGGTACCCGCGAACTCACTGACGTGCCTCAAACAAACTTGATCAATTCACTATCCGGACAGGTGGCTGGAGTACAGGTGACCAATGGTTCATCAGGAGTCGGCTCGTCCGCACGAATAATCATTCGGGGAGAAAGCTCTTTGAGCAGTAATAATCAGGCGCTAATCGTAATCGACGGGGTGCCTATCAGTAATCAGATGATCTCCAGCGATCTATTCAATGATGGCGCGAATATTCAGGAAGTTGACTTTGGAAATGGTGCTTCCGAAATAAGTCCAGAGGATATAGAATCAATATCTATTCTAAAAGGTCCTGGATCTGCAGCCTTATATGGCGCCAGAGGTGCAAATGGGGTTGTTTTGATCACAACCAAAAAAGGAAAAAGAATACCCGGAATTGGTGTGAGTTTGAATAGTACGTTGACTCTGGATGGTTTACTGACCCTACCGGATTACCAAAATGTCTACGGCGGAGGTTCCCGTAGAGAATATGCTTTCCAAAACGGTATAGGTGCGGGAGTTAATGATGGAGGAATCTCAAGTTATGGCCCAAAGCTAAATTCAGGTTTACTTATAAATCAATTTGACAGCCCATCGGTCGATGTAAATGGAAATCCTGTCAGAGGAGGAGATGTGATCAGCAGAACTCGGCCAGACGGAAGCTTCACTCCCATTACAGCTACACCATGGATCGCTAGGCCTGATAATGTCAGAGATTTTTACCGTACTGGTGTCACCGCTCAAAACAACCTTTCTGTAAGCGGATCTAATGAAAAAGGTGGAGTCAGAATCTCCTATAGTAACCTGAGAAACGAAGGGATTCTACCCAATACCGATCTCAATCGAGATGGCTTAGCAATCAGCTTAGATCAGCAAGTCACTGATCGCTTAAAGGTCGACTTCTTTGGAAATTACATCAATTCCAGAAGTAACAATAGGCCTAACTTGGGATATGGCTACGAAAACGTCCAATATGGATTTAACTGGACTGGAAGACAGACGGACATTGGAGCTCTTCGAGACTACTGGCAAGCGGGTCAAACAGGGATTCAACATTATGACTTCAACTACCTTTGGCTGACCAACCCTTACCTCACGCTATTCGAAAACACCAATAGTTTTAACAAAAACCGAGTACTGGGAAATCTAGCTATTTCCTATGAGCTGACAGATAAGCTCAGCATTCGAGTGAGAACCGGATTAGACAATTATTCCGACAATCGCGCTTTCCGTCGCGCTTTCAGTACCAACCGCAGACCTTTTGGAGGATATCGGGAAGATAACGTTCGATTTAATGAAATGAACTCAGATATCCTTCTGACTTATGCCAATGAAATTAACAGCGCTTGGAAATACACGCTTAATGTTGGTGCAAATCGCCTAGATCAAAAAATAAATTATGGATATACAGAGGCAGGTCAATTAGCGCTTCCGGGAATTTATACGCTGGAAAATTCTCGCGTTCCACTTCGGGGAAGTAGCCAACTATTCACCAAACGAATTAACAGTGGCTATGTCTTTGGAGACTTATCCTATCAGTCAATTTTATTCTTTGACCTTACGCTTCGAAACGATTGGTCAAGTACCCTGCCTGAGGCGAATAATTCTTTTGCATACTATTCAGGAGGTTTCAGCTATGTGTTCTCCAATCAGCTCAACCTTCCCAAAATAATTTCTACAGGTAGTCTCCGATTCAATTTAGCAAGTGTTGGAAATGATACTGATCCGTATCAACTCAACAATACCTTTCAGTTCAATCAAAATTACGGACCCTTTACCCGGGTTACGAATCGAACTATCTTAAATAATCCCAATCTAAAACCTGAACGGCTCAACGCCATTGAGCTTGGCTTGAACTTAGGACTACTGGAATACCGAGTCATGCTGGATATCTCCACTTATCAAAATACAAGTATCAATCAGATCATCGGCAGTCCAGTTTCAGTTGCTTCTGGTTTTAGCAACAAAGTAATGAATGGCGGACAAGTTCGAACTCGAGGCTTTGAAGCAAGTCTAAATGTTTTTGTCTTGGACAAAGGCGCATTTAATTGGAATGTGAGAGCCAACTTCACTACTTATCGAAGCGTGGTAACCGAACTCCCCGATGGAGTTGACCAATATGTCACTGGAGAAGCGAGTGTTTTTGCAGGATCCGGAGGATCAAATTCAGTATTTTATATTGCCAAGCAAGGTGGAAGGATCGGTGACATGTATGGTTCGGGCTTTCAGGAATTCGAAGGTCAAATTATTTATGGTGCAAATGGACTTCCTATTCAAGATGGGAAATTGAGATTACTGGGAAATTATAATTCTGATTTTATACTAGGGCTTACCAATGAGTTTCGATACAAAGGATTTCAATTCGGATTTGTGGTTGATTGGCGACAAGGAGGCACGCTTGTTTCGCGAACCAGAGCGCTGGGAAGTACTTCGGGAGTCTTGGCAGAGACTTTGGTGGGGCGAGAAACTGGAGTAATCGGAGCAGGTGTGAAAAATATAGGCATACTAGATAATCCACAATACGTTCCTAATACCAATTCAGTACCAGCCAGTACGTTTTACAATAATTTCTTCGATCGAGGAAATGAAGCAAGTGCTACCTACGATGCGTCATATGTCAAGCTTAGACAACTTAGCCTTTATTACGATTTACCTTCTGGAATGGTAAATCGGATCGGTTTTCAAGCCGTCAAAGTGGGTGTGGTGGGAAGCAATTTATTGTTGTTCACCGAGAATCCGCACATCGATCCTGAGCTGAATGCCCTACAAGGGCGAAATATCACCTACGGTGTCGAGGACATGTCCTATCCGTCTACAAGAAGTATTGGCTTCAGCATCAAAACAAAATTCTAACCATGAAAAAGTCAACTTTATATAGCGCTTTCCTTTTATTGGGCTTCAGTATGTTCTCTTACTCCTGCACAGAAGGTTTTGATGAAATCAATAGCAATCCCAATTCACCGGAAGCTATTGGCCCTCAATTTCTACTCTCGAATATCATCTCAGTTGCAGCAAATGAGAACACCTATACTCAGGGATTTCGCTTGTCAAATTACCTGGCACAATTTGCTGCCAGCGTGGAGTTTGAGCGAATTGATCGCTACGAAATGGGAAGCAATGCCCAGTACTGGAATAGCACCTTTCAATTATTGAATGATATCGAGTCGATCCAAGATAATCCGGCGACGAATGAAGCCTATAATGCGGTATCAGATATTATGAAGGCGTATTTGTTTTCTCAATTGACGGATATGTGGGGAGATATTCCCTATTCGGAAGCCTTAGGTGCAAAAAACGGAAGCTTTACTCCAAAATATGACACCCAGGAAAAAGTCTATACTGATCCTCAAAATGGGATTTTAGCAATCCTAAAGCGATCTTCTGAAACCTTGAAAAGTACCTCTGCAAGTATTCAGGGCGACATGATGTTTAACAATAATCTTGATAAATGGCGTCGCTTTTCCAATTCGCTTCGATTAAGATATCTACTTCGGATAAGTAAACGGCTGACGAATTATTCAGAGATGCAGGCCTTAGTCACTGATAATTACTTTATGCGGAATAATCAGGATAATGCAGTTCTGCCCTATTTAACTTCAGCGCCGAATCAGTGGCCGATGTCTCAGTCTGCACTGGGTCTCTATCAGGAACATCGGATGACCAAGACAGTGGATTCCGTGCTAAAGGCTTGGAATGATCCCAGACAAGCTATTCTCTACAAACCAACACAGCAAAGTGTGACAGCGGGTGCACCTCAGTTCAAAGGACTTCAAAATGGACTAAACCGGGAAACGATCAATGAACTTGGAGTTAAATTAAATGATATTTCGCTTTTTGGAGCGATTTTCAGAGATGTCCCAAACGGAGTTGACGGCCAGTTTATGCAATACGCAGAACTTCAGTTTGCCTTGGCAGAAGCAGCTAGTCGAGGATATATTTCCGGAAATGCAACTAGCTATTATGAAGCTGGGATCAAGGCAAGTTTCGACTATTTCAAAACTCCGCTTCCTATTGACTATTTAGCTCAGCTGACAGTAAAGTTGACTCCTGAAGATGCACTCAATAAGATCCTAAGCCAGAAATGGCTTTCCCTGATTACTAATGGTCACGAAGCTTGGTTTGAGATCAGAAGAACGGGGATTCCTAAAATAACTCCCGGACCTGATAATCTAAACGACGACAAATATCCTGCGCGATATCTTTATCCAGAATCCGAGCAAGCAGTAAATAAGACGAACTACACCGAAGCTGCCAGCCGTATGGGTGGCGACAATATCAATAGTAAAGTCTGGTGGGAGAAATAATTGAATATGATTATCCGAAATTATGCCACTAACCTAATTTTCTTTGGTCAACTGGCAGGCAGGCCCGTCACAGGGATGTAGTCCTATGACCGGTGACCGGAGTACCAGTAATGCTTTGTTTACCATATAGTAAGCTGCTTTTGATTTTTACTGGCGCAATTGAGGATATACATATAATTGAAACTAAAAAAGGAGCGGATTATCGCTCCTTTTTTGATTAACCATAGCTGTTGATTTAATAAGTAACATTAATGACTTAAATTTTTTTCCCAATTCCAGCTATCCCGCATAGAATCTTCCAAGCTTTTTGAAGGGATCCATCCCAAAACGGAATTGATCTTTTTAGTATCTGCCCATATTTTCACCACGTCACCTACTCGTCTTGGACCGATTTCATAATTTAATTTTAAGTCATTGACTTTTTCAAAAGTTCGGATTACTTCCAATACCGTATTTCCATTTCCTGTCCCGACGTTGAATACATCGTAAAAGTCGACTGGCTTATCATTCAAATAGCTAAACGCCTTCACATGAGCATTTGCTAAATCCATCACATGAATGAAATCCCGAACACAAGAGCCATCCATCGTATCATAATCGTCTCCAAAAATGGTTAGTTTCTCACGAATTCCTGCGGCAGTCTGGGTTATAAATGGAACGAGATTATTTGGCTTACCAATTGGTAATTCACCGATTTTCCCACTTGGATGTGCTCCTACTGGATTAAAGTATCGAAGAGCAATCACTCGGATACCAGCTTTGCTTTTTACATAATCCACGAGAATGTCCTCACAGATTTTTTTGGTATTTCCATACGGGCTTTCAGCATCTTTGCGAGGAGTAGCTTCAGTCACAGGAAGTACATCAGGCTGTCCATACACGGTACAAGAGGAGGAGAAAACTAGATCTATGATCTTATTTTCAGCCATAAAGGCCAATAAAGTGACGAGCGAGCCAACATTGTTTTGATAGTATTTCAATGGAAGCTCAGTACTCTCTCCCACCGCTTTAAAAGCTGCAAAATGAATCACACCAGCTAGTTGATGTGCCTTGACGATTTGATCTAAAATCGATCTGTCGTTGCAATCACCTTGATAAAAAGTCAATGATTTGCCTGTGATTTCTTTCAATCGTTCTAAAACTTGCCCATTAGAATTTGAAAGATCATCTAATATGATCGGCTCTATGCCTGCCTTAAGTAATTCCACAGCAGTATGCGAACCGATGTAGCCTGCACCACCTGTAATTAAAATCTTCTTCATTTTACCTTAAAAATTTGTTAGGCAAAACTATCTAAAACCCTCAAAATGCCTAGGCATATTTAGATAAATATGATTATTTGGAATGATGTCAGTAATCTAATTTTCTTTGCTCAACTGGCAGGAGGACTCGCCACGGCGAGGCAGGCTGATGATGACTGATCGAAGTGGCCTCATCCCTAGTCCCCGACGGCTATCGAGATTAGCAAATTCGATATTGCTTTTATCCTTTACTGATGCAATTTCAGCTGTTCATAGTGCGAATAGCTATTTAATTAAGGTGAATGAACCTACATTTTCACCGGATTTAATCCCATCTGCTATAGTATACTTATAGCTTAAAATAAAAGAATACACTCCCTGTGGCATTTCTCTGCCCTGAGATTCTCCATCCCAGCCTTCAGTTCCTGAGTGTATCAATTGGCCCCAGCGATCGTAAATTATCAATTTATAGGTAATCGGACAACTCGAAATCGGAGCATAAGGCCCTTGACTTGGAACATAACCTGTCGGCATTCGCACCTGAGGAACAGCCTCAGAAACCGTCCCTTTGCCGAGCACCACGCATCCATTTACATCTTGGACGCTTACTTCATAGTCACCAGAAGACAGCCCTGTGGTCAAATCATTGATACTGCCATCCATAATCCATACATAGGAATAGGGCGGAGTGCCTCCACGTGGGATTACCCGAAGTGCGCCACTCGGATCTGCAGGACAGCCAGGGCTTTCTTCTTCAAAGATCAAGCTCAATTTCTCTGGACCTTCTACCGCTGCTTCCACGGTGACCACACAGCCTTTTGAATCTAGGATATCAAAGCTATACTGATCAGGACTAAGATTCAGAATGCTCAACCGATTCCCAGTCAGCAACGATTGGTAATCTAAAACTTGATACGGTGGCGTTCCTCCACTCAGGTCTATTGAAACTTCTCCATCTGATGCTCCAAAACAAGTTTCAAAAGTGATCGAGGCGATACCGGCGATTAATGGTGCTGGGTCACTTACCGTAATGCTAAGATTTTGAACCGCACATCCAGCTAGGTCAGTAAGTTCCACCTGATAAGATCCAGCTGCCAATCCAGCTGCAGTCTTTGAATTCAAGTTGGGATCATGAGCCCACTTGTATTCAAAATTTCCCGAGCCACCAACCGGCTTCAACTGAATAATTCCATCTGCGTCGCCAGTACATGAAGGCAAGATTAGCTCATCGATTTCCAAAAACAAGGGTAAAAAATCACCTACCTCCAAAGTCTCGGAAACCCCGTAGCAAAGTGGGTTTGAGTCACTGCGCTCTTCATAATAAATACTTCGATTGGTTGCTGAATTGTCCCAAAGTACAGAAACTATCGTGGTATTTTGACCGGAAATCAATTGACCTCCTACTATTGTCCAATCGTAAATTTTACCTGGAGAAGGGAATGGAATTTCATAGGTCAAAGAATCCGTTTGAGTGCCACAGATTCCCTCCTGACCTTTTGGTTTGGCAGGAAGTATTGAGTCGGTGATTTCTATTTCTAATACTTGTACTTCGCCTTGACAGCCATTTGCGGCTACAGGAGTCGCTTTGATCGATGCGGTAGGATTTATCTCGTCCCATTTGACAGTGACGGTGGAATCTGTCTGAGCAAGTATTTGGCCGCCAGCTACTTCCCAAAGTGCTGTTTTGAAATTGATTCGATCAGTCAGCGAATAGGTGAATTCATCACTTCCGGGACAAACCGAGGTTGGGCCTAGAAGTTTGGCAGCCACTTCTTTCACCTCCACTTCAAAGGTGAACTTCTCCTCACTGTCGCATCGATCTTCGCCGGTTGAGGCAATGACAGTAATTTTGAATTTACCGTCTTTAACAAATTTATAAGCTACTTCCTGACCAATAACTTCAGGAGATTGATCTCCAAAATTCCAAGTGAATTTGATAAACTTCGGATTATCAGGTATAATTTTCCAAGTAGCTTCTTGATTCAAACAAGCGATCTTCTCCCCTTCCACTTTGAAATCATAGGTGGTTTCGGTCTCATATTGAATGCTTTCAAGGTTCGTTCCTATCGAAAAGGCGTAAGACTCAATCGATCCCGAGCCATAGGCATAGCCGATAAAACCTGAAGGATTACTGATAGAATTGACTCCTTTATTAATAATGACTCGAGCAAATTCGAAAGCTGAACCGGGAATAGCTGCAAATTCAAACCCTAGTTGCTTTCCATTCACCAAGGTTTGATTTCCCGTACCCTGTGGGACAATGATCGCTAAATAATGAACGATATTTTGATTAAAATCTCCGATCAGCTTTCCTGCAGAAAAGATCAAGGATTTTAGCAGTTGATTAGTTGGGCTGAGGGTAAAGAGGGCGGGATCTCCCAATGGTGCAATTCCAAGCTCATTACAACCAGCACTTTTTGCGATGACTGCCACCGTGGATGGCTTGCTGGTTTCGATCAGTCCGATTTCATTTTTCCCAAAATCCAGCTTCAAAAATTTACCTGCATTCAAGGTGCCGACTACTGCGCCATTGGATCTCACCACCGTAGCATTTTGCAAAGCTAAGACTTTGACAATTTCCCCAGAAGATCTTCCTTCCAATGGAATGTGAATAAATGACTTACCCCAAGTCTCTGTAGGATAAGCTTGTTGGAACATGTGATCTCCACTTGTACCACAAGTTCCGGCACTGGTCGTTTTATTTCCCCCAAATACCGCAATCAGTTTACAATCGTTAGGATCATCATTCACGACACGAACGCGAGAACCAGTCAAATCGCCTTTCGCTTTGATTTGATAGCTTTCGCCGGCATTCAAAGTGATATTTATAGGAGCACCGGCAGGAACGGTGTTTACTGTATTTGCCGAAGTAATAATTTCAATCTCCGTATTATTTACTATGGCCATGACTAGCAGTGTACTCTCAAAGTTCTGATTACTCCCTACTTCCTGTCCAGGCCCAAAGACATCAGCGTGAGCGGTAACAAAATAGTCCTTACCCAGAGCGGTAACCGGTAAAACAACTGTACCATCAGAACTGTATTGCCGACCATTGACTGCATGAACCACCAGATCTCCCGAGGAGGTAATCCGCAATGCTTTGAAACTTACAAGTCCCGATTCCCGATGAATTAATCCTTCATCATTTCCATCAAACTCTCGGACTAGCTGCTGACCGGCTTCGAGTGAAAAGGGAATGGATTGCTTTGGGGTGGAAATAATGCCTGCAGCTTTTTCGTTTGCGGTGATAATGATAATGGTCTTATCAGGCTGGGTAGTTCGCCTGTTATTATCCATGTAACCGACATAAAATTCTCTTCCTAAAGTGCTTTGGGCAATGACTGTATGACAGTTCAGCAGAACGGTAAAAAAAAATAATAATCTTAAAGTCGGCATGTTTACCCTCATCTCCCCAATCACCTCTTGCTTTTATCTAATCAATGTAACTGTTCCCCGCTTTTCGACTACTTCAATTTTATTTTCCAGAGGAAATCTATAAATCATCAGGAAAGAATAAGTGCCTGTTGGTGACTCTTTGCCTGAAGTCAGACCATCCCATCCCGCTCTGCCTGTATGGATCAACTGTCCCCAACGATTGTAGATGAACAACTCGTAATCGATCTCACAGTTTGAAACACCCTCAAAAAGATCATTATTAGAATCTGGATTAAAACCGGTTGGCATTCTCACTTTAGGTGCCTCCTCTAGCATGACTCCAGTTCCCAAGCTTACACATCCGCGACCATCTAGCACAGCGATATTGTAGTTTCCTTTGGCTAATCCCAGCAACTCGTTGCTGGTTTCGGTTTGATTTTCCCAGGTATATATATATGGAGCGATTCCACCCGTCGGAAATGCAAAAAGTTCGCCATTGGTACCACCCGGACAGGCTGGCTTTTGCAACCTCACTTCGACTAATAAAGCTATAGGTGATACAATTTCAAATTCCAGTGGCACCAAGCAATCGTTGGAATCGATTACCTCCCAAGTATATTTTCCCTGAGGCATATCATCCAACAAAAGCTGCCCGTCAAATGAGTTTGTTCCATTGAATTCAATTACATAAGGTGGCACTCCTCCTATCATCTGAATATTAACCGAACCATCTACTTTTCCGAAACAGGATGTTCCTTCAGTACTTACTGCCAATACCGCCAGTTGAGTGGGCTCAATGATCTCCAGATCCGCCAGTATTTTGACACAACCTCGTTGATCTTTTACCTCAACAGAATACTTTCCAGCTTTTAATCCAGTAGCACGCTGGCCACTGAGCTGCCCATCATGAGACCATAAGATCTGATATGGCGCTACTCCACCAGTGATATTAAGCTCAATTTCTCCCGTAGCTAAACCCGTACATTTTACCGGAAGTAAATTAGTAACCTGTACATCAAATGCTCCTGCAACATCTATCGCGAGATTTTCTGAAAGCCCTTCACACAGCTGATCCACGAGGCTAAAGACTCGGTAGCTAAGAGACCCGATGATTCCGGGCTGATCCCAAATAACTTCAACTATTCCCTCATCTCCTCCTGAGCTAATTATTCCTCCCAAGATCACCCATTCGTACCTTCTACCAGTTGAAGGATTCGGAGCCTTATAGGAATACGATACGGTAGGATCAAAGCAAACCTGAATCTCGCCAGTTGGGAGTTCGGCCTCGATTCTCCGATTAATAACTATATTTAATTCAATCGGTACATTGAGGCATCCATTCTCAGTATACAAAATAGCAGCAACTTTCGCCTTTGGATTAGCCGGTCCCCAATTGACCACTATAGAATCTCCATAATTTTGGATGATCAAGCCTCCTTCTACCTCATAGGAAACTGAATCGACATTCACCCTGTCCTTTAGCTTATAAACCATCTCCTCCACATCAGGACAAGCAGAGGTCTGCCCAACCAACTCGGCAGTGACTCCCAAAACAGTGACATCAAGTATCACCTCTTCCTGCTGATCGCAAGTATCCGGACTCAAGGATGCAGAGACTGTCACCTTAAAATCTCCCGATTCGGTATACCTGTGAGTAACATCCTTTCCTATTACAGGATCAGTACCATCACCAAAATCCCAAATAAAATAGGTGAAGTCAGGATTATCTGGATTTATGGTCCATTTTCCTTCTTGATTGAGGCAGGCGATATTGTCCCCAGCTACAGCAAAATCATATTTGGCTGCAGTCTCAAAATTCAAATTATCCAAAGCTGCACCCACCGCAAAACCATAGGACTCCAAAAAGCCAAAACCGTAAACATATGCTGTAAAACCTTCCCGATTTGAAAGTTGGTGAACACCCTGAGAAATGCTGAGTCGAGCATAGGAATAACCAGTATCCCCAGGGACTGAATTAAAATTTATCCCTTGATTCAATCCATCTAATAGCGTAAGGCTCTCTGTTCCTGACTTCACTACTATATTGACATAGTGAGCGACAATAGATTCAAGATTTAAGGCATTGAATCGAATATCTTTCAAAAGCTGCTCCACCGGACTATAAGTGATCATAAAGGGATCCCCATTTTGATAGTTGGAAGTACTGATCTCATTACACTCCTGGCTTTTTGCAAAGACTGTCACTGAGGCCCGCTTACTTGTATTGATTTTAGCCGTTTCATTTATTGCAAATTCTAAACTCAAAAATTCTCCAGCATCGATTGTTCCTCGATTGACCCCACCGACGGTGACTGCGGTCCCATTCTCGGCAGCTAAGACTTTTACTAATTCACCGGAAGTTCTACCAGAAAGTGCTACATGGACAAATTGAGTCCCCCAGGTGTTGACTGGATAGGCTTGCTGGAAAAGGTGGTCATTCGCAGCCCCACAGTTACCGACCGAAGTCCATTTATTGCCTCCGAAGACTGCGATTCGCTTACATTCATTGGCATTGTCTCCGACTACTCGCACTCTGGAACCAGTCAGGTCAGCCTTTGCTTTAACCTGATAGCTTTGGCCCCGATTCAATGTAATAGTCGCGGGGATATCGGCTTGATTGCCAGAGATTGAATTTACCGAAGTAGTGATTTCTATTCGAGTATTGTCCTCAGTGGCGACAATCAGGAGTTGACTCTCATCGTTGATATTACCGTCGTAATTGACCGGAGCTGTAAGGGTTTCATAGTGAGAAGTGATGAAATAATCTTTACCCAGCGCACCCAAAGGCAGTACCACGGTGCCATCAGCACTTCTGAAGCGCTCATTAAAAGCGTAGACCGAAATTTTACCATCTGAAAGAATGTAGATTCCTTTATCTGAAATCAGTCCAGAATTTCGATGGAGCAGATCAATAGATTCAGAGGGAACAGTATGTGTAAATTGCTGACCTTGAGTAATGGAAAAATTCACCGTATTACCCAAGTATTCGATTACTCCCGTAGCATTTTCATTTGCAGAAATCACGATCACCGCTTGATCATAGGCATTAGGAATGACCCGGTTATTATCCATGAATCCCACCCAGAACTCTTTGCCCACAGTCGACAGCTGGGCGTGAACCAAACTTACTTGGAAGACACAGATAAGAAGCAGTAAAAGGATTCGGTAAAAATTCTTCATAGACTAATAAGTTTCAATATAGTCACAGCAAGAAAATAATGTTTGCTATTCATACAAAAGATTCGTGACTTAAAACTTCAAAAACAGGAAGCGAAGACTCGGCAATCACCGCTCCTGACAACGAAAAGTAAGATACCTTTTTTGGAAGAATAGTGATGCAAGTAATCGTTAAAACTTGGAGTATGCTCAGTGAAATTTCAACCCACTGTAACGTGATCAATTACTTTAAAACCCGTACTTAAATCTAAGACTCCCTTCATACACACCATATTTCATCTTTTATTGCTGACACTACTTTACCCTGACTGCGTGTAGCTTCTAATGCTCCTAATTCAGAAATGGTTGACCGCAAAGTTCACCGGAATCACTTGAGGCATCTGAAGAATAGGGAACTTATTGCACGACTTAATTTGCTCGTTATTAAGCTGATTTCTACACCTATTTCAAGCAAACCTATACTTTTCTAATCACCAATACATTATGATAATCCCTTTGAGCTTACATACCCAAAAAGCCTAGACTGTACGAGTTGGCTTTCCTTTTGATTTCTAGTACCTTTGCATGCTCAAATAATTAAAAAGCTTCTAGTTTTTTAATTACGAACAACTATCAAGAGTGTGGCACTTTTGATTTCAATTCCCGAAATTTTGAAGCACTCAATGTGTTTATAAATAAAAAATTAAAAATCAATTATGATATCAGTAGATAATCTCTCCCTCAAATTTGGTAAACGCACACTTTTCGACGAAGTCAGCTTAAAATTTAATCAAGGCAATTGCTATGGTGTAATTGGTGCCAATGGAGCAGGAAAATCCACCTTTCTGAAAATCCTCTCCGGAGAAATGGACAGCACCAGCGGTTCGGTGAATATCACTCCAGGTCAGCGTATGGCTGCACTGAACCAAAATCACTTTGAGTTTGATGAAGTTGAAGTGTTAAAGACCGTATTGATGGGACATAAAAAGCTCTTTGCCATCATGGATGAAAAAGATACTATTTATCTCAAGGAGGATTTCACTGAAGCAGACGGACTACGGGCGGCTGAGTTGGAAGCTGAATTTGCGGAGATGGATGGCTGGAATGCGGAGTCTGCCGCCGCAGCCTTGCTATCAGGACTTGGCATTACTGAAGATTTGCATTACCAAGCCCTGAAAAATCTTGCAGGAAATCAGAAAGTCCGAGTATTGCTTGCGCAAGCCCTTTTTGGAAATCCTGACATCTTGATTCTTGACGAGCCTACCAATGATTTGGATGGAGATACAATCCTATGGTTGGAAAATTTCCTCCTGGATTTCAAAAATATCGTCATCGTCGTCTCTCACGATAGACACTTCCTGGATGAGGTATCTACCCATGTAGTGGATATTGACTTCGGGAAAATCAAAATCTACTCAGGTAATTATACCTTCTGGTACGAATCTTCTCAGCTAGCCCTCAAGCAGCGCTCTGATTCAAACAAGAAATCTGAAGATAAGCGAAAAGAACTTCAGGCATTTATCGATCGATTCTCAGCAAACGTAGCCAAATCCAAGCAGGCAACCGCACGTAAGAAGATGATCGAGAAATTGAGTATCGATGAGATCGAGCCTTCAATGCGAAAGTATCCAGGAATCGTCTTTAAACCAGAGCGTGAAGCTGGTGATCAGATCTTTATGACCGAAAATCTGGAATTAAAGGCTGATGGAGTTACCTACTTTACCGATGTCAATCTTATGGTGGATAAAGGCGATAAGATAGCTTTCATCTCCAAGACCAAACAGGCGGTAAATAAATTTTTCCAGGCAATCATGGAAGAAATCCCTACGACAAAGGGAAGTATGAAGTGGGGTGTTACCATCAATAAGGCCTACTTGCCCAACGATAATTCCAAGTACTTCGAATCTAGCTTAAAACTAATCGACTGGTTGAGACAATACTCTTCCAATCAGGAGGAAGCTTATGTACGTACATTCTTAGGAAGAATGCTTTTCACCGGAGAAGAGAGTTTTAAGAAGTGCTCAGTCCTTTCAGGTGGCGAAAAAGTAAGGTGTGTGATCTCTAAGATGATGCTACAGAATCCAAACCTGCTGGTAATGGATGAGCCTACCAACCACCTCGATCTGGAGTCCATAACCGCATTTAACAATGCAATCGTTGAATTTAATGGAACCATCTTGATGTCCTCTTATGATCACGCATTTGTGCAGTCTTCTGTAAACAGGATTATTGAATTCACACCCAATGGAACTATCGACCGACGAATGCCATATGAAGCCTACCTAGAAAGTGAGGAAATCAAGACGGTCCGAGAGAAAATGTATGGTAAAAACTAACCAAAACTGAACTACTCCTAAGCTCAGTCATTATTTACCCTGTCTTTACTTTACTGATAGGGGCGTTTGATTCCAGCCTAGTAAAAGGTTCTAATGATTTTGTGTTGGCAAGCCGATCACTGCCGCTTTTCCTTTCTGTTTCTGCCCTGTTTGCCAGTTGGTTTGGTTGTGAGTCGAGCTTTAGAGCCTCTTCTATTTACTTAAAAAGAAGGACTTCAAGGTATAGCTGGAAGATAGGCAAATGCTACTTCCCGCTATGGTTTGACATACTGTAGTACACTATTCAAATGATTTTCTTTGCCGCATTAATCTCTGCCATTATGAGTAAGGCAAGTTCAGGACTCTTGGTACCATCCGCTTTGATTTCGGAAAATTTGATTCGTCCACTCTTCAAAGGAAAACTTACTGATTCACATTTACGCTCGATTCTGAGGGGAAATATGGTTTTAGTAGCTATGGTATCGATTTACATGGCTACTCAATATTTGAATATTTATGAATTGGTAGCTAGTGCTTCTATCCTATCGCTGGTTTCGCTATTCGCCCCATTGACTGCGGGACTTTATTGGGAAAAAGCTTCGACTTCTGGAGCGGTGTCTGCCATGGTTATCGGAATATCAGTGTACTTGATCGCAGCTACCCCGGAGCTGCAAATCAGCGTACCCATCTTTGGATTACTAGCGAGTATATTTGCTATGATTATTGGAAGCTTAGCTTTCCCAAGAAAAAACTTATCCTATGAACTATTCTAAAATTATTCTCAAACGCGGAAAAGAAATTTCACTGATCCGAAGACATCATTGGGTGTTTTCTGGAGCTATCCATGAAATGTCAGATACGCTAGCAAACGGTGATTTGGTAGAAGTGAGATCTTCATCAGACGTATTCCTAGGAATAGGCCATTTTTCTCAAGGGTCTATCATGGTCAGGATCATTTCTTTTGAGGAACGAGCGATCGATCGAGACTTTTGGAATGAAAAAATTCAAGCTGCCTATCAACTTCGAGAAGCTTTGGGATTAACCAGTAATCCAGAAACAAATGTCTTTCGGCTGGTTCACGGAGAGGGAGATCTATTACCGGGATTGATCGTCGACTATTACAATGGCACTGCCGTGATCCAAGCGCATCATGTAGGGATGCATAGGCATGTGGTAGAAATTGCGCAAGCCATTAAAAACTGCTTCGGAGAAGCTATTTCAGGCGTTTACGATAAAAGCTCAGAAACCCTTCCAAAAAATATTGGTGCCATTTCAAACGAATGGGTACTGGGCGCTCCAAAAACTGATTTGGTGCACGAACATGGCTCAACCTATAAAATTGATTGGGAGAAAGGACAAAAGACTGGCTTTTTCATCGACCAGCGGGAGAATCGAAAATTGCTTGGCTCATATTCCAAAGGGAAAAAAGTCCTCAATACGTTTTGTTATTCTGGAGGCTTTTCAGCGCAGGCTTTGTTAGATGGGGCTTCTGAAGTTCATTCTGTGGATATCTCATCCAAAGCCATCGCATTGACAGAAGAAAATATTGCCTTGAATCCGACAATCACAGGAAAGCATGAGTCCAAAGTGGCTGATGTGGTGAAATATATTCGGGAGATCGGTGAGGATTACGATGTCATAGTGTTGGATCCACCTGCTTTTGCAAAAAATCAGAAAGCCCGACACAATGCGGTGCAAGCTTATAAGCGATTGAATGGAGAAGCCTTGAAAAAAATTAAGCCTGGTGGTATTTTATTTACCTTTTCCTGTAGTCAAGTCGTGGACAAAGTATTATTTGCCCATACTGTCACTGCGGCAGGTCTAGAAAGTGGTAGAAAGATAAAAGTCCTCCACCAACTCACTCAACCGGCAGATCATCCGATCAATTTGTTTCATCCTGAGACAGAGTATTTAAAGGGGTTAGTCCTTTATGTAGAGTAATTTATATCATTTTGTACACTGGCTCCACTAACCTGATTTTCTTTGCTCAACTGGTAGTAGTAATACCCGCCACGGCGAGGCAGGCCAGCCACGGCGAGGCAGATGACGTTCCGATAGCCGTCGGAAGAAGTACCAGTAATGCTAATGTTTACCATACATTAAGCTGCTTTTTGATTTTTACCGGTGCAATTGCAGCTATAGCTAATAATTTATATGAGTGTCACCGGTAAAGCGGTGTAAAATTTGGTGAAATTCGGTCTTAATTAAGAATCTAAGAGCACATCTTTAAGTGGATCTGAAGGAGCTAAACCAGTTATAACGTGATACGCTAGTACAGGGAAGCGAATAAATTAATTCGCTACGGCCCTGCCCCGATTGCTATCGCGGAGAGGGAAACTTTTGAGCTCCGGCTTGAGGGCTTCTTTCTTATTTTACCGGCTTTAAACCTGTACCGTATGGCTAGTGGCACCTAGGTTTCCACCTTGGCGGATGAGTATAGCCTGTTTCAACCTTCGGGTTTATTTTTGGCTGAACTGAAACCATTTGCCTAGAATTGACCAGAAAATTGGGCTACGGATGTAATTGCGGATACAGCTATAATTTTAAATGAAAAATAGAAGATTTTACTCTCTTTTCAGTTAATTTCGGGCAATTAATAAAAATCATTACATGTATATAGGATTACAACATCTTCATTCCGGAATCGCTTACTTATCTCTTTTATCCCTCATTATCGTGATTGGTTGGATGCTGGTAGGAGCTTTGTCAGGACGAGAGTTTACTGCAAGAGATCGGAAAATTGGCTTGATCGCATTTATTTTTGCTCATGTTCAGCTGTTAGTAGGCTTGATATTATATTTCGTAAGTCCAATTGGATTTTCCCTATTAATTGGTGGTGGTGCAATGTCCGATCCAGTAGCACGTCTTACTGCTTTGGAACATCCGGTAATCAATATTATCGCAATTATAATAATATCAGTTGGATACATTCGCGCTAAGAAAATGACAATTTCCAAAGGTCAGTTTCGAAGCATTTACATGACGTATGCAGTAGGACTGGTTTTAATCCTTTCCAGAATCCCTTGGGCGAATTGGGTTTAGTCGGTTGTGAGTTGTCGGTTTGACTGCAAACTCCCTACCTCCCACTTCCTACTCCCTACCTCCTACTTGAGAACATGTTTTGCGATCAAATACTCTGCGCAGCGTTCGCCGTCCATTGCTGCTGAGACAATTCCTCCTGCATAGCCAGCTCCTTCACCGCATGGGTACAAGCCTTTTATCTCAGGATGCTCGAAGCTCTCTTTATCTCTTGGAATTCGAACAGGTGAGGAAGTTCTACTTTCCAGGCCAATTAACTGAGCTTCATTGGTTAGGTACCCTTTCATCTTTTGCCCAAAGGTCTTTAAACCAAAAGCTAAACGACTGGATATAAACTCCGGAAGTATGTCTCGCATCTCTACGGAATTCAAGCCTGGCTGATAGGAAGTGTCCAAAAGGGAATCACTTACTTTTCGATTCACAAAATCTACCATCCGCTGTGCTGGGGCTACCTGAGTTTGACCTCCGGCGATCCAAGCCTTTTTTTCTATATCAGCTTGGAACTGCATAGCTGCAAGCGGTCCAAACTTCTGATATTCTGGAAGATCTTCCAACTCCACGGCGACAACCATTCCTGAATTGGCGAATTTGCCGTTTCTTCGACTCGGACTCATACCATTGACGACCAACTCACCGGGTGAGGTGGCAGCAGGTACTATAAAACCACCGGGGCACATACAAAAGCTAAATACTCCACGCTGCTTGCCTTTGTATTCTGCCTGCTGAACAAGAGAATAAGCTGAAGCCGGCAGATACGGGCCACGATCAACTTCGCAGTGATACTGAATCTGATCAATTAGAGATTGCCGGTGCTCGATCCTTACGCCCAAAGCAAAAGGCTTTGCTTCTATCAAAATCTTTTTTGCATGGAGCAATTCAAAAATATCTCGCGCAGAATGTCCTGTGGCAAGGATTACTCCTGCCCCCTTAATCGTATCGCCGAGCTGTGTTTTGACCCCAACCATTTGATTGGACTCCAAAACAAAATCGACAACCTTGGTTTCAAAATGTATTTCTCCACCATGATTCAGTATAGACTGCCGCAAATCTTCCACTAACTTTGGAAGTTTATTGGTCCCAATATGTGGATGAGCATCAATTAGTATTTCCTCTGTGGCACCATGCGAGACAAGAATTTCCATGATTCGTCGGATGTCTCCTCGCTTCTTGGATCGGGTATAGAGCTTACCGTCGGAATAGGTTCCCGCTCCTCCCTCGCCAAAGCAATAATTGGAATCTGGATTTACAATATTTGCCTTATTAATCGCCGCTAAGTCACGTCTTCTGGCGCGGACGTCTTTTCCCCGCTCGATAAGAATAGGCTTTACCCCTAACTCAATTGCTCGTAAGGCTGCAAACAGCCCTGCCGGTCCAGCTCCTATGATAATGATTTGGGCAGCATTTGCAACTTGCTGATAGCTTGGATTATAATCTAATAGGGATTTGGGGTTTTCTCGGATGAAGAGTTCGGCCTGAATATTGACTTTAATCGATCTACCTCTAGCATCTATAGAACGTCGGGTTTGTCGGACAAAAGTTTCCGCTGTATCAGTGGCTAGTCCTGCTTGTCTGAGCAAAACCTTTTTGAAAACATCAGGATTGTAAGCTTCTTCAGGACTAAGCTGAAGGGTAAATTCTTTTTTCATGGTAAGGTGTTTATCCTTAAAACAGAAAATCGTATGATAAGTCAATTGTACTTATCGTACAAACTATTTTATTTTGTTAGTACTATTAATTCAATCGATCGAGGACTCCAAATCTTGAAGAATTAGAGATAAATTCAGGAACAATTGATTTCAAGTGTCCAACTAATTCATTGTCACAATTTTTCCGGACTAGTTCCTTGAATAATTCAATCTGTCCCTCAATTTTATGATAGGAGGATGGAAGTACTTGAGCTATTTTAATTTTGGGATTGTGAGTAATTTTAACAGTTTCAAAATCGTTCAATAGCTCCTCATATAACTTCTCTCCTTCTCTCAATCCTGTAAAAACAACTTTGATATCCTCATCTATTTTTTTACCTGAAAGTTGTATCATTTTTTTAGCGAGGTCTAAGATCTTAATCGGCTCACCCATATCGAAGATGTAGATCTCACCACCTTCACCCATAATACCTGCCTCCAACACTAATTGACAGGCTTCAGGAATAGTCATGAAATACCTCGTGATTTCTGGATGAGTCACCGTAATTGGACCGCCGTTGATAATCTGTTTTTTGAAAAGAGGGATTACGGAACCATTGGAACCCAAAACATTTCCAAATCGGGTTGTTATAAACTTAGTGTGGTACTTTGTATGATTTTTGTCTAAGTAGTCATTTAGAGCCTGCACGTACATCTCTGCTGCCCGCTTGCTCGCACCCATTACATTAGTAGGATTTACAGCTTTATCGGTTGATACGAATACAAACTTGTCCACATTATACAAGACTGAAAAATCAGCCAAAATTTTGGTGCCCAAAACATTACAGCGAACAGCTTCTTCCGGATAGTTTTCCATCATTGGTACATGCTTATAAGCTGCGGCATGAAAGACTACTTGAGGCTTATATGTTTTGAAGACTTCATGGACTTTTTTCTTATTTCTGACATCTCCCAAAACAACTTGTATGGTACAAAGAGGATAATGCTCTTTAAACTCTTGCTGTACATCATACAGCGCAGACTCAGCAATATCAAAAAGTATCAAAAGTTTAGGATCATAATGAGAGATCTGTCTGCATAACTCAGAACCAATTGACCCTGCTGCACCAGTTACCAAGATAATCTGACCCTGAAGATCTTCATGAATCCTAGGATTTTCCAAAAGAATTGGATCCCTGCTAAGTAAATCTTCAATCTTAACTTCCCGAATAGCAACAGCTTTTAATCCACCATTAATCCATTGGTCTACTGGAGGAACTATTGAAACGGAAATATTTAAGCGAAGACACTCGTCAATTATTTCGTTTTTCCGCTGCACTGACAAGTCTCTAACCGCGATTATCAACTCAGTGACTCCAAATTCTTTCGCCAAATTTTCCAGGTCTTTCAATCCTCTGAAAATCCGCTTTCCGTCAATATTCTTTCCCTCTTTTTTAGGATCGTCATCTATAAACGCAATTGTATTGAAAACACTTTTGCTATCTCTTTTAATTGCTTCTTGAGCAATAATTCCTGCCTCCCCTGCGCCAAATATAATTCCGTTTTTTAGGTTCCGTACAAGAAAGCCATTTCTCAAGTACACAAAAACTTCTTTTACTAATAACCTATAAAAAATCAACATAAATATTGCAGATAAACTCGCTATGATCAAAACAGAGGTTGGAAGAAGAAAGCGATCGTTTAAAAAATTTCCATGAAAAAGATTCAGGAATAGGAACAGTATAAAATTGATGACAACTGTTTTAAATATGTTAGAACCATCTCTAAGACCCGTGTGCCGGACAATCCCTTCGTGACTTCTGGTATTTTGCATAACCAATAATCCACCAACTGTAAAAGTAAAACTTCCTACAATAGCATCAGTCTGCTCAAACAGTGCGGGTTCAAAGTTGAATCTTACCAGATAACCAAACAATGCACAATAAAAAATAATTAGAGAATCCAGTGATGCTATTATCCATCTAGGAAGGATTTTGAGCCGAGATAAAAAATTCATAGTAGAAATTTTTTCAAGTAGTAGAAATTAAATTATGCTTACTATTTCAAAACAAGTTATTCAATCCCTTGACATTAAACTAAAAATGCAACTTTAATGCCAATGGTGTCAAATATAGTACTTTTTATATCAAGAAAAATATTTGTGTTAAGCGATTGATTTCCCTTTAAATCGTCACGTACTTACATGACCTTTTTGAGACACGCCTTTACCGCTCAACACATTGAAAAGTGTGCTAATTAAAATCCTAAAATTGATAAGGATGTTGAGATGATCAACATACCAAAGATCAAGCGGAAATTTCTTTTCCCAAGAAATTGAATTTCGTCCATTGATTTGCGCCCAGCCAGTCACTCCCGGTCTCACATCGCGTCTTCTTAATTGCTCTTGATCATACAAGTCCATATACTCCTCCAGCAAAGTCCTTGGACCTACTAAACTCATATCACCTTTGACTACGTTAATTAATTTCGGTATTTCATCTAGGGAGCTGTTTTTAACTAATTTACCAAATTTTGACAATCGATCTGCACCACAAAGAAGATGACCAGCGGTATTCTTCGTATCTACCATAGTTCTAAACTTGTACCATAGTTCTAAACTTGAAAATGTAAAATATCTTATGATTTTTACCTGGTCTTTTTTGTAAAAAAAATGGATTTCCTCTGTGAGGTATAGCCAACGAAAAGAAAAGCATAAGAAATACTGGTAATAACAAAAAGAACATTGCTAGCGAAATAACCAAGTCTAACCCTCTTTTGACCCAGTTCCTGTAAAACACCTGTTAAAAAGTTTTAATTAATTCTTCAACGAACACCGCTGCAATTTTTTGTTGGTCAGCAAATATCAGGTTAGCAGAACTAGGAAGGCAAAGTCCTTTTTTAAACATCTTTTCGGCGTTATTCCCTCCGTAGTAAGGGATTTCTTTAAAAATAGGTTGCATGTGTAATGGCCTCCACAGAAATCTAGTCTCAACTCCTTTTTTCATTAAGTTTATTCGCAGACGTTCATTTGAAATACCAGTGATTTTTTCATCAATTAGCACTCCTGTAAGCCAAAAGTTTGCTTTTGTAGATTCCGAATCTTCCCGAAAAGTTAGGCCTTCAAAAGGACTTAAAAGTTCTTTATAATTAGCATTTATTTGACGTATTTTTGAAATAAACTCATCCAGTTGTTCTAGCTGAGCTAGACCAATTGAAGCAGCCAAGTTATTCATTTTATAATTGAAGCCGATTTCCAGATGCTGGTAATATGGTAAATCCTCTTTGGCTTGTGTGGACAAATGTCTTGCCCGTTGGATTATCAGCGTGTTGGCACTAACTAAAGCTCCACCCCCACCAGTAATGGTAATTTTATTCCCGTTAAATGAATAAATTCCAGCCATACCGAATGTTCCAAAACTCTTGCCATCATACAAACTTCCGACAGCCTCAGCGGCATCTTCAATTATATTTATTTGATATTTAGTTGCTATTTCAATTAGTTCTTTCAGTTTGGCAGGCATGCCAAATAAATGAACTAGGACAATAGCCTTTGGCTTTTTCCCTTCCGAAATTCTACTTAGAATAGTATCCTCTAATAGATCAGGACACATATTCCAAGTTTCATTTTCGCTATCGACAAAAATTGGAGTTGCCCCCAAGTAGACTATTGGATTAGCAGAAGCGCAAAAAGTGAAGGACTGACAAATAACTTCGTCTCCAGGTTCTACACCTATAATTATCATTGCCAAATGAAGTACTGATGTGCCCGAGTTTGAAGCAACCACTTCATAGGTCTTTACTCGTTTTGATAATTTTTGCTCAAATTCGGTAATAAACCCACTAAAACTAGCCGCGTCTCCAGAACTAATAGCTCGCATAGAATAAATTTTCTCGTCCCCATTGAATACTGGAAAAGATAGAGGAAGGGAGTGATCCACTTAATGAATTTAGTTGGCGGTACAAGACTGACAAATTTTACTAAAAATCAAACCATTTTTTTGTTGCAAAACAAAAAAGCCCAATTAGGGGCCTAAAAAAGATTGTCAAACGCAGTTGATTAATTCAAATTTATTTCTGCCTTTTCAAAGGACTTTTTGTCCAGTTTAATTTTCTTGCTTTGATTATCAGATAAATCTGTAGTCTGTAAGATTCTAGGCTCCTTAGCCACTTTCTTTTTGACATATTTAACTGTGACTTGATCCAGTCTTAAACCTAACAAAAGTGCTGCAAAAGAAATCAGTGGTAGTACCAAATGGTCAGAGAAACTTTGTAACGAAAATACCAGTGCAATAAAGAAAACTTGAACGGCTAGCAGAATCAAAGTTACTTGACTGTGATTAAGCCCCATTCGCATCATAAAATGATGTACATGACTTTTGTCAGGAGTCATTGGATCTTTCCCTCTTCGTATCCTTCTGGCAAAAACCCTAGCCATATCATATAGCGGGAATATCATCAATGCGATTCCTGCCGAAAAGACTGGTTCAAACTTCCATGCCGCACCCTCAGGTAGTGCTGCATTATTTTCCATAAAGGCAATAATCAAGGCTCCAAGTACAAATCCGAGTGTAAGCGACCCGGTATCACCCATAAAGATTTTTGCCGGATACCAATTGAAAAATAAAAATGCCAGAACTCCTCCCAAGAATGTGAGTGCAATCAAGGCATAGCTTTCAAGGCCTTGCGTATAAAACCAAAAACCCAATACTGCCAAAACTAAAGAAGCTGAGGCGCCTGCAAGGCCATCTAGCCCATCAATTAAATTAAAGCTATTGGTCAAAGCGAGCAGCACAAAAGCGGAGAATCCATAGCTCAGAAACAGGTCCAACTCTCCTACTCCCAGAAAGCCATTGAGATCTTTGATTCGGATATCAGAAAGCACCACTACCAATATTACTGCTACTAATTGACCAAGAAGCTTATTAGTAGCTTTCAGCTCAACCATATCATCGCGAAGACCTACAAGGAACATTAGACTAATGGCACCGATCAGATAGCGAATATCAGGGAGTGGAAATTGCCAGCCCCAGATCGCTATCGCCAGAAATGCAGCCAGAACAAACCCAATTCCTCCCATGGAGGGAATGAATTTTTTATGAATTTTGCGACCACCTGGAAGGTCTCCAATATTCATCTTTCGTAGGATGGCAATTAATACCGGTAGTATTAAAAAACTCACTGAATAAGCAGTGATTGCTGCAAATAGAAATAACATTAGTTGGCTTGTTTGTAGCTTAAATTAAGGTATTTCAGGTAAAAATTTTTTAAACTAAAAGCATATTTTTTTTTAAAACAATTTTGAAAAAATAATATACATCGGGGTACACGACGAAAGTAACTAAATTATGGAAGAATTTCGTTTTTTAGCCTAAAAAAGGAAATTTAGATTAAACATTATCACGAATTTTTTTAGATAGCTGTTTTATACCTGATTCGTAGGTTGTGTATTCCTGTTGCAATCCTCATGACCAGATGTCTTTTATCGAAGCCTTTTATTCTGATTTTATCACGTATCATCCTTAGTCTTTTTATCATCTCGAATACATTTTCGATGATTGCCCTTTTTTTACTGATACCTGTATTAACGTTTTTTTTTG
>Ga0209390_10000529_pt1 | contig 75742 bp, 72 predicted proteins | sample BON01_FD_187212 | JGI IMG/M metagenome (GOLD analysis project Ga0209390, IMG submission 187212) | Freshwater microbial communities from Lake Bonney liftoff mats and glacier meltwater in Antarctica - BON-01 (SPAdes) (version 2) | ecosystem: Environmental > Aquatic > Freshwater > Ice > Glacier...
TACATCAGCCACCCAACCAAAGCCTCTTCCTCCGTTCCCTTCGTTTCCTTCTGTTCAAAAATCCAAATTAAGAATTTTTACAGGAGCACACAGAGATAACGGAGAATATCTCGACCAGCTACCTCAGCCCCTCAACCAAAGTCTCCCCTCCGTTCCCTTCGTTTCCTCCTGTTCAAAAATCCAAATCAAAGAGTTCTTACAGGAGCAAACAGAGATAACGGAGAATATCTCAACCGGCCACATCAGCCACCCAACCAAAAACTCTTGACCGCCGTAGCCTTCGGCGGAGGAGGTTCAGCTTTTATTCCAAAGTCTCCCCCTCTCCCCTCCCTTTCCTCCTGTTCAAATTCTTCTCTTCGTATCCATTCGCGAAAATTCGTGTGATTCGCGGTTAAAAAATCTTCTCCAATCCAAAACTCGTCCCGGCGAAGCTCGGCAAAGACGGATCCAAAATCCCACAAAGCACGGGGCACGAAATCCAGAAAACTAGCAAACCTCTCCCACTGATCACTCGGCACAAGCCACTCTCTTCCGCACCACCCTTCCCGCTTGCAAGCGGCATTTCGCTGATTACCCTAACCTTATGAATCAGAAAATTGAATTGAATCCCGAGATCTGTAACGGTCGCCCGGTGATCCGCGGGACTCGGATTACGGTAGAAACCATTCTGGGTTATCTCGGTGCGGGAGACACCGTGGATGATGTGCTTGAAGCACATCCGGGACTTGAGCGTGTTGATGTCCTCGCGTGTATCGACTATGCCCGCTGCCTGAGTTCCGCACGCTCACTTATCCACCTCGCCTCGTGACTCACCTGCTGATCGACGAGAACCTTCCCGCGTCACTTGCCGCCGGCCTGCCAATCATTTGCTCCCACGCCTGCGATCTGGGTGCGCGCCCAACTGACAACGAGCTTTGGCAACATGCCAGGGAAAGAAACTGGACGACACTCACCCGCGATACCGATTTTTTTGATCGTCTCATGCTGGAAGGCCCACCGCCAAAGGTGATTTGGGTTCGCTTGGGCAATATCCGCAAAAAAGATCTTGAGAGCATGTTGTTCCGCCTATGGCCTCGTATCCTGGAACTCATGTCCGATGCCGATCTGATCGAAGTCCATCCCGAATCCTTAGAGACATTTCAACGAGGTTGCGATAATCAAAGGTAGGGTAGCCAACCTTCAGCCCAGGAGACAGGAGACAGAAGACAGAAGACAGAAGACAGGAGACAGGAGACACGAGAAAAACGCAGGAACTACCCGTTTAACAAATAACAGATAACGTCTAACCGTCTTCCAGCATCCAGCATCCAGCATCCAAAATCCATCTTCCATCTGTGCAATTTGACGGAGAGATCTGATTTCCCAGTCCGTCCATCTCCGCTGTGCTCCGATTGTGGTTCAAACCTCTTCATCCAGTTCTCCAATCCAAAATCTAACATTCATCATCCAAAATTCCCCCAATCCTCCCCCCTTCCTTTCCTCCTGTTCAAATTCCTCTCTTCGCATCCATTCGCGAAAATTCGTGTAATTCGCGGTTAAAAAAATCTTCTCCAATCCAAAACTTGTCCCGGCAAAGAGCAGCGACGCCGGATTTATCATCCAAAATCCAAAATCTCTCCAACACCTCTCTCTCTCAGCTTTTACCCAGCAGTTCCCTTCGGGCTTTGACTCCGCTACTCTCCGCCCTTGCCTATTGATACTTACAATAAGACCATGTAGCTTGTGTCAGCAATGAATACACTTACGCTCAATTACCCGGAAAACCTTCCAGACAGCGCGCGCCTCTCGCGACGGGAGTTTGAGGAAACCATGCGGTTTGCCATGGCAGCCAAGCTATTTGAGCTTGGTCGAGTGTCCTCTGGACAAGCCGCAGAGCTTGTCCCCATGGATCGATACACCTTTCTCAAATCGCTGAAAAAAGTAGGTGTTGCAGCGATCCAGTGGGACAACGATGAATTCTCTGACGAAGTTGCGAATGCGTGACATTGTCATCAACACCGGCCCAATCATCGGCTTGGTCGCCGGTGCGGGATCCCTTGAGTGGCTTCCCACACTCTACGGACGCATCCTAATCCCTTGTGAAGTCTATCAGGAAATCGAAGCAGGCGGTTCAGGCAACCCGGAAATCCTTGCCTTGCACGAAATCAGGTCTCTCATTCAAATTGGCCACCAAAAAACCGAGTTACCCACGGATCTGCTCCGCGAGCTGGATCTCGGGGAAGCCAGTGTGATTCATAACGCGGAGATTAACGGGATCGCTACTGTTGCGATCGACGAAAAGGCAGGCCGACGTTTGGCACGCATTCACGGACTAAAAGTGACCGGCTCTCTCGGCATTCTACTCAAAGCGAAACAACACGGCATAATCCTCAATCTGGGCGATTGCATCGCTCGCATGCGCGAACACGGAATCTGGATATCCGCAGATCTAATCACAGATTCGTTGCGTCACGCGGACGAAGCCTGACGTCACAGAAATCAGAAATTAGAGTCCAGAACCTCGAAAACACGACCTCTCCCCTCTCCCCTCTTTCCAGTTCTTCATCCGACCTCCAACCTTCCAACCTTCCGACCTTCCGACCTTCGATAGGAGCGAAGCGAAAAATTAGCCCGTTTAACGGATAACAAATAACCGCTAACTCCTCTTCGAACCTTCCAATCCCAATTTGCCTCCGCTATTCCAACCGGCTACACTAATACCATGAAAGTCGAACTTGATATCCCGGACACCACCCTCTCCGCCCTGAGACAGGCACCTGCCGAATTCGCCGCATGCCTACGCCTCATGGCCGCCGTCAAACTCTATGAAACCGCTAGCCTGAGCCAAGAACGCGCCGCCGAACTAGCAGGTCAAACCCGCCAGGATTTCGTAATCCAGCTTTCGAAGCTAGGAGTGTCCCCATTCCAAGGCGTGGATGATGATTTGGCGATGCTTCCCACCCTTCCATGACCCTGGTATTTAACACAACCTTCGATAATCCATCCACCAACAACGATTTCTCCTTTTGTCATGGCGTGGGATTTGGGAGCAGGGGAATCCGCAGTAATTTCCCTCACTGATAAAAACAGCCATACGATTGCGGTGCTTGACGATTTAGCCGCTCGGCGCTGCGCTCAAGCAATGGGCTTACGTATCATCGGAACACTTGGCCTCGTTTTAATGGCCAAACAAGCGGGAATCATCCCATCCGCTAGCCGCGCACTAGACGCCATAGTCGCCGCAGGCTTATTCATCTCCCGCCATCATCTCGAAACAATCAAAAATCAAGCTGGCGAGTAACTGGATGAACACTCTCTTCGTCGTCTTCCCTCCCGGATCGCGTAACTACAATCCACGCTTCTTCCCCCTTTCGCCGAAGGTGATAAGTCGCCGCGGCGTCTACCCTCCGGCGCTCAGCATCTCATGATCTAAGCTTTTCAGTATCTACCCACTCCCCCCACCTCTTCCTTGAATAACCTGTGAGCGCTAGCGAGCTTCTCTCCATCCGGCAAAGCCGATTCCTTATCGCCGGGAGGCAAATTTGAAATTTGAAATTTCCAGCCGCTCCAACCTGCCAGCTCTTCCATTGAAGTTTGAGATTTGAAATTTAAAGTTTCCACCCGCTCCGACCTCTCAAATCTTCCATCTTGAATAACTGAGAATTTTCATCGACCATACAAAAACACCGCCAACCCCAAATCGGGGCTGACGGCCTAGTGATTCCGCAAAGCGGCGTTGGATGACCTTTGATTCTAAGCTAGAATCATCCAATGTTCGCTTTGTCGGTTTGCATTGCTTCTTTACGAGCCAGACCACTCTTCCTATCGCTCTTCCGGATAAATCCGAAGGCGCGATACAAAGGGCAATCCTCACCATAACCCGGCGTTCCCCTTACGGAGTTTACCAGCAGAGCAAGCATCGTGGAGGCAGTCTCATCGGCAATCGACCTTTCGGCCTTCTTCCCGTTCAACTGACGCTCCATCGCTAGGATCTCCTCACGCACGGCAAGGGGAGGCTCACTGGCCTCCACAAACTGCTCGTAAGTCATCCCTGCGAAAACCGCACCCGGAGCAATCTCACGCCATGCGGCGCGAAACACTTCGATGCGATCTACAATCTTCGATATAATTTTTGGCATATAGTTCTTTCTTTATAATTTCTAAACAGTCTTCACGATCTCGACCTTCTATCGCCAGTTTTCTGTCCGTCAGCGCATCCTTACGCTGCGGCTCAAGATTGCGCCCAACCCCATGTCTGGTCAAATAATTTGAACACTAGTTACTCCCAAATTTATTTACATACCACAACATGTGGTGGTATGTGAAAATTTAGGCCCTATTTATGGTTTTCCCGACTTCCTGTAGGTAATTTGATCACTCAAAAACCTCTGAAAATCAGCAATACGGCAGCCGACCCGCAAGAAAACCCCACACTCCCAGCGGTATTCTCCTCGTTCCCCGAGGGATTATGAGCACTCCCTAAAAGATCATTCACCCTCCCAAAGGAACATCAACCTCTCCGCCGCGCTCTAAACCCACCCCCAAAGGGAAAACCAATTCTCCCCCGCGGAACACAGCCTTCCTCTAAGGAACAAGCCATCAGCCCGAAGGGAGACAGGAAAAAAGAGATGGGAAACCTCCCGACCGCCGACCGCAGACCCACTCCTTCCAACCTTCCAACCTTCCAACCTTCCAACCTTCCAACCTTCCAACCTTCCAACCTTCCAACCTTCCAACCTTCCAACCTTCCAACCTTCCGACCTTCCTACCTTCCGACCTTCCGACCTCCGACCTACGTCCTCGTTGATGATTTTATCGGCCAAGGAGGGACACTTGCGAATCTACGTGGCTTTTTGATGCACAACGGTGCTCGTGTGATCGGTCAGGGCATCTACGTTTGGAACATCGTAACCGTAACCGAAGATTTTCAACCACAGATAGCCCAGATGAACACAGATCTGGGACAATGAAAATCCTATGAATTGAAGAGTTTGTCGGCTTTGCAAAAATTCTTGTTGGATTTTTAGAATCATTTCTTCCATCTGTGTTCACCTGCGTAATCTGTGGTTAAAAAAATCCAAATGTAGATGCCCTATGTGATCGGGGGACCGTCTTGACTGGCAAGCCCTACTCTGCAATACTTTCAAACGATGAGCAGCAAACCATTCATCTCCGTGAAAAACACGGACCAGAACTCGAAACCTGGTGGATCAAACACTTCGGATTCGGCTATGACTGCCTTACACGCTCTGAAGCGCGTTACCTGCTCAACACCCCGACGCCTCAGCGAATCCGAGATCAAATTACTCAGGCAAGCGAAACTGGAAATTTCCCAGATCGCGAAAAAATGCCTCCAAACGAGTTGAATACCCAAGTTGGTAACGATTTGCTCCTGCGGAACGTGCCTTGTAGCATCCTCTGGGTGTGTGCTTTCTTGGTGCTTGGTGCCTTGTGAATGAACACGCCAATCAATCGCGCGCAAGCACCACAAAACACTCGCCGCGGCCTCATTCGCGAAAATTCGCGTCAATTCGCGGTTGAAAATCTTCTCCAATCCAAAACTTGTCCCGGCGAAGCTCGGCGAAGACGGATCCAAAATCCATAATCCATAATCCAAAATCCAAAATTCTCTCTCCCCCTCTCCTCCCCTCACCAGGAAAGCTTGCGCGCAATAGAACCACCTGTAACTTCAACCAATGAATCACTCGTCTTCCATCATGATCGACTGCCCCAGTGAAGTTTTGCTGGAACTGCATGTCAGCGAAGAAGAACTCGCCGGTCTTATCAAGGAAACCTCAGCCATAGCGTTATTTCGCACGGGCAAGCTTTCATCCGGTCTTGCCGCAAAATGGGCCGGACAAGATCGAATTCCATTTCTGATGAAGGCGATGGAACAGGGCGCCCGGCTTCTGGATCAAGGTGATGCCGATTTTCGCCGTGAAACCTCACTGCTCTGATCAAGTTCTCGTGATATTCTCCAACACAACTCCTCTGTTCGCTTTTTCCGCCATTGGAGCCTTCCATCTTCTCAAGCAAGTTCACGAACACCTTCACATTGTCGAGACCGTAGTAAACGAATGCGAGGCCGGTGGTCCGATAGCAGTGCCCAATCTACGCTCCCTCGACTGGATCACCATTCTCCCTGCACCATCGCGCCCGGACGAAAGATTCTACATGCTCGATGCAGGGGAGAGCGACACCATCTCGGCAGCACTTGCTTGTGCCGGGTCCCGTGTGTTGATCGATGAACGGCTCGGAAGAAACCTCGCCGAATATCATGGACTCGCCGTGGTCGGAACTCTCGGCACACTGCTCAAAGCAAATCAACTCAAACTGATTCCGCGTTTTCTACCGGTGGTGCGAAATTTACAGGCCGAAGGGTTCCACTATCACGAGAAACTTGTCCAACGTCTCGCTGCTATCGCAGAAACCTACGAATCATAAAGAGAGAGGAGTGTATCGGAGGCTATTCTTCTAACCTCGTCCTTTTCCGTAAACTTGTCCCGGCAAAGTGCAGCGACGCCGGATTCATCATCCAAAATCTCTTCCTCCCACCTCCGACAGGAGACACGAGAAAAACGCAGGAACTACCCGTTTAATGGATAACAGATAACGTCTAACCGTCTTCCAAAATCCAAAATCCCCCCCCAATCCTCCCCTCCCTTACCTCCTGTTCAAAACTCTTCCCTTCACATCCATTCGCGAAAATTCGCGTCTATTCGCGGTTAAAAAATCTTCCCCAAATTCATTTCAGTTTTCAGCATTTCAGCATTTCAGCTTTTACCCAAGCCCCCTTCTGTTCAAATTCTTCTCTTCACAAAAATTCGCGAAAATTCGCGTCTATTCGCGGTTAAAAAATCTTCCCCAATCCAAAACTTGTCCCGGCGAAGCTAGGCAAAGACGTATCCAAAATCTCTTCTCCCCCACCTTCCACCTCAGCTTTTCCAAATTGGCCAAGCTAATCTTTGATTCATACTCCCGTTTCCACAATCACAGCGCCTGGAACCCTGAAACCATCCTAAATATGTCCAAACCCACACAGCTGAAAATTCTGGCCGTAATGTCGGTCGCGGGCGTTGCATTCCTCCTCATCGCCTGGAAGATGGGATTTCTCGAACAACTCATCGGTATCAAAGATATCGTCTTACTATGGTGCCGAGCCAATCCGACCATCCTCTTCATCGCGATCATCATTCTCCCGGGTTTTGCCTTTCCCGTTGCCCCACTTCTCATCCTAGCCGGAGTCGTCTGGGGGAGCAATCCACTCAGTTGTAGTATCGCCCTTACCGCAGTCCTGCTGAATATTGCCTGGTCTCACCTCCTTGCGGCAGGCCCTGCGCGAGGGTATATAACCGCTCTCTTGGGTAAGAGATGGGAACGCTGGAAAAACATCCCGCCCACCGATCACTGGCGACTAACGTGCCTACTGCGTGTCACACCAGGAGTTCCGCTTTTCGTTCAAAATTACCTGATCGGCATGCTCGGCATCCCGCTCCGCTTTTCACTCGCGGTGGCGGTTCCGATCACGGGACTTTACGCCTGCGGATTTGTCCTCACCGGAGGCGCGATTTTCGAAGGTAGAATTGGATTGCTCATTGTTGGTCTTTCTCTCCTTGTAGCTGCTGGACTTGCGCTAAAAACACTTCACCGCCGCCTTGCCCTTCGTTCTCAATCAGTTGGAAACACCAAAATTTGATAAAGCGGACTAGATCGCGAGCCCCAAAACATAAAATTTTCGAATTCTTAATCTAATGCCCACCATTGCCATAATCCTTCCCGCTTATAACGAGGAACTTACAATTGTCGATACCATGCGCGATTTCTTCGGTGTTTGTCCCGATGCTCAGATCTTCGTCATCGACAACGCGTCCAAAGATCGAACTAACGAACTGGCTCGTGCTGCCTACGCCGAACTTGGCTGCCATGGGCGAGTGCTGGAAGAGCCACGCAAAGGAAAGGCCGCCGCAATCAGGAAAGCTTTCATGGAAATCGATGCTGATATTTATGTCATGGCCGATGCCGACATGACATATCCCGCAAGCGATCTCTGCAAACTTCTTGAGCCTATCTTGGAAGGACGTGCTGACATAGTATGTGGAAACCGCCATGATTCAGGCGTTTACAAGCGAGAGAACAAGAGACCTCTTCACGATTTAGGTAACAATCTCGTCAGAAAATTGATTAACCTTCTCTTCGATGGTTCACTTCACGACATCCTTACAGGTTACCGAGTCATGACCAAGCGGTTCGTGAAAAACTATCCAATCCTCGCTGGCGGCTTCGAACTTGAAACGGAAATGAGTATCCACTCCCTAGACAAAGGCTACACGATACTCGAAGTCCCCACCGATTACCGAGATCGCCCCGAAGGATCCTTTTCCAAGCTAAACACCATCACCGATGGGATTCTCGTCCTCAAAACTATCTTTTCCATCTTCGTTAAGCACCGCCCCCTGGTTTTCTTTTCCTTGTGTGCGAGTATCTTCGTACTTTTAGCATTGGCCACCGGAAGCATTCCCGTCATTGAATACTTGAAAACTGGTCTGATTACGCGCTTTCCATTGGCTATCCTTGCATCTGGACTGTCGATTCTTGCAATGATCAGCTTAGCCGTCGCTGTCATCCTCGATTCTGTCGCCGCAGCTCAGCGTTTCAATCACGCGCTTTCCCTCCTCCATTGGAGCGACACCACCCGGGAACGATAGAGGTTTGGACAGGAATTCCTCTGCTGCATTCTGCACGTCCCGCTTCTGAAAAAATACGTAGCGATTCTCGATAATCTTTGCCAAATGTTTGTCCCAAATTTCAATCGACGTCCTCTAGCTTGGAGTGTCGTGTTCATCCTAGCCATCGTTATGGTATTCTTCTGGCCGGTTGTCTTCCAAGGCAAAGTTCTTGCGCCCCTCGATATTACAGAATCACTGCTGCGACCGTGGTCTACCTCCGAAAAAGTTGACGTCCATAACGCGTTCACTTACGACGCGATCTCCCAATATTTACCCTACGACTATTCCGTTTACCAGAGCTTGCAAAAGGACGGCTACATAGGCTGGAACCCTTACGTCCACAGTGGTGCTTCGATCGTCGAAAATACGATGATCTCTCCCGGTGACTGGCACCACCATCTTTACCGTTTCCTACCCTTCTGGGAGTCTTGGAATCTCGGAATTATCCTCCAGTTCACAATCGCAGCCTTCGGCATGCTGGTCTTTTTACGCCAGCAGCGTATCCCCTATTCATATGCGTTGATCGGTGTAGTGGCTTTCGCATTTTACTCGCAGAATATTCTCTGGATCTACCATCGCTGGATTCTTGGTGCAGCGTGCTGGGCACCTTGGATTCTCTGGAGTCTGCTTCGCGCCAAGGAGAGAGGACGACTCATCGATCCACTTTCGGCCGTCTTCATCGCCCTAGCGTTTCGCGGTGGACACCTGCAGACGACACTCTTCGTCTTCCTTCTTGTCGCAATCATAGCCTTCCACTATGCAATTCCCAATATTTGGGAAAAAAAGCCACTCGTCGCACTCCGTACAATCTCTCCTTTTGTAATTTCCGGACTGCTTGCCACGCTTCTGTCGGTTGATGTGCTTGTCGAAACGATTCCGCCGCTACTTGAAGGAAACAAATCAATGTTAGAGCGCGGTTGGATCACGACCCTCATGGGTATTCCCACCCTCTTGACCAGCATCATCCCGACCGTGATGGGAACACCACAAAGTCTCGATACGATGAAGGTCTTCGGCTCCGACCTCTTCTCAATTAAGTTCATGGGTGGAATCGCTCTCCTCCTTGGGATTGCTGCACTGTGTAACAAACGAGCGCCCCGCCTTGCCAAGACCCTCTTCATTATAGGATTACTCCTCCCTTTCACTCCCGCTGATAAATGGCTCTACAGCCGCTTCACAGTTATTTTCGCATTGGGTGGATCGTGGCTTGCCGCATGGCAGCTTTATCATCTCTCGAAGCTCGATAAATCCAAATGGCTCGATTGGGCGAAGTGGAGTTTCGCCGGTGCGCTCTCCCTATGGCTGCTCGCATCATGCGCCATCACCATCCTGCAGAACCCAATCCGTAAAAAGCTTCACGATCAAGTTAGGAGCCTTTTGCCTGAGAATAAAGACACGCGCGAGGACTGGATGCTCCAACGTGCCGATACCTTATTGGAAAAGGCTGTCGTTTGGCACCCTCATAATCTCGCGTCCATCTTCTTGCTGGGTGCCGGTCTGTTCTCCTGTTCTCGCATTGCCGCCCATCGCGGTAAATCGGAAAGATGGGCTGTTCTCGCCGCCACCACCACCTTCGGAGAAATTTTCTTATTCGCTTCGACTTGGATCACTTTTTCGGTAAAGCCCCAAACAACTGGATTATATCACATACCCGAATGGGCCGTAGAACTTAAATCTGAAGTTGCGGAGGGTAAGGTCGCACTCTACAGCCGCTCGGACTTCGACTACATGCAGCTAAACACCCCAAGTGCCTACGGAATCCGATTTGCGGAAGGATACGATACCGTCACCCCTTCCCGCATGCCTCCAAAGCCATCGAAAGAATGGGATTCTGCTTTATTCGCTGATGTCGGTGTCTCTCACCTGCTCGTCGCTCCAGAGACTGTCGCCGGCTCTTTACCCGGTTGGGACAAGGTTATCGAACGCAAGGAGTTTATCCTCTACAAAAACACCCAATTTGAAGGCCTCTTCATCGTCACACTCTCATCCGGCGAGAGAATCGCCGTCACTCCATCTAGCGAGACACCCAACAGTATGGAATTCGATCTCCCCCCGGGGACCGAAAATCTATCTCTACTCACCTCTTACAATCCAGGATGGAGCTTTGTAACTCCGGGCAAATCTTGGGAAAAAGTCGATGAATCTGATCAACACGGAATGAATATCGTTTTCGATCCCCCGACTCAATCTGACCCCAGCAGCGTCACCCTTCGATACATTCCAACCTATCGACATTACTACCGCCCGTTAATCGTATCCACCTCCGCCGTACTCCTTGCTTTCTCAGTCTTTGGATTCATAAGAACCCGCCGAAGCAGACTCAACTGACCAGGTTCAGACTTCAACCTTTGGAAGAATAGCTCGGGCCTCCCTAAAACTAAGAAATTCTAGAAACCGAAAGAGAATTCCGTTTCGCCTGTAAGCCTGTTCACAATTCCTCCTAGACGAGATAAATCATTTTTTTAAGCGGTCTCTCAGCTCAAGCGCCGTTCCAATCTCTAGCTTAGACGGTCGGCTCTGGGGGAGCAAAGCACATTATTCTTTCAGCAACTTCCTAGTTTTCGGTATTCTCCCTCCGCATCTCAGTTACTTACTTCTCCATGACTTCAAACAACTCTATTACCAAGGTCATCATCCTAGTAATTGGATTCGGTATTGCGCTTGGCATGGCCAGCATGCTTGTCACGGACAAGTTCGCCACATTCCTCTTACTTGCCGCGGCAGGCCTGTTCATCACAGGGATCGCGATGGGCAGAGACATCTGGATGCTCATCCCGCTCACCACCGCCCTTGGCCTCACCCTGATGATCCCGGGCAGACCAACCACGATCCTGTTGGGACAGGCGATGTTCGTTGGCTTTGCGGCTCTGCTTTTCCTGATGCGGCGCTTGCCTTGGCGTCTTCGCTTTACCGAACTTGATTTCTGGCTACTAGTCATTGGCCTCTGTATCCTGCAGGTCTATGCAAGATATCCCGTAGGTTTGAATCTCCTTGGCGGCGACCAAATAGGCGGCAGACCCTACGTCCTTGTGGGTATCACATACATCTCATACTTTGCTATTTCAAACTTGCTAATAGCTCCGCAAAAACTGCGCTGGATACTGAAACTCTACATCATCGGCTCGCTGGTCAGCTTCTGCCTTTCCGTCGTCGGCTTTTTTATTCCAACTGTTGGGAGGTTCTATGGTGCTGCCGGAGGGGAATCATCGTCGGAAACCGACTACGCACAGACTGGCGGCATGGAAACCACGGGAGTCGGCTCATCTACACGCATCGGCTTCCTCGGCCGTGGTGCAAGGGACTTCGCCCTAATCGTTTCTTCGTTCAAAAACCCGCTAAAGGCTTCATTCCATCCTATTTGGGGGGGGCTAATTTTAGTTTCTTTGGTCATGGCCGCCGTCAGCGGATTTCGCAACCAAATCGTTGCAGTTGGTTTAACTTATCTTATCGGGATCGCCTATCGGGGAGGCTTCATCAATGTCATCATCTCAACAACGGTTCTGGGTTTTGTCGTTGTACTTCTCGCCCTGACCAACTCAATCGCTCCGCTTCCCTCAAACGTCCAGCGATCACTTAGCTTCCTTCCCGGAACCTGGGACCAAGCGATTGTCCGCGATGCTGAGCGGTCCACTGAATGGCGCACCGAAATCTGGGAAGAAGTCATGCTCACAGACCGCTGGATCCAAAACAAGTGGCTGGGTGACGGCCTTGGCCTCTCCGCCAAGGAATTGCGAGCTCAAGCGAACCTCGAAGAGACAAAAGGAGCTGTCTCAATCTCAGGGCTCGGCTTACACCAAGACGCAATCCTAGCCTCGGGCGACTATCATAGTGGCCCGATTCAAGTCATAAGAACCATCGGTTACGTTGGCTTGTTCTTCATTCTCATCGCGCAAATCCGACTTGCCGTTCATACACACCGGCAGATCAGGCGGTGCCGTGCCACGGAATGGTTCCCGCTCGCCCTCATCGTCGGCATCCCACTGATCTGGAGTCCGATCTTCTTCGTGCTCGTGTTCGGAACTTTTGCAGGAGCCATGGAGGGACTCCTCATCGGGGCGGGGTTCGTGAAACTGCTCGAACACAACTTACCCCTGCCCGCGTACCAACCGCGCGCCGCTCTACCGCCCTTCAATCGTAACCCGAACGCAAGGCCAGCGGAAGCGGGAAGTTAGAAGACCAGAAGCTAGGTTCCGGCCTTCGACCTCCTCTGTTCTTTCTCTTCCCTCAACACTGAACACTAACAAACTTTCTCAGCCCTCCCACTCTTCCAGCCCCATGACCTACTCCAACGAGAGCTTCGAACATTTTCAAGAGAAGCTGGAGAATGCAAAGGGAAGCGATCCCTTGCTCTGGGAATTGCGTGACTCCCTTTTCGCAGAAGTGTTCTACGGGAAAGAACGGCGTATCGATATTCTGAACCGACTACCGGGCGGATGGATGCTCTCCTTGGCGTTCCAGTATTTCCAAAACCGCCTGAAAGCGGTGAGCAATCGGCTACCGGAACCAAACTCGGGGCAAAGCCACTTTCTTTTCCTTTCTACGCGGAACAACCACATCAATAGGCTCCTTCCTCTGTATACTAAGCATAGAAGCTCAGCGGACTGCCGAGCCTGGTACACCATGGAGGGCGTGCCGGCTGAGACAAATGATGCCGGGAATCCGCAGATCCTTCGTATCGTCGGTGAATGGAGCCGTCACCTCCGGGTCGGCGATTTATTTTTTGCCGCAAAGCTATCAAAGCAAATTTGGGCGGTCTTCCCTCGCGAACTTACGCCTATTCAGGTATCGAAAATCAGGATTTACCTGGTCCAATTCATGGCATGGAAGCGATTTTGGGATCAGGCCCTGGGCGAACAACCGCAGATGATCGCAACGACCTTTGAGAAATCACCTCAAGCCAAGGCATTTTTCTACAGTGCACGGGATAAACAAACCCCCCGCCGCATCCACTGGATTCACGGTCTTCGCCACGCTTCCATCCAATCTACGCTGGCAACAGAGCTTTGGTGCATGACTCCGGGAGACGTCCGCTATTTCGAAACCCGGATTCCGGATTACTGCACCGCTACGTTAAAGCGAAACCCGGAAGCCGATGAACTGGCCGAAAAAATCGGGTATTTCAATCCGCACCAGATCCAAAAACGGGGACACATCCGCTTTCTCTTCCTCGGTCCGGGAAAAGAGGCTTCCTACACTCGGGAAATGCGCATGGCAGACCTTGCCATCATCCGCGCGATACAGGAGGAACTTGGAGCTCTGGTTGAGTGGAGGTTCCGCCCCCATCCCAGTGCTCGCGAACGGTTCCAGGCGGAACTCGATGAAGCGGACATCCGGATTCCTGATTTCTCGGGACGAGATCTGAACGACGATCTGAAATGGGCTGATGCCGTCGGATCATCCTGGTCTTCCCTCCTCCTGGATGTCCGGGAGACAGGTCGCCCCATTTTCTGGATCCAATCCGAGATCCGAAACCTCGGCGCGGTTGACGAGCTGATTGCCGACGGAATCGGCACCCACCTCAATATGAGTAACGCGGCCTACCAGATCAAAGCGCTCACTTAAGGCACCTAGGTTCACTTTTTGAAATATCACCGTTCCGGCTACAGCCACATCCCAAATGCTGTTTTACGGCCTCCCCCGCGCCAGTTCGCACTCCATTTTGTCCGCTTTGCCTCCAACTCAGTCCGAAACGCTGGCGCGGGATACCAGTCACAATTAAAAAAATCAGCTCTGCTGATATTTTGAAACTAACTAAAGCAAATGGAAGAGCGAATGAGTGAGTTAGCCAAACAACGTAAGGTAGGAAAACTACGTCAGTTTAGGAAGCGACTCAAATCCAGCCGCGCTACCCGTCATGTAACCGCATCCTATTTCGCCTTCTTTTCGAATGCTAGGTGAGCCTCCTAAGAGGCCGCTGCGATAGCGGGAGATTGAACGCTTAGATAAAAATACCTTTTGACCCGACAATTCCGTGACGCGCATCAACCTTTATATACGTAATCTAGGAAGCGCATACCTGCTCCTAGTTATCACTATAGCCTACAGCTTGGGAACAGTCCCCCTTGCCTTCGCCTATCTCGGGAAGTCGATTTTTGGCCTCTGGGCACTTACCGTTCAGATCGGATTAGTGCTAAACCTCGCAGACGGTGGTATGGCGGGTGCGCTCATGAGAATACTCATCGACTACAAAGACGAAAAACAAAATCCAGACTATCGGAAAACCCTATACACCGTATGGCTTACCTTCATCGTCATCGCCGTAGTCCTATTCCTAGCAGTAATCTCTACGAAGACTTTGATCATGGAGATCCTGAAAATTCCCCCAGATCTCCAGTCTGTTTTCCCAAGTTTCTTGTGCGGATACGTAGCTATTTTTTCCATCACCCTCGCAGCGCGTCCGCTTGGACTCATCCTTGCTGCTCATCAGCGCAATGATCTGGTAAATTTTGGGGGAATGATCGGCCTTGTACTTTCCTTCATTGCTCTGTGGTTAGGGTTCCACTGGGGCTTTGGGATTTGGGCATTCCTCGGTGCGCAGGCAATCGCCTTCTTTCCCATATTCTTTTTGAATTTCTGGCAGGCTTCTAGGTTAGGGTATCTTCCTACCTTTCACCTCAGTGACTGTCTCTGTTTAGATCGCCTCAAAGAAGTAGCCGCCTACGGATGGCAGAGAATCGTTGCGTCACTCGGCTACACCCTCACCCTCACAATGCCCGCATTTGTGATAACCAGAATACTTGGCCTTGAAGCCACGGCAACCTGGGCAGTCGGTACGAGAGTCCAGCAGCTTGCCCTACAGTTCACCTCCCGCATCGGAGACCAAGGCTATGCCGCACTTGCAGAAATGCACGTCAGAAATGAATCGAAAATCCTTAGACGCAGATTCTTAGAAATTTTAAGTATCACCACCGGTATTGCTTCAATTTTTATGGCGCTAATGATTGCCTCAAACTCAGATTTCATAACCCTCTGGACTAACGGCAAAATTTTCTGGCCTCAAGACCTCAATCCTCTTATCGCCGGGCTACTGCTCATGGTAGTCCTACAAAGACTCTTCTGGTTGCCTGTAAGCATTGCTAAGGATCTAGGCATCTCACGCTACATGTCGCTCTGTGAGGCTGCTGCAGCCATGCTCATCATCTGGCTATGGCCACGGGATTCGTTCTCATTGGCCAGCGTTGCCATCGCCCTTCTTGCGGCAGGAACACTCATCACTTTCCCCGTCTATCTTACCCGCGGGGCGAAAGTCATGGGCTTGGAAGTCCGTGATAGTATTATCTTCGTAACCCGCCTCCTACTTCTAGTCGCCCTCCCCTCAGTCATAGCCGCAATCTTGGCAGGTCATTACATACCTACTCCCACCTTGCTCGGATTGAGCCTAAAATCTGCATCCATAGGCCTCGTAGCCCTCGCTTCTTGCTGCGCGTTTCCTGAGATAAGAAAACCTTTGATAGAAATCTTACTCCGCTTTACCAAATTCAAACGCACCCGCGCTTCGTAAACAAAAAATCCCCTACCACAAACACCATGAAAGCAGTCATACTCGCAGGCGGTCTCGGCACACGCCTCTCGGAAGAGACATCCCTGAAACCAAAACCGATGGTCGAAATCGGCGGTCGCCCCATCCTCTGGCACATCCTGAAAATGTATAGCTCACACGGCATCAATGATTTTGTCATCTGTGCAGGATACAAAGGATACATTATAAAGGAATACTTCGCTAACTACTTCCTGCACATGTCCGATGTCACCTTCGACATGAGCAATAACTCCATGGAGGTTCACCAGAAGAACGCCGAGCCTTGGAAGGTCACCATCGTTGACACTGGCGATGACACCATGACTGGCGGTCGCATCAAAAGAATCAAGCCCTACATTGATGACACCTTCTGTTGCACCTATGGTGACGGTGTCGGAAATATCGATATTACTACGGCGGTCGAAGCTCACACAAAATCTGGATTGAAGGCCACTCTAACAGCAGTCCAGCCACCCGGGCGCTTCGGAGCCTTGGAGATTTCCGACAGCAAAGTCCGCTCGTTTCAAGAGAAACCTCACGGCGACGGTTCTTGGATCAACGGTGGGTTTTTCGTTCTTGAACCGTCGGTTTTCGATGAGATCGATGGAGACTCTACGATATGGGAACGTGATCCCCTTGAAAGTCTCGCGGCACAAGGACAACTCGGTGTATCCAAACATCATGGTTTCTGGCGCCCGATGGACACCCTGCGCGACAAGCTGGAGCTTGCAGAACTCTGGGATCAAGGCAAAGCGCCTTGGAAAATGTGGTAAGTTCCAACTACCTCTAAAAAGAGAGCATCCACATAAGATTGAAATCAAATGAGCATTTTTAATTCATTTTACAAGGGCAAGCGTGTCTTCGTGACTGGCCATACAGGATTCAAAGGCTCATGGCTTACCGAATGGCTACTGTCCTTAGGCGCGGAAGTTCATGGATTTGCATTGGATCCGCAACCCCATGAGATTTTGTTTGATCAACTGAAATTGGCGGGGCGGATTGCATCTGACACGCGCGCTGACATATCGGACCGTCAAGCGCTACGCGATGCCATTTCAAACGCGAAGCCGGACGTCATTCTACACTTGGCAGCTCAGCCACTGGTGAGGCTGTCCTACGACATTCCAGTAGAGACCTTCGCAACCAATATCATGGGAACCGCCCACGTCCTTGATGCGGTTCGCACCCTTGGTAAGCCCTGCAGCGTAGTGGCAATCACGACTGACAAATGCTATCACAACCGAGAATGGCTTCACGCCTACCGCGAAGAGGATGCGATGGGAGGGCACGATCCCTACAGCGCTTCAAAAGGAGCTACCGAACTTGTCATTTCCTCTTATCGTTCCTCGTTTTTCAATGCGGGCTCCGGCATCCGCCTTGCCTCCGCACGTGCTGGTAATGTGATTGGCGGCGGTGATTGGGCGATTGACCGTATCATCCCAGATTGCATTCGTGCAATCCGCAAAGGCGAGTCAATACCAGTCAGAAATAAAATTGCCACCCGGCCATGGCAACACGTTCTCGAACCATTGTCAGGTTATCTTCATTTGGCCGCGAGGCTCGCACAAGCAGATAAAAACGAGTTGCCATCGCTAGCTTCCGCCTTCAACTTCGGGCCGAGCTTGATGAGTAACAAGACGGTCGCGGAACTTGTCCAAGAACTCATCAAAACTACCGGAGGAAATTGGAGCGACGCTTCTGATCCAAATGCGTTACATGAGGCCTCCAAACTGAATCTTGCCACCGACAAAGCCTTCCATCTCCTCCAGTGGCAACCCGTATGGTCCTTCGAAGAAACCATCTCCAAAACTGCGGAGTGGTATATCGAGGAAAACGAAGGCCAACCCCCAGCTCATCTCACCCACTCCCAAATTCAATCCTACCAATCCGACGCCGCCAGCAAATCCCTCCCTTGGGCTCTTCCCACTGAACACTGAACACTGAACACTGAACACTTTCCCATCTTCTCCCATGTCCCCATCCGAAATTAAAGCCGAAATCCTCCGCCTCACCCGCGAATACTCCCGCCTCACCCACACCGCGAACCGCCCCGGTTTCGACCCAGACCACGCATCCTTTACCCCGGGCGAAACGAACGTTCCCTACGCCGCCAGGGTCTTCGATGAGAACGAGGTAGAAGCAGCAGTCTCCTCCACCCTCGATTTCTGGCTAACACTCGGTCCAGAAGGCGAAGCGATGGAAAAAGAACTCGCCGAGTTCATGGGGGTCAAACACTGCCTCCTCGTCAACTCCGGATCCTCCGCCAACCTTCTTGCCCTGTCCGGGCTCACAACCCACAAGCTTCCAGAACACAAGCGGATCCGCCCCGGAGATGAGATCATCACCGTCGCAGCAGGGTTCCCGACCACCGTATCCCCTATTATTCAGTGTGGAGCCGTTCCTGTCTTCATCGATGCCAAACCTCTCACCGGAAATGCGGATTGCAGCCTACTTGAGGCGGCCTACTCACCAGGCAAAACCAAAGCAGTGATGATGGCGCATGCTCTCGGAAACCCCTTCGAGCTATCGGTAGTTGTCGAATTCTGTCAGAAATACGATCTGTGGCTCATCGAGGACAATTGCGATGCGCTCGGTTGCACCTACAGCTTGCCCGTGGAAAAAGCAAAGGCGCTTGGCCTTGATCACCTGATCAAACTCGCCGCAAAGAATCCGGCCTCCGGCTATCCGAAAATCGAAGATGGAACTCTCACTGCCTTCACCGGCACCTTCGGTGACGTTTCCACCCAGTCCTTTTACCCACCGCACCACCTCACCATGGGCGAAGGCGGCTCCGTCAATATCATCCGCCGCCCCCCGCTTAAGACCTACATAGAATCGTTCCGCGATTGGGGCCGCGATTGCTGGTGCCCGTCGGGGAAAGATGATACCTGTGGTAAACGCTTCATGTGGCAGCTAGGAGAACTGCCCGAGGGTTACGATCATAAATACATCTACTCCCACATCGGCTACAACCTCAAGCCCCTCGACCCACAGGCCGCCATCGGCAGGGTTCAGCTCAAACGCTTGCACTCGTTCATCGAGGCCCGCAAGCATAACTGGGAACGCCTACGCCGCGGTCTCCACGGCCTCGAGAAATTCATCGACTTTGCCCTACCGACTCACGCGACCGCCTGGAACCCGCCATCTGCGGACATTGGACATTCAGACATTGAGACTTTAGACTCATCTTTCGAATGGGACGATTCCGGCTGTAAAAGCGAATGCTCTTGGTTTGGTTTCAAAATCACAATCAAAGAAGACGCACCGTTCACACGCACCGAACTCGCCCAAGAGTTGGATCGCAACAAGGTCGGCAACCGCATGCTTTTCGGAGGCAACCTCGTTCGCCAGCCCGCCTTCGTCCAACTTCACCGTGACAATCCCAACGCCATGCGAGTCTCCGGTAAACTCACAGGCGCTGATCGCATCATGAAACAGACCATGTTCCTCGGAACTTACCCAGGTCTCACCCCGGCGATGATCGAGTATATGGTCAAAGTGATCGTCGATTTTACCTCGAATCGTCAGTAGCAGGTTAGCAACACCATTTCGCCGGGAGCCCTCTTGGTGCCTGAACCTAGCCATTTGCAAACCCGGCAAGGCCAGCCCCTAACAGAACAACATGAATGCCCGCCGAAAAACATGACTTCTACAGGTTTCCATGGGATTGCTTCCCCGATACCATCATCCATGCAGATGAGAACGAAGTCCGGGTGCATGAATGCTATCGTGCAGCGAAAACCGGAGATTCGGATGCGGCGTATGAACTCGTTCATTCATTTCTAAATGAGAGATGCATTCGCGAGATGGAAAAAATTTTCCAATCTGCTGATGGCGACTCCATTACTCTGGTCTCCGCCCATGCCCTCGAACGCGAAGGGGTAAATGCTATCCCGGAAGCAATGGCGGAGTTGCTTGGAGCCCGTCTCAACTGGGATGTCGAGCATCAGGTCGTCCAGACCAACATTGTCAGCCATACCAAAGCAGACGGCTTTTCCCGACTGGCAAAACAAGCTGCTTTTGAGGGGAGTATTGACGCGAACCAAACCTACTTTATGGTGGATGATTTTATCGGGCAAGGTGGCACACTCGCCAATCTTCGTGGATGGATCCTGCATTGCGGAGGCCTCGTCTGTGGTGCGACGGTGTTGACAGGCAAGCCCTATTCGGCAAGACTAGGGCTTCAGACACTTCAAATCGATGAACTCAAAAAGAAACACGGCAGTGAACTCCAAAGCTGGTGGAAAAGCCGATTCTGCTTCGGCTATGACTGCCTTACAAGCTCTGAAGCACGTTACCTCATCCGCACCCCGTCGGCTGACCGCATCCGAAATCGCATTGTTGCGGCAGTCGAAGAGTGAGGTCGGTATCCGCGTTCGCCAACTCGCAAAAGCCCACTAAGGAATGGCAGAGACATAAGTTGCTGGGCTAACCAAGGGAATATCGAACGCCGGTGACGGACTTGAAATCAAGTGAATTGGCCCAGATGGTTTTTGAGGGGCACCTAAGGTTCACCGAACTCGCCGCCAACCTCGATCAGAACAAGATCGGCAACCGCATGCTTTTCGAAGGTAACCTCGTTCGCCAACCCGCCTTCGTCCAACTTCAACGTGACAATCCCAACGCCATGCGAGTCTCCGGTGAACTCACAGGTGCAGACCGCATCATGAAACAGACCATGTTCCTCGGAACTTACCCTGGTCTCACCCCGGCGATGATCGAGTATATGGTCAAAGTGATCCGAGATTTTGCCGCTGCGAGAGCTAAATAGGGGAATCACAGCTATCTCATTCCATGAAGATCCTTATAACAGGCGCCTCCGGATTTATCGGAAGACATGTAGTTAAAACCGCTACAGCCCGAGGCCACAACGTTGTCGCACTGATACGGAATATCGATTCAACAACTCATCTTGACGGTGTCAAATGGCAAAAAGGAGACATCTCAGATCTCTCTATCTTTAATGGTGAATCATTTGATGGTCTCATCCACCTTGCGGCACATGGTGTAAATCCTTCTGCTGCATCTTGGGAAATGTGCTTTCAAGTTAATCTCACTGACTCCCTGAAACTGTGGATCGCCGCCAAAAATGCAGGTTGTCATCATTTCGTCATTTGTGGGTCATGCTTCGAATACGGAACGAGTGGTGAGCAATTTGATTTCATCCCTGTATCTGCTCCTCTGCAGCCTACGGGGCCGTATCACGCGTCCAAAGCAGCAGCAACTCTAGCTGCATCAGCTTTCTGTGTGGATATGAACGTCAATGTCTATATCCCTCGCCCTTTTCATGTCTATGGTCATGGTGAAGACCCAAATAGATTCTGGCCATCACTTTGCGCGGCAGCATTGAGCGGTAAAGATTTCCCCATGACGTCAGGCGAACAAATTAGAGACTTTAGCCCTGTCCAAATGGTGGCAGACAAAATAGTCGACGGCTTAACCAGAACTGATCTTGAAACCGGAATGCCTTTGATCGAAAATCTCGGCTCCGGACAACCCAAAACCCTAGCAGAGTTTGCCAAAGAAGAATGGCAACGTTTTGGAGCCACAGGGGCATTAAACCTCGGGGCCATCCCTCAACGCAAGAATGAGGTGATGCGTTTTGTCCCCTTAATACATCCAGAAACCACGCAAAAACCTTTCGCTTCAGAATTATGATCAAACTCACAGTCGCGATCCCCACATACAACCGCAACATCAAGGCCGCGAATCAAGTCCGGCAACTGCTCGAACAAATTGGAGATTTCTGTGACCGGGAGATCGAACTGCTCGTCATCGACAACGCCTCGGACACACCACTTGAAGCCTCGTTTAAAGAACAAAATATCCCCTCCCACCCCTGCCTGCGTTTGGTAAGAAACCCAGTCAACGTAGGTTTATCAGCCAACATCATCCGCTGCTTCGAGCATGCGCAGGGTGAGTGGTTATGGCTGGTGGGTGACGACGATGAACTGTTGCCGAACGCTTTACAAGACGTCTTGGAGGTTCTCGAAAAAAGCCTACCCGAGATAGTCCATCACAAATTTTCCGTCGACAGAGCGACGAGCAGTAAAGCCCATGATCTGACCATTAATTCCCTGAGTGAAATATGCGATCATGCATCAGATCCATGGTGCTTTAGTAATCTGCTCTTCATTACCACATCAGTATATCGGCGTCAGGACTTTCTCCCTTACATCTCCACTGCCTATCATTGGAACGCAGCAGTGGCTCCGCATCTCGTTTGCTTGTTCAGTGCACTGCGTGACGGTAAAAAAGCCCGCATCCATCCCACACGTATTGCAAAGGTAATCCCTGCGGAGGGTGCAGAGCGCTGGAATCTGATACGCCTTAGAATGGGGCTTCAGACCTTGGCCGAGATCGAAGGCTGCGAGATCGAACTGCATCGTCTCTTCGGTGCCCTTATGCAAAAATGGTATGGAGGCTGGAAGCTCCCTTTGATCTCCATTTTGCTCTGTCTGCGAAGCAACCGCCCCCGCTGCTTCTGGCGCATGTGGTATTTCCGAGCCGCAGCATCCACCTCCTTTTGCCAATCCGCATTTCAAGCGATTCTAGCCCTATTCTGGGCGCCGATTGGCTGCTCAAAACTGGTGCGGTCTACAGTTAGCAAATTGCGTGGCACTCGTAATGATACGGGCGGCACAGCGAGAATGTAATCCCGAAGTGAAGCTCTCAATCTTTACCATCCAAATACCGTCAAATCTGTAACCTCACTTTAGGAATCGGTTTACTTGGTGGAGGGTTGCTTCTCGCTTTGAATAAATCAGCAATTACTCTGCTAGCTGGGGCTACCTTTTATCCTGGCGACTATGTAAATATCTGGTTCTCTGTCTCCCTGATCACTATACCGCTAACCGGTCTTTTTGTGATTCTTGTTCTAATTTCCGGGGACATGCGGAAGATCGCTTGGATCTATTTACTGAAGCTAGGGATTGCCTTACCGGGTGGATACCTCTCCTGGGAACTAGCTGGAATGACAGGTATTACCGCCTTCTTCACCTTAATTCCGCTGATCGGTGGTTTCTACGGCTACTGGCACGGTGGCAGAGAATGCGGTACTAGAGACATGCGCCGGACTTGCCACGTCGTAACCGCAACTGCCCTTGTGTGCGGGGTCGCAATTTTTATCTGCGGGCATTTCGCAGTCGTCTTCGCTGGAGAGGATTTGCTGCTCCAAATCCTAGGTCAAATGGTTTTGCTACCCTCCCCGCCTAGCCTCGCATTTTCACTGTTACCAAGTGTTGCGGGCGCTCTCTTGGCCATACAAGCCTTCGTGATTCTTTACAAAGGCAGTGCACCAAAGGACAGGGCTGTTGCTGTTTAAATTCTCACACTACAGCATCTGCGCATCTGAAAATCTCTTGATCGCATGAAACCCGCTTTCGTCCACGCCAACATCATCGCCTCCCCCAGCGATGCCCATGCTGGGGTGATTGATTCCACCGGCCACTTGCGTGCTTATCATGGCGGGCGCAGAAAGCCGCAACCGGGCATACGCCCCTCCATCCAAAAACGTCATCTGCTCTATGGCCTGGGCATTTACGCCGCGGCCAAGGTTCTTCCTCCTTACCTAGCGGAATCCACCCGCTTCGCCCTTTGTGATTCGTTTGAAAAGCGAGTCCTACGGGACTTGCAGCCAGGGGACAATCTGATAGGGGGCTTGGGCTACCTGAACCGCTGTATTGAGCGGGTTCAAGGCTGGGGCGGAATCTCGCTTCTCGATGCCCGCAATTCCCATCCCTCCTCCTTCTGGACTATCGTTGCTGAAGAATACGGGCGCTGGGATGTCAAACGCCCGCCCATTCTCCCGTATCACCACGCCCGCCAGCAACGCTCCGCCGCGATTTCCGATTACTTTTTTGTCCCCAGCAACTTCGTCCGAGATTCCTTTATCAAGCACGGTTTTCCCCCGGAAAAACTTCTTCTTCTCCCCTATCCTGTCGATCTGGATCTCTTCCATCCCCCGGCCAATCCCCGGCCAAAAGACCGCCCACTTACGATGATCTCGAGCGGCGGGCTGGATCTACGCAAAGGTGCTCCTTATCTTTTCGAGGCATTCCAAATCGTCCGCAAAGAAGTGCCAAACGCACGGCTAAAGCTCATCCACAACATCGCACCCTCCGTGGAAAGCATCATGAAGCGGAAAGGATACGATAAGCTACCCATAGATTGGGCACCATACATGCACGGGCGTCCTGCTCTCATCTCCTGGCTCCAGGAAGCCGATATTTTCGTCCTGCCCACACTAGAAGAAGGAATGGTGCGCAGCGCCGCCGAGGCCATGTCCTGCGGGCTTCCCGTTGTCACCACAGCAAATTCCGGAATTAACGATCACATTACCGAAGGAGAAAACGGCTCCATCGTCCCCCTCCGCGATCCCCAAGCAACCGCCGCAGCAGTCCTCGTCTGGTGGGAGAAAATCCAATCCGGCGACCACGATCCGACAACAGCCAAAATGAACCGCGAAGCCCTATCCCACAAAAACTTCACCAAAACCCTACTGACCCACCTCCAAAACATCAGATTCCCCCTGACCCCTGACCCCTGACCTCTGACCTCTGACCTTTGACCTTTGACCTTTGACCTTCGACCTCTGACCTCTGACCTCTGACCTTCGACCTTCGACCTTCGACCTTCGACCTCTGACCTTTGACCTTTGACCATGCGTATCGGCATCCTTACATTCCACCGTGGCCCCAACTACGGCGGCTTCCTACAAGCTTGGCACATGCGCCAAGCGATCCGCTCACTCGGCCACGAGGCTACCCTCATTAATTACCAAACCCGCACTCACCATGAAGGCGAAAGCCTGAGCTTCCCTCGCCTACGCCCCGGTTCTATCAAGGGTTTTATCTTGCATGCCCTGAAATCGCGACCGTTTCCTGCAATCGTCGCAGAGCTTTCCGATCATCCTTTTACCACCGACGCGGAGCGCATCGACTGGAGCCGTTTTTCATCAGTCGTCGTCGGGGCGGATATTGTCTGGGACTTTTCGAATAAATACTTCGGCGACGACCCAGCGTTCTTTGGGTCGCTCCCTTGTCAGGCGGGCACCCGTTTTGTTGGGTTTGCCCCGAGCTGTGGCGAGGCAGAAGCAAAGGGACAGCTCCCCGCCCATGTGAGCCGGGGCTTGCAAGGTTTCAAAAGCATCCAAGTCCGCGACGAGGCCACCGCTGATCTTGTAGAAAATGCCACCGGAAAACGCCCTCCTCTAGTTGTCGATCCCACATGGCTGCAGGCCGATCCCGAGATCCCTTATCCCAAGCGTCCCAAGGAACCCTACGCGCTAGTTTATGGGCACGGAGTGACTGCGGAGCGAGCTCGTGCGCTCCGAAAATACTGTGATCATCATGGCCTGAAGCTGGTGGCATGCGCCTTCCCTTGCGAAGGAGCCGACAAGCGTATCTTAACGATCTCACCATTCGAGTGGGTTGACCTTTTCCGACACGCAACTTGCGTGATTACCAGCACGTTTCACGGGCTTCTTTACGCAATCAAATACCAAAAGCCGCTCTTATTCATGGCGCGCGATGCAAGCCGCTCGAAATCTCGTCTTGCCATCGATCGCTGCGGCCTACAAGACCGCACAATCGAAGACGGTATGCCCTTCGATCCAGAACAACTCGATCACGCTTTGTCGCCCTACAATCCGACGCAGCCGCCGGAATCGTGGATCCAAGAGTCGCGAGAGGCGCTAAGCCAGTCGCTGCAAGAGTAGAAAACGAACGGTGAAGAAATAAAATAGGAACGGCGAAGAGGCGAAGAGGTGAAATGCGAACGTCCAACGTCCAACGTCCAACGTCCAACGTCCAACTTCCGACTTCTTTCTTTCAACGTTCGAAGTTGAGCGTTGGACGTTCTCCTCATTAATTTGAACGTCCAACTCCCAACGTCCAACTTCCAACTTCCAACTTCCAACTTCCAACTTCCAACTTCCAACTTCCATCTTCTGACTTCTGACTTTCAACGTTGGACGTTCGAAGTTGAGCGTTGGACGTTCCCCAGATTAATTTAAGCGTTCGTCTTCCGACGTCCGACGTCCGACGTCCGACGTCCGACGTCCGACATCCAACTTCCAACTTCCAACTTTCAACTTCCAACTTCCAACTTCTGGCTTCTGACTTCTGTCTTTCAACGTTGGACGTTCGAAGTTGAGCGTTGGACGTTCCCAGAAATAATTTAAGCATTCGACGTTTCCTACAATTTCGTTCCACTTTCCAGCACCGATGAAAATCGCCATTCTAGCCAACGTCCCCGTCTGGACTCTTCCAGGTCTTGAGCACCTCAAGCACAACCGGCATTATGCTACATGGCTAGAGCCACTGATCCCCGCCTTTGAAAGCCATCGCGATCTGGATATCCACTGGATTACGATGTGCAAGGAAACCGAAAAGCCCATTCAGCACCAAGCCTTCGGACAGACATTCCACATTCTGCCTCGCGGCAGCATGGCTCTCCAGATGCTGACCGGATATGTGACCGAAATCCTCAGAATCAGAAAGGTTTTACAGCAGATTAAGCCGGATGTGGTTCATGCTTGGGGTAGCGAGGATGTCTACGGGCTGGCGGGAGCCTCTAGCGGAGTGTGCAACCGGATTTTTACCCTTCAAGGTTGCCTTACAGAATACCTGCGCCTCCTCGGTGGTGGATTCCTCTTCCGCCTACAAACACTCTACGAGCGACCAATGGTGAGGCGGTATCAACGCGCAACGGCCGAGAGTCCCGATGCTGCCGGCCTTCTTCGCGACCTGAATCCAGCGCTCAATATCGAACTGGTTGATTACGGCGTCAATGCTGCCTTTTTCGAAGCCGCATGGTCTCCGGCCAAAGAACCCGAAATCCTTTTCCTAGGTTCTGTTAGTAAACGGAAGGGAATCATCGATCTAATCGCGGCAGCCGGGAAGCCCAAACTTTCGCATATCTGCTTTAAAATCGCTGGCGAAGGTGAACTCAGAACAGAGCTTGAGGCTATCTCGACCCCAAATGTTCATTGGCTGGGGAAATGTACTAGGCAAGAAGTCATCCGCCACTTGGAAGCCGCGTGGGCACTTGTGATCCCTACCTATTCAGACACCGGTCCTACCGTCATCAAGGAGGCGCGCGTCGTGGGTTTGCCGGTAATCACGACCACTGGAGCAGGTGCACGCTGCTACATCAAAGAGGGCGAATCGGGATTTGTTGGAGAACCGGGTGACAGGGATTTTCTCGAATCCGCGATCCTCGAAATCACCGGATCACGAAAAGAGGCAATCCGGATGGGAACCATCGATCATGAGCTGCAGCGTGAGCAACTTCACTCGCGAACGACTGCCAGGAAATTGGTCGAACTATATTCACAGACCGCCAAAGCACAAAGCGTGCTAAAAGATGGTTCACCGATCCGATGAAAAAGCATATCCTACAGCTGTATTGGGCAATAACCCGCGCATACCTTCGCCTCAGGGGTGCAGAAGTCGGGAAGAACGTGCGCTGTAACGGTTTTCCCCACATCAAAGTGCGTCAGGGTGGGCGCCTAGTCATTGGTGACGATGTCCAGATCAACGCGGCTCGCTGGTCCAACGCACACGTGGTCGCTGGTTCGACCAACCTTTTTGTCGCTGCAGGCGCAGAACTAATCCTCGGAAAAGGAGTGGGGCTTTCTGGCGCAAGAATCGTTGCAATGCAACGGATTGTCCTCGAGGAGGGGGCGATGATCGGCGCTGGATGCCTGATCTGTGATTCCGATATGCATGAGATCCCTCTCGGGGCAACGTCCGAGATTTCGGTAAAGCCAATCAACATTGGGAGGAAGGTTTTCGTCGGAGCGCAATCCATCATCCTGAAAGGTGTCACCATCGGGACGGGCAGCGTTATCGCAGCAGGCTCGGTAGTCACGAAATCCGTTTCCATCAATTCACTTGTCGGGGGGAATCCGTCGAGAGTGATCAAAACTTTCGATATGCCGTCGCAACCCAATAATTAATCTCCCCTAGATCCCACCAGAAAGGCTTCGGGCACCGTTCGGCCTTCGACTAACCCGTATTACACTTTGTTCTGATGCCGATAGTCAATTACATGGTCACCTCCAAACCACTGAGCCCTAACGACACTAGCAACTTTGTCAGGACTCCTCGAAATACTAGGTCTCTGTTAATTAATGTTTGTAATCTCAAGCTCGAAACGATTGCGGCTCAAGAGAAATTCGTCAGCAACATCAAGGTCCAGTGCTTTAACCGGACAGCTAATCACCTGATGAAGCCCCTGTCACCGAGCGGTTTTTTTTGGCATCCAGAGCATGCTCTGGAAAAACGACAGGATGCGCTTCAAGTCATAAAAAAGACTTTGGGTAGAATTACCAACTCAACCTCATCTGTTCGAAGTCGATCCTAAAGTTGAATTTTTTGATCCTTGGGGTGGTGGTGGTGGTACTTTCATGAACAAAATCCTACTATCTCCAGATTATTTACAATGAAAATTCGTATCATCATACCGGTATTCAATCCGCCTCCGTGTTTCTTTGACACCCTTACATCGCTAGAAGAAGAGGAACCTTCGCTTTGCCGAGATGTCATCGTGGTGGACGACGGTTCGACCAATGGGATCGGCGACAAAATCGCTTCTGATTACCCCGAGATCACCGTTCTACGTGGCGACGGGAATTTATGGTGGGCCGGTGGAATGAAGACGGGAATGCAATATGCATTGGAAGCTGGCGCGGATGTCATCGTGTGGCTCAATCACGATTGTGTCCCCGACAAAGGCACAATACAGGCACTGGCAGTAGCAGCAGCGGAGCCTCATACTGGGGCCGTTTCCGCATGGTGTAGAACCCGTGGGTATGAGGACAGCCGTGTGAATCCAGGCTTTATCAAGTTTAAACCTATCCCTGTATCACTGTTGTCCGGACAGAAAAAAACAAGGGTGGACGGGGTAAACGGCAACTGTGTAGCGATGAACGCCCTTGCCGTCCGGGAGATAGGGCTCCCGGACACATCGCGGCACCCGCACTATGGGGATGGTCCCTATGCTTGGCGCCTACACCGAGCGGGTTTCCACAATTTCGTCCTCCCGAGCGTTTCTGCGACACTCTCACGAGAGCTGGAGCGATGTATAGACGAGCGCAGCCACTCGCTGGTCTGGAAAGCCCATTTTTTAAAGAAAATCGCATACTATCTCCTTTCGCCGAGATCGAAATACCACTGGAAAAACAAGTTCCACGACATCCGGGTATTCAGGGGAAAGTTGAAGGGTTTGCTATATTACCCATCTGCTCAGATAATGCTAATTTCTAGAGTCGCCTCGGGGCACATGGTTGGGAAGTTCACAAAAAACGAAGACCTAATCGAAACTATCATATCACGCTACCGCAACTCACTGCCTGAAAAGGGATTGAGATCAGCTTTGGAGGCTCTATCGAAACGAAACGTATGAAATACATAGCAGGCATAATGAACGCCTACGACTGGCGTAACCGGGGCGACCGCGCAATCGTCGAAGCCCAAATGGCTTGGATCCGAACCCGTATTCCAAATGTTGAGTTCAGGGTTTTTTCTGCCTGCTGGGAAGAAAATCGCAAAGCCTTTGGCGCGGATACATCTTTCCCTCCCCCAGTGGCAGTCAAGCTCGGATCCGGGAAGTTAGGTGGCGTCATTTCCCCGCTGAAAGGTTGGGCTAACGCAGTTGGAAATAAAGCAAGTGGCAAAGCTTGGGAGGAATTCCAATCATGTGACGGGTATTTCCTTTGTGGCGGCGGATATCTCTATTCCTCCCACTCCCCCCTCATAAGTCGACAGCTATGGCTGCATGTTGCAAACTCGCTGGTCGCGTTGAAGAGCGGCAAACCCGTCATGCAGTTTCCCCAGTCATGGGGACCTTTCCGGAAGCGCGCAGATCGTTGGATAAGCCGGAGGCTGGCGTCCGGCTTATCCCGAATCGTCGCGAGGGGTATCATTTCTGAGGAAACAATTTCAGCAATGGGATTCTCTAATAAGACACTCAACCTTCCGGACGTGGTCCTAGCGATGCGGTCGCTACGTCCCGAGATTTTCCAGAACCAACAGGATGAGACCAAGCAAGGCCTCGGGATCGCTCCGATTGAATTTGGCTTCGCCCGTTCATGCGATGAATCACAAAGAGCCTCTTATCTAGGAAAGCTCCATGCAATCGCACTCCGGTTCCACCGCGAAACCGGGCAAACCGTCAACTTGTTCATACAGGTTTCCGTGACAGGACACGATGACGACGCTCCGATGGCGCAGCGTCTGGCAGCTCTGCTCGAAAGCTCTGGAGTTCCAGTCAGCATCCGCAATAACCCTGACTGGATCAAGCATTGGAGTGAGATCGGCAGCCAGTCCTGTTTCATCGGATGCAGGATGCACGCGTGTATTTTCGCGATGGTCGCGGGTGTTCCCACGGTAGGTTTAGCATATCAGCCCAAGTTCATTGAGCTCTTTACGGAGTTGGGATCAGCGGAGAAGTGCTTTGACATCAGCGACTTCGATCCTGATGCCGTAGCTAACACGATCCTCGATCCGAGCTTCACAAGCACTAGAAACATCAGTAATCTCTCCAAGGCAGTGGATGCAAGCGCCGCCGCCATGCTTGTGGGGCTCGAAGAATGCTGGAACGAAGCCGGATTCCCCCGTCCATAATTAAAAAGTAAACATTGAAGTTGCATAGAAGCTAATGCTTTAAAATTTGAAAAATTATATGCTTATGTTCTTATAATAACAAATATTACTCGCTCCCTCCTCGCTGCAATATTGCCTTTCTCACCGCTAAGCGCAGAGTAGGCCCCCTCGTTTCAGTCGAACCCACAGAGGATTGAGAAAGGTTGGAGGCCTTCTTAGCTAGGTGAAGAGCAAACCATATATCGCCTTAATGCGTTCCAAATGGAAAGTCACACAGCACACTCTTGACGAGCCCCCCAATAAATAACTTAAACTTGCAGCCCATCGACGATGATCTCAGGTCCAATCCTGCGAGTTTAAAAAATTAAAATTTTTCGTCCTGTTGCTCGTTGATGCCTCAACAAAATATGGTTTACGGCAAGCCATCGCGAAACTCCGCTCTCCGGCTTGTTCAAAATACCTCGCCAGAACCGGCTGGTCCGGTGATCCGCTACTACCAATCATCGCAAGCCTTGCATACAAGCAAGGCGCCGGGCATCAGGAGAATCTGGGCATACTTGAATCGGCCCTAGACGTGTGCCTCTGAAATATTCAGCCGCTCACGACATTATTGGTAAAAGCCTTGTTTTTCTATTCTCATTTTTGTAATTTTTTCCCAAATAGTCGCATAGGGCAACCAAGATGTTGCTTTGGCCAAAAATTCAATAGTCGCATGAAATTACACCCACTGGCACTCGTTGCTGTATTATCGCTAATCCTTAAGATTGGTGTTTACGCAGAGCAAATTCACAAATTTACAAATGAGCCTGAACAGCTGACAGATGGATGGAAATTATCTTGGGTAACAGAAGATCAGGTTATTTACAGATTAGAACGGAGTTCCGATCTGGGCAGCTGGGAAGAAGTAACAACCGCGCTTGGCACAGGACAAAATATTTCCAGAACAGACACCGAACTGGTGGATCTGGATAGAATAATGTTCTGGCGCGTTGAGCACGTGGGAAACCTCAATAGCACGGCTTTAGATTACGGGCTAAGGACATCACTTGAGGGCCCTGCACTTCATCGCTTGAGTTTCTTTCTCGATGAAATTGCCAACGCAGACATCCATCCGGTATGGATGGTGTTGGGTAAATCTGAGTTTATGGGACGCAGTGAGGCCACCCATCACGCCGTGTATGGCGGGGACGGCTCAGTCGGCGGTATCATTGAGAATGGTGTCACAGGAATTGGATTTCCCGGTGATAACGAAAACTTTGAGTTCGCCAATCCGATCCGCGGCACCACCATTTCGGAGTTTTCATTTTGGGCAAATGCTAGTTCTGAAAACGTAACCGGAAAACCTGCTATAATCAGCGGTTACAATGGAAGTTCTGCAAGGGGACCGAGTCTGTCCCTGGGTTACTCGCCCACCGCCGGTTTACCCTCCAGCGGTGCAGTCCATTCAGGGGTTCATATTTCTTCGAACGGCTCCGACGTTCTGACCCGTAACTCTTCGGTTCCCACACGCATCGCAGGTTCAAAGAGTTTCCTTGGCCTCAATTTCTCAGGGACTTATGCCCATGGAGATAGCGACAATCGTCCTCTCTTCATTATTCAGGGAGCCATTGATCTCACCGCCTGCGCCGCGACGCCGATTACCACAGCTTGGAATGACACACCCACGTTGAGGTTAGGAAGGCGCCTCGATGGCGGAGACGCTCTAAGCGGCGAGATCGATTTTGCGATGATCTGCGATCACGCCCTAACTAAATCCCAGCGTGTCATCCTCTACAATAGCGCAAAAAAGAACGGCATAATGACAGTTTCCAACCCCATCGCGCTGATTGCAGTCGGGGACAGCATGACTTTGGGAAACAACGGTGCGACATTTCCGTTCACTCGCACACCCCAGCTGATGTTTCAGCAGAACTCCGGCTGGAAAGGCGGAATTTACACCAACGAGGCACGGGGTGGCCAAGCCATCGACGTTCAGGAAGGATTCTATCACAACGACACTGTGCCAGTCCTCGAGATGCTACCCGCATTCGACCGCTACGTGATGTTCTGGGGCGGATACAACAGCACTGCAGCCGTATCCACAGAAGAAACCGTGCGGAACGCCTTAGTTGACCGTTACATCGCGATGGCTCTCGATGCACAGACCCGAGGTATCCAGTTAATCCACTGGAGTTACCTGATCGGGGGAAGTGCTGATCAGGATACTAACCCTGATTCATTCACTACAGCAAATGCCTTCAACGACTACTACGCGGCACAGTGCAAGCTGCACGGATTTATCTGGTATGATCACAGGCTCACATTCAACGAGAACCAATTCGATGGCAGCGGGCGGAACGACGCCTATTTCGTCGATAGCCGTCATCTCTCAGAGCTAGGCCAAGCGACGCTAGTCGCGGATTTCCTGCAACGCTTCCCCAATCCGTGATCTGGTGTTCGCACAGAAAAATTTCCCAGCCCTTTTGAAGCGGCTAAAACTCGGATCAAACCCATCCCCTTGAATAAACCCCACATTGTTTTCTTAGGTCAAACCCCGCCCCCGTGGCACGGACAAGCTGTGGCGACGCAGATTTTATTCGATCATGATTGGCCGGAGTTCGACGCGGAATGCCTGCGGATGGACTTCAGCGATGATATGGACGATGTCGGGCGGTTCCAGATTAAGAAATTATCGCGGCTTTTCCGCTTGATTGGCGAGACTAGGCGCTCCCTTTCGCGCGATCGTGACAGCATTCTCTTTTACCCACCCGCGAGCGCAAAATGGGTTCCCTTTATACGCGATGTGATCTTCCTCACGTGCGTCCGTAGGAAAGCGGCGAAGACGGTTTTCATCTTCCACGCCAGTGGGCTGGCGGAGTTTACCAATCGGAACGCATTCAGCCGATGGTTAGCCAATCTCGCATACGGAGGGGCGGATATGGCACTTGAGGTAGCGGAAGAGAAGATCTCCCCGCATGAGACGTTTAAATCGAGGGACCATCTCTGGTGCCCCTGCGGGATTGAAGCCCCGCCACTGGCCCGCAAGAGTAAAATCTCGGATGCTCCGACCAAAGTTCTGTTCGTAGGTAGCTTACAGGAAGGGAAAGGCGTATTGGAAATACTCAGAACCGCAGATGTCTTGCGCCGCGCAGGCCAAGGCGAGGAGTTTCGCTTCGATGTGGTGGGCAGATGGATGGATGCGGATTTCAAAAAAGAAGCACTCGCCCTCCACAAGCAGCTGGAACTCAGGGAGATAGTCAGCTTTCCAGGCCAGCTCACTGGCGATGAAAAGTGGCGTGCCTACCAAGAAGCTGACGTATTTTTCTTCCCCACTCACTACCGTTCGGAGGCGAGCCCGCTAGTGCTCATGGAAGCTCTATCCGCCGGCTTGCCCATCATCTCCACCTTGTGGAATGGAATCCCAGCGCTCATGGAAGGCTGCACAACAGCCGAGCTGTTGCCTGTGAAATCCCCTGAAGCCTTCGCCGGGGCGTTGACCCGCCTTAGAGACAGTGGTGAAAACGCCGATCATAAGGCCCGTCAATCGCGTAAATTTTACGAGGATCATTTTCTTCCAGAGAGATTTGTCGAAAGAGTCTCCACCGCACTTCACAAGGTATCCGATGAACGTCTGGCAGCCGTCCGGAAACCCTTGGCAGATGGGGTTTCAGAAGAGCTTAGAATTTCGGTGTATCTGGCGGACCAAAATCCGAGGCATGACCGCAGCATGGGGATTTCCCGGATGTCCAAGACCATTCTGAGCGAGATTTCAAAAAGGGATGACATCTCCCTGCATGTGCTCGCCTCTAGAACTTCACAAAAAGGGCCACCGGGTGGTGCAAAATCGACAACTCTTCCCTGGGGCACCCGCGGCAGCCTAGTCCGGATGTTAACGGACCACCTCCACCCATACCTTCCACTTAAGAAATCACCAGCCGATGTCTGGTATTACCCGAAAGGATACCTCCCAAGGTTTACCAGGTCCTCACCGCCGACCGCCGTCACTGTCCATGATACGATCATCCAGCACTACTGGGATAAATATCCGGACTGGAGAAGGAAATCCGAATACGCTTATTGGGCCCACATGCTCAAGTTCACCCTCCACAAAGCGGATATTATCTTCACCGTCTCGCAGACTGCGAAATCCCAGATCGAGGATTTCATGGAGCGCCACCACCTGCCGAAAAAGGAAATATTGGTCACCTACGAGCCGTGCATTTACGAGAATTTCCCGCAGCCCGAGAACCCAAAAAAGGACTCATATGTAGTCCACTTAGCATCGCGCGAGCCACACAAACGCACAGCCGATCTGATCGCATGGTGGGCGAAGCGGGCAGAAACCGATCCATCATTGCCGAGACTTAAACTCATCGGAAAAACCCCATCGGCATCCAAACTAATTTTGAATCATTCCGACTGCTTCGAGTTATGCCCTTTCCTTGAGGACGCCGATCTGAGGGCAATGATCTCAGGTGCGCGTGCCCTAGTCCTGCCATCCGAAATCGAAGGTTTTGGCTTACCTACCATCGAGGCCTACTACCTGGGAACGCCTGTTTGCTTCTGCCTTGGAACATCGGCTGAGGAAGTCCTTGGAGAATCCACCACGGTGGGCGGCTTCGATTTGGAAAACCCGGAAACACTCTGGCCTGCACTGGACTCAATACTTTCCATGTCTCCGGAAAAAATCCACAGCATCGGTCTGGCCCTCCGCAAAAGATATGCGTCCAAAAAAATCGTCGATTCCATCATCAAAGGCCTACGCGAAGTAGCGAGTCGAGACCTTAAGATTTTATGAGCGCCCCGCTTGTTTTTTGCGCTCTCCCTGATGCCCTTGGGTGCATTCGCGGTTCTCTACCTCTTGCTTGATCTTCATGCTTATAGCGGTTGAAATAAATTCTTACGGATTCCATTAAGTTAGAAGTAACCTTTACCTTTTGAAAACTTTGTAATGAGACTGGGACATTGGATAAGACTTCTGGGCTTTGACTTACACCGCGCGGCACAAACGCTGCGCGGTTTTTTGCGTTGGTATCAAAACCGCAGCCAGTTCAAGAAGGAGCTCGCAGGTGGCTTCAAATGGGGTGAAGAACTTCCAATGATAGGTGAATGGGAACAATCCAGCGGCGGCCCGGGTGCCTATTTTCTTCAGGATCTAGAGGTAGCGCGTTGGCTATTCGAAGACCGTCCCGTCCGGCATGTGGATGTTGGCTCGAGGATAGATGGGTTCATCGGGAGTGTTGCGAGTTTCCGTGAAGTTGAGGTCATCGATATCAGGCCCGCTCCTTTTCCTGTGGAACGCGTAGTCTTCCATCAACTCGATATCATGAGCGAGCTGCCCGATACTTGGAAACATGCCACGGATTCACTTTCATGCCTGCATACCGTCGAGCACTTCGGTCTGGGCCGCTACGGAGATCCGATCAATCCCAATGGCCATCTCAAAGGATTAGAAGGCCTCAAATTCATGGTGAAGCCCGGTGGAATGTTCTACCTTTCAGTTCCTGTGGGCGCTGAACGGATCGAATTTAACGCTCATAGGATTTTCTCGATTCCAACAGTAGCTAGCTGGTTTCAAAACGGCTGGAAAATCGAACATTGCACCCTAATAGACGATCATAATCAGCTGATCAGAAACCCCGATATAAGCGGGCCAGAAGCGGAAAATAGCCACGGATGCCACGCAGGGGTGCTAATCCTTGCGGCACGCAGAGGCCGCTAAACCCAAAAATTCACGGACAAGATATCATGATCCGCACCGTCATGCTGGGACGCACCGGCAACAATCTGTTCCAATACGCCGCAGGCCGTGCCCTTGCAGAGAGACACGGCAGCGGTTTGATCATGGACGGCTCTTGGTTCAACCGCCGGGATTGGGAGCAGGTAAAGATGATTGAGACTCTTCCAATCAAAGCGCGCTTGACGAGGCATTGCCCACTTGCATCGAAAGCGCTCAGAAGAATGACCGGCAGGCACCACCTCGAATACGTAAACTCGCAGATATACCGGGAGCCGACCGAGGATACTTCTTTCGATCCTGCGGCTCTGAAGCTTCCCGCCAACTCGCTTTTGTTCGGCTATTTCCAAACGCCTTTATACTTCACGCAGATTGAGAATCAGATCCGCAGCGAGCTTTCCTTCGAGGGTCGAAAACTGGATGCTGAATCACAGCGCATCGCCGAAAAGCTGTTAGAAGCTCCATCGATAGCCGTCCATATCCGCAGAACCGACTACATCGGCAATCCAAATACAGAGGTGTGCAATGCCTTGTATTACCGGAATGCATTTACGCGCATCCGCGAAATCGCTCCAGACGCAGCCTTTTATATTTTCTCGGACGATCCGGACTGGTGTAGGGAAAACTACTTGGCTAACGACTTCACTATCGTGGATTGCCAAGCATCCCGTAGCGATCCGCTCAACGACCTCCACCTCATGACCCTAGCCAGCCATCACATCATCGCCAACAGCAGCTACTCCTGGTGGGCGGCATGGCTGGGTGGAGGGAGCGATCAGCAGGTCCTCATGCCCCCGGAATGGTTCCGCGGAATCCGTAGCCCAATCACCGAGAAACAGTGCGAGGGGTGGGAAATCATCACCTGCTGAAATCATGAATCTTCAAAGACTTATCCCACCAGCCCTCGCTTGGAGAATCGACGCACGAGCCCGTAAAAAACGAGAAACCCTCCTTTTTTCCGAGCTCTACGGCCAGTTTCTCAAGCAAGGTGATCTCTGCTATGACATCGGGGCAAACCTCGGAAACCGCGTGGAAAGCTTCCTTCATCTAAGCTGTAAGGTCATCGCTCTCGAGCCTCAGTCGAGTTGCTTTAAGACACTTGAGGAGAAATATGGCAGCAGCTCAGATGTTACTTTAATCAATCAAGCCGTAGGGAGCGAAGCGGGTGAAATGCACATCCACCTCTCAGAAGATCACGTTCTATCATCATTTTCCAAAGATTTCATCGAGCGCACTACAAATTCAGGTCGCTTTGCGAATTCAAGCTGGGACCGGACGGAAGCCTGCCAGATCACTACCCTAGATGCGCTTATTCAGCAGTATGGCGTCCCGCAATTCATCAAAATCGATGTGGAAGGCTTTGAACCCGAAGTCCTCGCCGGCCTCGCTATCCCAGTCCCCGCATTATCCATTGAATGGGTCCCGGAAATGCCAGAAATCGCCCGCAGCTGCATCGCGCATTTAGCCTCACTCGGGGATTATGAATTCAATATTAGCTGGGCGGAAACCATGAAACTCTCAAACAAGGGCTGGCGCTCCCAAGAATCTATCCTCAATCTTATCGATGAGTTTGCCGGAGAGACCTTCCTGTTCGGTGATATCTACGCCCGGTTACGGAAGTGAACAGAAAGATCGTCCGGCACTTTTTCTCAGTCTAAGCATTCCAGCTTTTATCCATGATTCAACTAACCCACCCCGCCCCGCCCTTCGATCCCCGGGCTGAGTCCATGCTCCCCGCCGTCGGAGGCTTCCCACCTTCTGACCGTGCGCTTTTTCTAGCTGGATACGGTGAACTCTGCCGGACGGATCTTTCCGGGAAACACGCCTTGGAAATCTGTGGAGGATTCGGGAAACTTGCCTCCGGTCTCGCAGCGAATTTCCCAAAAGCGAAGATTACCGGACTTGATCTCTACGCTGCCAGCGGCCCTGAAGTGGAAGAAGCCCTGAAGCAACATCCCGGCCTTGAATACGTTGCCGGCGACGCGTTCGATCTTTCCCGCTACGAGGAAAATTCGCTCGACCTGATCTGGGGCCAGGCTGCGCTCCACCATCTGGCTCACAATCCGGAAGGGCTATCACGGGAAGTGCTCCGCGTCCTAAAACCGGGAGGACGCCTTGTTTTTATTTTCGAGCCCCTCGGACATAATCTGCTGGTGGCTGCCATTCGTGCCGTAAGAATGGCGCGCGGCGAACTTGGCGATGAGAGCAATTTCTACTTCTCCCAGTTCGAGCGGATGCTGAGCGCCGGTTTTTTAAAATGTGAGGTCCAGATTTTTAATTTTTTGGGATACCCCATGAAAGCACTCTCTGACCGCTTCGGCTTCATCTCATCTGCCGTGCAGGGATTTGATACTTCATTATTCAAAGCATTTCCGAAACTTTTACGCTACGGCGCGAACTGCAATTTGATCTTTACCAAATAGACCCTTCCCTCCCCCAGTCACAGCCCTAGAGATGAAAATATCCTATCAGCAAATCCTGCCGGTCTATTTCCGGATTTGGAAAATCTGGAGGGAAAAACGCTTCGCCGAGTTCAAGCGCATTATCGCAAGTGAACAGATCCCACATCTGCTGGATGTGGGCGGAATAGCCAGTGACTGGTATGGCAGGCTTCAAACGGTGAGTCGCGTAACGACAATCAACCTGACAATACCCGGTAAACCCGCCCCTCCGCCGGGCAGCCCAGAGATCGAATGCATCGAAGGGGACGCACGGAACCTGCCGATGAAGGAAGGCGAACACGAGGTCGTCTATTCAAACTCAGTCATCGAGCACGTGGGAAGTTTCGAAGACCAGATGGCGTTTGCAAAGGAAGTCCGGCGCGTTGGTAAGAAGCTGTGGATCCAGACCCCCGCATTCAGTTGCCCGGTGGAGCCCCATTACCTCGGTCTCTTTGTTCACTGGATACCACTCCGCTGGCGATGGCCCTTCATCAGATGGACGACATTCATAGGCCTCACAGGCGCAGCCGATGAGGAGGGCTTGCGCAGCATCATGCGCACTACACGACTGCTTACTTATCAGGAATACAAAACTCTTTTTCCCGATTGTGAAATCTGGGTCGAACGGATGCTGTGGATCATCCCCAAATCCTACGTTGCCTATCGGCTCTGAGAAACCATCCAGATCATGCGTTGGTATACATGCACACCTGTTGAATTCGGAGGCGGGCCAGATTTTTTCACGAGAGATAGCGGGTTATTGAGTCGTGGCTTCCAACTGAACGGGGTGGAGTCGATGGCAGTAATGCCCGGAGCAAGAAAGGCAGAGGATGAGCCAGATCTCATCCGCACCGAATTCAAAAATCTAGAGTCAGCTGAGTGGTGGAAAAAACAAAAATTGGACGGAGTGGTGCTCTATGCTTGGGGTGCACCGCGTTTCCGCCACGTCGCCCGAGCGATACGGGAATCCGGAGTCATTCTTATATTAAACCAAGATAGTAGCGGAATCGTCAGCCCGCTCTGCGGCATTTCATTTTGGATGAAAGAGCAGTGGGTGCTGCGCGGAGGCGGCACTTCACCAGCACATACCCTACGTGCCATCCTAATGATTATCTGGGGCACAACCGGGGGACTGCTGCGCACGGATACGCTGCGCGCCCTTCATCTCAGACAGGGAACTTTTATCGCTGCACTTTATCCCGAGGCAGCAAAATATTATCGAAAACTCTGCCGTATATATGGGGGGAGAAAACTCGCCGGGAGGGTCGTGACTCTGCCGCATACCGTCGCTCCGAGCCTTTTCTTTGAAAATGGTTTTCAAAAAGCCCCCAGCCGAATCATCGCGATCGGAAGGTGGGACGATGTGATTCAAAAAAGGCCAAGCCTCCTCATGGAGACGCTTGGCCTTTTGCTTTCTGAGAACGACTCTGTAGGAATAGATATCGTCGGAGGGGGAGAGGGCGTCTTTACGAAGTGGTTAGATAGGCTTCCTGCAAAGCAGGCGGCAAAGGTAACGATACATGGGAGACTTCCCCACCCAGAAATCAAAGATCTGCTCCGCACGGCATGTGTTTATTACAGCCCATCCGCCTATGAGAGCTTTAACATCGCCGCCGCTGAGGCTCTCTGCTGCGGCTGTTCCGTGGTTTCCGCAGACATCCCGACCATGGCCAGCTTCCGCTGGTTTGCCTCTAAAGACTCAGGAACTCTTGCAAAGGCGGATAACCCTCAGGCCCATTGCAACGCCCTCTCAGAGGAGCTTGCTCAGTGGAGCTCAGGAAAACGAATTCCAAAAGAAATTTCAAACCACTGGTGTGCCAGCCTCCACGCAGACCGTGTCGCCTCCAAAATTCTTGAACTGAATAACCCAACCGAATGAGTCCAGCGAGCCGTTTCAGCCCCACCGATTCCTTCCTAGGCGTCCTCATTCTAGCCGCGACGGCACAGTTCACCAATGCCGCCATCTGGAGTTTGTGTGGTGCCCTTGGCAGCTCGTGGATAGGCAGTTTACTCATCATAATGGTGGCTTTTCCCGCGTTCGGGATGGTGTGGAAGAATTCTCATTCAGAGGCGAGGCGGAGCATTTCCTCTGCCTGGACATGGCCTCTACCCTGGGTTTTTCTAGCGGTGATACTGTGGCAAACCGTCGCTTTCCCGCCGACGATGAACGACTCGCTCTGCTATCGTTTACCAAGAATTTTCCTCTGGCTTCAGGATGGTTACATCTCCCAAACAGGTGGGGCGGATGGTCGGATGCGGGAAATGCCATGGGGTTGGGAAATACTGGCGCTCCCCCTTGTTGCCATCAATCAGGTGAATCTAGTCGGCTTGGTGAACCTCGCCGCCTGGGTGATCGTGTTTCAGCTTACCTTCTGTTGGGCGACAACTGCTGGCGCTTCTTTAAAAAACGCGCGATGGCTCTCTCTCGGAATCGCGACTGCCCCAGTTTTCCTCCTCCAAGCCTCGTCATCGGCTAACGATCTCTTCGCCGCAGCTGCACTGATGGTCTCAGTCCATTTCATCATCTCGTTTGCCGGCGATCCCAAACCCGCACGAATCCACCTCTCACTCATCGCCTTCATGATGGCATGCGGAGTGAAACCCCAATTTCTGGTGCTCGGCCTAGGCTGGGGGCTTTGGTGGATATTCGGGAAAGGAAAGCCATGGAAGCATACAGGTATCGCCGCGCTGACTGTCGCAGGCCCCTTCGCACTCCTAGTCTCACCGCTGCCGGTATTCATACTGAACTATCTGGACTCTGGAACCTTCATAGGCGGTGAAATCAGCGCCGCGGTCGGCGGTAACAACTCACCCGGCCTCAACATTATTGCGGCTTCCGTTCTATTCCTGTTTTCACAGCTGCAACTTCCCCTTGTCCCCGGAGCGGACAAAATCAATCTGGTAATCCAATCTTTCGGGCCTTTTCAGACAATTAAGAATCAAATCCCCGATTTCAGTCCCAGTTTCGGGCTGATACAGATTATCGACCAAGCAAGCTTGGGACTTATGCACTTTGCGTTAATAGGTATCGGCATCGTCTTTTCAGTCCGGTCGAAAAACTACCTTTACCGCTGCATCCTGATCATTGCCGTCATCGGCTTTTCCATCGCAGGCGCAAAAGTGGTGCCCGAAACCATAGGTCGCTCCTTCGTCGGCTTCGTAGCCATCCTCATTCCACTCACCGCATGGGGACTTGCCAAGGTGCGGACGGCGTGGCTCAGACCCGCATGTATCCTCGCCATACTAGCTGGTGGGGCTTCATTGATCCTGAATCCATCCAGCCCCGCCTGGCCATCCCGCAGTCTGGAAAAATACGCAGTCTCAAGTGGAAAAACCGGCCTAGCTGAAAAGCTGGGCCGCTATCACGCATACCAGGAACGTGCACAAACCGGCGTCGGCTTTCTCGCGCCCGTCCCAGCAGGTCAACCCGTTGCCGCCCTAGTCCGCTCCTTCACCCCTATCGTTGGCCTGTTTACTCCGGATTGGCGGCGCAATCGCATCGACTTCGTCCAGAATATCGAAGCCAGAAAATTCAATCGCGGGTCCCATCGTTGGCTGCTAATCGGGGATAATTCAGGTGAGTTTTACCCAGAGCAGGAGCAGGCCTATCGCCGGCTGCCTGGCTGGAAGATCATTTCCGAAAAAGAGTTCCGCCCCACCCTTTCGCAAGGAGTTGAGAAGTGGACTCTTTATAAGCGCGCCAACAACTGAGCTGCTTCACCAAACAAATACCGAGACATCACAGAAATAATCCGAGCGGCATAGCAGGTCCGACTTTTTGAGCATGACAACATCAAAATCAACGGAGCGCAGCAACTCTAGCAGATCCGCATCATCGCGGCCCCCGATCCGCCGGGAAAATTGGTTTGCGTTGCTGACGATAAGGCCGTGTTTCGAATGACGTATCCACTTTTCAAAGTAAATGTCTTGGACCTTCGTGGAGAGTTCTGTGAATGCGTAGTTTGAGATGATTGTGAAATCTCCGACAGGTTCCCTTGAGCTATCCAGAAAGCCCTCTAGTCCGTTCTCGGATAGCATTTTTCCCGCCAAACCCTCCACCTGTGGCAAATCAACGAGCACTGTGCTAGCGCCGGACACCACAGAATTCATCGCGGCTAATCCTCCAAACCCAACCCCAATTTCCACGATTTTCCCACCGGGCGGGACAATCCCGCGTTCCCGTATCCAAAGGGCAGTAGCGAGGTAGCGCAAAGACGTAGGGCTAAATGCGCGCGGTGTTCTGAGCAAGATTCCCGGCCAGCAAACTGGATCTCCCCAAGCGTCCACCCTAGCCACCGTTTCATTGGAAAAAAATTCTGCGCCTAGTTTTCCAATCAACTTGGCATAGATTAAACCATCGCCGGGCGGCACGGTTTCGACAATATCCATTACCGGGATCAAACGTCGAATCCCCGAACTGGAAATCCCGCCCTCAGTCACCGCCTCTGCAATTTCCACCCATCCGGAAGGAGCGGAAATGCTGGAGTCTTTACCCGTTTCACCGGATCCCATCTTGGAAGCACCGCTGCCCCCGGATGATTTCCAAGATATCCCTGCCAAGCGCTTTACCACCCTCACGTAGATGACGTTCTGGATTCTCTGGAAAAGAGGATTGTGTATCATGCCGGAAAAACAGGAAGCTGCTGGTACCTCATCCGGGAATTATTCCGGCCCTGCATGCCAACTGTCAAGAAAAGCCCAGAAATCTCCCATGGACTTTACCATCATCACACCTTCTCTGAATCAAGGCCGCTTTCTTTCTGACTGCCTCACAAGCGTAGCCGAGCAACAGGGTGTGACTTTGGAGCACCTGATAATCGATGGGCTTTCTACGGATGAAAGCTCAGATGTCGCGGCTCTGTTTCCGCACGCCACATGGATCTCAGAGGCAGACTCGGGCATGTCCAACGCCATCAACAAAGGCTTTCAAATCGCGAAGGGAAAATGGGTGATGTGGCTCAATGCGGATGACCGCTTGAAGCCGGGAATTCTGGAGGAGGTTTTAATTTCACTACTGAAAACCACAGCTGACATCGCCTTTGGCAAGTGGGATTTTATCCAAGCGGATGGGTCTTTCCTCAGACATGTGGAATGCCCGGCATGGTCACCTTTCGTCCACATTCACCATCACTGCTACATCGGCTCTACCGCTGCTTTCTACCGGAACTCTTCAATCATCTCAAAAGGCTTCCGTCTCCGTGAGGATTTCCATTACGTGATGGATGGTGAGTTTTATGCACGCCTCCATGGGGAGGGAAAAAGCTTCGAAAGGCTTGTGCTTTGCATCGCCGATTTCCGCTTACACGGAGACAATGCCTCACAGAGATTTTTAGGGAAATCACGGGATATGGATCGGATACTAGCCGCCGAAAACCAGCATATCGAATCCAGAGCTATCCGCCGTGCCTACGGCCTGACACTATTCGGTGATCCCTACCTCAATGGCTTGATGGATGGTTTTTTGTGGATTTTGGCCAAAGCTTGGAAACAGATCCTCAAGCTTACCAAGTGAGTAAATCTTCTCCCATGATAGATAGACCTTTCATCTCCGCAGTCTTCGCGACCATGAACCGCCACGCTACGGCAGTGGAATGCGTGCTTTCTCTTGCCGCCCAGATACTCCCACCGGATCGGGTAGTTATCGCAGACAATTGCTCGGAGGATGGCACGTCTAAGATATTGAAAGAACTAGAGAATTTACCCTTCGTCCTCACAGTTATCGACATGCAGGAAAACGCTGGGAACGCCGGCGGGGTAGAACAGGCGATGGAGCTTTCATTTTCCGAAGGCGCGGATGCTGTCTGGATTCTGGACGATGATTCTTGGCCAAGACCTGAGGCGCTCAAAGCCATGCTGGCGGAGGGTTTCGATCCTCGAATCGTCTCCCATCCCATACAGCTTGATCCAACTTCCGGTCAATTTACCTGGCCGCTACAAATCCAGAAAGACGGAGCATGGATTCTAGCCAACTCCACAGAAGAGCTGCCTATCGGAAAGCAAATTCCAAGCCGCGGCGTCTGGACCGGAGCTCTGATTTCCAAAGAAATCAGAAACGACATTGGCCCGGTCTTGGGAGTCCTTTTCATACGTGGAGAAGATGAGGAATATCCATGGAGAGTAGAGAAAGCAGGATTCAGCTTTCAAGCTTCAGTGAATGCGATTCTCGATCATCCCGGACCTCTAAACATGAGAAAATGGAGCATGTTTGGAAAATCATTTTTCTTCGAACAAGGCCTAGTGGATTGGAAATTTTACTACAAAACCCGTAACATGGTCTGGCTTAAAAAAAGACAATCGGGTGCCATTAAAGCAATCATTACAGGCCTCGCATATGCTTCGGCAACTATTTTGCTCGACGGAATATCGAGACTTCCGCTCGCTTGGAAGGCCGCTTCAGACGGCTGGAAAGGCCAACTTGGGAAAGCTCCCAACTCTCTTAAATTTTAAGCTTCAGTATGTTGCCGCTTCTGGGCAGGTTACCTGTGAACCCTGACCTTCGACCTTTTAGCAAGAAAATGGCTTCCAATCGCAAAGACTCTTTTAAAAAACAAGCCTTCCAAATTATCGATGCATTTCTAGTTTGGGTCGCATTCTGGATTGCCAGCTCAATGCGGGGCACAATTCGTGAGATCTTTGCATCAAGCGAGGTGGAAACTAACAGCCTTAGCGCCATGGCGTGGGTTCTTTACATCGCCGTTCCATTTACACCGCTGGTTCTAGAGCGTTTCAGCTTCTATGAAAGATACAGGAGAAAAACTCTGAGAACCGCAGTCTGGCAGCTCATTCAGGGAATTTTCGTCATCGGAATTGTTATTTCTCTGTTCTCTGTCTTTGCGCAGCTAGAGGGCACGAGAAGACTAATACTTGGTTTCGGCGCGATCTTTATTTTTATATTGTTGCTGCTGAGGGATCGGATAACGAGACGCTGGATGATTTCTCGCAGCAATGGCGCGACTGGCGGAGAGCGGGTCGTAATCGCCGGTTCAGAAAGCGATATCGAGGATTTCCTCTTAGATTTAGACCATGAAGCCATTGCTGATTGGGAAATCGTCGAAAAATTTGATCTCACTAATCAAACTCCACAGGACCTTTTCGAACTGCTCAAGAGAGAGTCTATAGGTCAGGTGATCTTTGCCGCGAAGGACACACCCTTCGAAAAAGTCGCCCTTGCTGTCGAAATCTGCGAGCTTCAGGGAGTTGAAGCTTGGATCGCCGCCTCGTTTATCCGCACACAAATAGCACGGCCGGTTTTTGACTCTCTTGGATCAAAACCAATGCTCGTTTTGCGCTCCACCCCAGAGCTTTCATGGGAGCTGATGGCAAAGGGGATAATCGACCGCACGGTTTCATTCTTAGCGATTTTACTGAGTGCACCCCTTTGGGTTTTCGCCGCGATAGGGATTAAGATCAGCAGCCCTGACGCTCCGATCATGTTCTCTCAGATGCGTGCCGGCCGCTATGGCAAACCCTTTCGTATGTGGAAATTTCGAACCATGGTAGCTAATGCCGAGGAATTACTCGAAAAAACAAAACAGGAACACGGCAACCAGATGGAAGGCCCAGTTTTCAAGCTCGATGGAGATCCACGGATTTTCCCATTCGGCGCATTGTTGCGAAAACTCAGTGTCGACGAATTACCCCAGCTTCTGAACGTGCTCAAAGGAGACATGAGTCTGGTGGGACCAAGACCATTGCCTCTCTACGAAGTTGAGGCTTTCGGTGAGATTTCTCACAGGCGCAGGCTTAGTGTGAAACCAGGAATCACCTGTGAATGGCAGGCTGGTGGTCGGAACAAGATTACTAGCTTCAATGACTGGGTTGAAATGGATCTCCGCTACATCGACAACTGGTCCCTTTGGCTTGATTTCCAGATCATCCTGCGAACGATCCCCGCTGTCCTCTTCGGCAAGGGAGCGAAATGAAAGAGGGGAGCAGGTTAGGCGTTATTGGTTAAGGGTGAGTGGTTCTTGCCCCAGCCTCTCAATCCACTATTCCACGTCTCCTGCCTCCTGATCGCCCAACACTCTCTTCCATGGCCATCGTTTCTGCAATATTCTGGGTAATCGGCTTTATCCTTTCCGTAAGCCTCGCCCCCCAACTCCGAATCTGGACTTGGGGGCCGACGATGTTCTGTTTCGCCGTAGCTATCCTTGCCGCACTTCCCGCCATTTGGAACTCGCGCAGTACCAGGTCAGACCTGTTCATCGTGATTTCGGGAACGATCCTTGTGTCTTGGATCGCGATCAGGGCGACTGTCTCGCCTGTGGCGGAGCTTGCTCAATCGGACCTGCTGCTTTTGGCGATGTCGGTTGCGACATTTATTTGCTTTCGGGCATTCGCCGATGAGAAATTGCCTCAGAAAATCCTGTTGTATGGACTTGTGCTGACCTTGCTTGCTAGCCTTGTGATCATCGGTAAACAAATTATCGATCCAACATATTCGCCCATTTTCCCGAATGACCTTGGAAAATTGCCGGCCGGCTTTTTTGCCCACTACAGTTATGGCGCATCATTTCTAATTCCAGTATCCCTTTTGGTGGCAGCTACTGCCGTCCACTCCAAGGATCATTGGAGCGCAAGAATAATATTCGGATTCATCGCGTTGGCGGGTATGGCTGCAGTCTATTTCACGAAATCAAGGGGCGGTTTCGTCGGCATCGGTGCTGGTTTCATAACATTATGCGCACTGAGTATTCTAATAGGATATCGACAGGGCAAAAAATGGTCTGTTGCCGCAGTCATCCTCTTTCCGCTGATCCTTATAGGCTTGGCTTTCCTTTTCCTCGAAGGGCTCTTGGGAGTATTGCAAACACGCGGTGGCACCGACGTTACCGGCATGCTGGACAACACGATCCGCTTTTCCCTGCTGCAATTAGCGGTTTCATGCTTTGGACTGCATCCACTCTTCGGGGGAGGGAGCCGCAGTTTCAGTTGGGAATGCTTCCAGTTCTGGGATACTCAAGCTATGGGGAAAGGTTCGGCCAGACCCGAGCACGTCCACAACGAACTCGTCCAGACCGCTTGTGATTACGGTGCAATTGGTGCAGGTCTATTGATTATTTTCTTGGTGGGTGTCGTGATTGTATCAATTTCTCGTATCGTTTCCCCTCGCACTTCGGACTTGAATGGTCAATATTCTGATTCTTGGCGAATTGGCGGAATCTCCGGTCTTGTGGGGCTGTCCGCGCAATCCAATTTTGAAGGAATTTTCCGGATCCCCCCTGGAGCGATTCTGTTGGGCTTTTGCATTGCAGCAGTATGCTTCTCTTCGGAAAAAGCCCGTGATGTCTCAACACGGCACCTTTCAAACGCAGTGGTTTCAATTGTGGCTATAGCCGCCTTTTCACTACTCGTTTTTTTCGGATGGAAAGGCTCTCTGGCTTCGACCAAGCTCTGGCCTGTCTATTTTTCGCACATTCCTCCAAGCACGGAATCCGGTGTGGACGCAGTCGCGGAAGCCATAGCGATCTGGCCGCTGGAATCATTATACGAGAAAAGGGGGGCCCTATTTCAAAAGCTAGCTGCTCAAAGCGTAAGCGATAATGAGGGATCGGACTTATTAGAAGCCGCCCTTTCCGATTTCCGCACAGCAGAAGAACTGAACCCCTACGACCCTTGGCCAGCAGTCAGATCAGCTATGCTTCTTAGTAATTTGAACCGGAACGAAGAAGCAAAAATGACCTTCACCAGGGCAATTGGTATTCAAGGAGAGATGGAGGCAGCCTTCCAGGCTAACAGCCTTCTTGCCAAGCATCTCTATTCCAAAGGAATCAACGAATTCTCAAGTGGAAATAACCAACCCGCACTGAACAGTTTTCAATCAGCCACGATCTATACCGAAAAAGTCGTTGAACTCTATGGCGATGCCATGCTCGGAAGGGAACAGCAGGAAATGAGAGTGCGCATCCACGAAAGTTGGGGTCAGGTATTGGAGAAGTTGGAGAACCCTAAAGGCGCTATCGAGCAATACGATTTCGCTTCCACGCTGCGTCACGGCAATAAAGCACATTATCGCGCCGGAGTTCTGCTCGGCAAGAGAGCCGTCGATGCATGGTCTGAGCGCCGGAGCGAAGATGCCTTGGCCTTGTTCCTAATGGCTCTCGAACGCACAGAGAATGCCCGCGATCTGCCGTCGGGGACCACCCGTGAACAGCGAGTTGCTTACGTCAATTATCTTAAAAAAACCATCGCCTATCTCGAAGGAGCACGCATCAAGCCTTCCGAGAATCCAAGATTCTGAATCGTTTCAAGGCCTAATCTGGTCCCAGTCAATCTGCTGTTCCGCGAAATCACTCACGAAATCATACAGTTTCTTATCGACTTCGGCTTCGGGCATCTCGACTCCGTCCAGCCACGGCATCTTACCAAACCACATCGAAGTCGAGACATAGGCCCATCGCTGATCCATTCCGTTCAAGAGTCTGTCCTTCATATCTAGGAATGTTCTTCCCAAATGATCGTTTGTAATTCTGTCATGTCCGACGAAAAAGTAGTAGGTCACGCAACTGAGCTCGAGATGTTCGCTTCTTTCTTCATTGGTCGGTATCCGTTGCACGCTCTTTAAACGTTTCACCGTGATTTCGCGCCCATTTCCCAACTCGATAAGCCTGTCTTCAGATTCCAGAATCTGATGCCCCTGGGCCGGCATGCAGCGTTCAGGTCGATGGATCGAATTGTTGATGTCAGTCCCAGAAAGAACAACCGAGAGGTCGATCCGGTCGGGGATGCGGTTACCATTGACGTCGAACTCGCCCGGCCGAGCGCTCAAACAGATTGCTTTCGCAAACTCCGTATCTTTGGCAAGTGTCCCTATCTCAGCGTCGCTCGCAGGTATTTTTTGGAATTGCCAAATTCCGGAAGTATCCGGCAGTTCCATGACGATCGCTGATTGTGCCACATCACCTGCACTGGGCAGGAAATACACCGAACTTAGTGCTGCCGCTACAAATACGGGAAGGATCAAACTTGTAGGCTTCATGAATTTGCGGGCAAATTTTTCTGGGTTTCGGATTTACTCACCATCTGGCGCTTGATTTGCCGATTTTTTCCTTTCTTCCACGGCAGGCCTCCCTCGAAGACCGAGTGCAGGACCAAAAGTAGAAACAGAGAAAACGGGTAGAACAACAACAAACCTGACCAATCATGCCATGTTCCAGCCGCCCACTCGGCATCCCCATACTCCGCGATCACGAAAATCGAGGTCACCCGAATTGCATTTCCGATAATTGCCAGCGGCAGCGCCGCCATAAGTAAAAGGGCTTTTTGCCACAATTTGATTTTCGCCACATAGGCCCAGGCAGACGAAATCATCAGCAATGCCATCAGCGAGCGGATACCACTGCAACCCGTGGCGATATCGAGCGGTTTCCAGTCTCCCTTGATCGGCAGGATCGTGGTTCCCACCACTCGGGTTTCAACCCCGAACAGGCTGGAGCCGTGGTGAGCGAGAGAAGTCGCGAGTAACTGCAGGTGCGTTGTCGCTTGCTGGAAACTGGGCAGAGGGATCGCCAACCAGAAGAAAAAGAACGGAAACGCCAAAACTCTTGCCACTCTCCAGCCCCATAAATAGTAACATCCACCCCAAAGCAAAAATGGCAGGCCTCCTGCGGCTATACGGGGCTGTAAGGTCCGGTAGGCGATCACATATAGCAAAACCCCGATGAAAACCGGTATCAGCCCTATGTAATCGGTCTTTCCAGCAATTTTCCGAAGGTTTTTTATCTGGTAGATCACCAGACCTAGAATGACGAAGGGAAAAAGAATTCCATGTTCGTAGTCGTTTTCACCATTCCAAGCGCTTTCCAACCACCCAAACAGAGATTGGTTACGGTTACCACCGAAACGCAACTCCATCCCAAAAAACCAGATTATTACTAAAAGAAAAAGAACCGACGAGACCAGAACGAACGGATCAAGCCGGAGCCGGGTGGCTAGCTTCTTGTGGGAATCGGCTTGATGGGGGAGGTCATTCACAACGTAACACGGCTAATGTGGGTTTTAAGTCGGCAAAGTATTGCCGAGGACTCCAAGCATGTCAACAATCCCCCGCCTATGAAAATCATCAGTGGAACCGCACACCGCGCTCTCGCGGAAAAAATCGCAGAAACCCTTGGCCAACCACTCGCGGATGTTCAGGTCGAAGCATTCCCCGACGGGGAAACCGCCGTGAAAATCAACGAAAACGTCCGAGGTGAGGATGTCTTTATTATCCAGCCATCGTGCCCGCCAACCAACCACAACATCATGGAGTTGCTCATCCTGGTTGACGCGGCGAGACGCGCCAGCGCAGAGCGGATCACAGCCGTGATGCCGTTTTTTGGATATGCACGGCAGGACAGGAAAGATCAGCCACGCGTTCCAATCACCGCGAAACTGGTGGCCAACCTTCTCACCTCCGCCGGAGTCAACCGCGTCCTCACAATGGACCTGCACGCTCCGCAGATCCAGGGGTTCTTCGATATCCCAGTTGATCATTTATACGCCAAACCCGCGCTGATCGGTTACCTACGCGAGCGCCATCCCGATACTTCCAACCTGACCGTCGTCTCACCGGATGTTGGTGGGGTGAAAATGGCCAGAGCCTACGCTGATGCTCTCGGAGCCGAACTCGCAATCGTCGCCAAGCACCGCATTTCCGCCACCCGGGTCGAAGCGATGAACGTAATCGGTGAAGTGGAGGGCCGAGACGTTCTGCTCGTCGATGACATGACCGAAACGGCGGGCACACTTACCGCCGCTGCGGAAATCCTCCACAAACACGGCGCCAAACGCATCTTTGCCGGAGTTTCCCACGCGATCATCAGCAACCTGGCCAACGAGCGTCTGGCCAGCTCACCTATCGAGGAAGTTATCACGACGGATTCCGTTCCCCAAGCATACGGACCGAAGGTCCAAGCGGTAAGCATTGCCCCGCTCCTTGGCGAGGCAATCCGCAGAATCAACAAAGGCCAATCAGTCACCTCACTTTTCAGCGTTTGACCGGAGTGGTTTTCGGTTACGCCGCCCCCGACAGGAGACAGGAGACAGGAGACAGGAGACAGGAGACAGGAGACAGGAGACAGGAGACAGGAGACAGGAGACAGGAGACAGGAGACAGGAGACAGGAGACAGGAGACAGGAGGTAGGAGCACAGAGTAAATACCGTATAACTCATCGTGGCCCCCCCCCCTCTTCAAACTTTCAACTTTCAACTTTCAACTTTCAACTTCCAACTTCCAACTTCCAACTTCCAACTTCCAACTTTCAACCTCTGGCCGCTGGCGCAGCGCGCGCATCAAATGAATGCCCGCGCTTTTTCGTTTTCCAATGCCACGGCCTGCAACATGCTCTCGCCGCAGTGGCATCCCACTTCATTGGGATTTAAGATCTAGAATTTAAAGTTTTCCATGACCAACCAGACCCGCGAACAACTACGGATCGAAGGCTTCGGCCTGATCGACGAACGCCTTTCCTATCTCCTCGGCTGTCTCCACGACGCGCTAGAGAGCGCTGGAGAAACCGAGCTGCTCGCCTTTATGCCATGGTCCGGTCAGGAACCTGACCCAAATACCACCCCTCCCGAGTCACTGCCTAAACTCTACTCGATTGGCTTCCAGTTGCTGAATATGATTGAGGAACGGGTTGCCGCCGAGATCCGTAGGGAAAGGGAGAAAGCCCTTGGAGCCGATTCCATCCGCGGCCTCTGGCCACAGGCACTCCGCGATCTACAGGCGATCGGTCTGGACGCGGGGCAGATCCTTGCCGTTCTCAAAGAGGTCCACGTCGAGCCTGTTCTAACCGCGCACCCCACCGAGGCGAAGCGTGAGTCGGTCCGGGCCCGCCAGCGTTCCCTTTACGAGGAAATGGTCCGCAACGAGTATCCGAAATACACCGCCCGCGAAAAACGACGTATCCGTGAGAGGGTGGTGACGACTTTAGAGACACTTTGGTTGACCGCAGAAATCCACATGGTTCGCCCGGATATCAGCTCGGAACTCCGTAACGCGGTTCATTACCTAAAAGACCTCTTCCCTGCCGCGATCAACCGTCTCGACTTGCATTTCACCGAAGCATGGCGAGAGGCAGGCTTACCCCTCGAACTGTTGCGTTCTGCTGGAAACGTCCCTCGCCTGAGCTTCGGTTCGTGGATCGGAGGAGACCGTGACGGCCATCCACTGGTTACGCCAGCGGTTACCGAGTTTAGCTTGTCAGAGCTACGGATCGCCGCGTTCAAATTACTCGTAAAGGAGCTCGGTGAACTCGCCTCGCAACTCACGATTTCACGCCAGTTAGTCGGCGTTCCAGAAGAGCTCCAAGAGAGGATCGACGAGCTAAGTTTCATCATCAGGAATGAAAAAGAGGTCAAAGAAATCCTCGACCGCCAATCCGAGGAGCCTTGGCGGCAGCTCGCAAGCCTGATGTCGCTTCGACTAAAAGAGCAGATCAATGGTGAGCCCGGTTATTCAAAACCGGCATCACTGACCGCCGATCTCGACCTGATCTCAGCCACTCTCCGCAATGCAGGCTGTCGCCTGCTCGAGGAACAAGCGATCCGGCCTGTCCGCCACAAAATCGAGATGTTCGGTTTCCATCTTGCCAAACTCGACATCCGCCAGAATTCCGAATTCCACGACAACGCGATTGCCGAAATCCTGACGGCCGCCGGGGTCGAGGATGGAGGGAATTTCGCGAGTTGGTCCGAAGAAAGGCGTCTGAATTTTCTGAATTCCGAGCTCGAATCGACACGTCCATTTGTACATGACGGCTCGCGGATCGGTGGATACGCCGACAATGTCCTAGATACGTATCGGGTCGTCGTCCGGCACATAGATGCTTGGGGCAAGGACGGACTCGGCTCGCTGATCATCTCGATGACTCGGAAGCTTTCCGATCTCCTTGCGGTCTATCTGCTGGCGCGCGAAGCCGGTCTGATGAAAAATACCCCTAACGGCATGGTCTGTCCACTCTCGGTCGTGCCCTTGTTCGAGACCATGGACGACCTTGCGAATTCACCGGAAATTCTTGCCGATTTTCTCGACCACCCCCTGACCACGCGTTCGGTCACCGCAATGCCGGAGCCTCAGCAACAGGTCATGCTGGGGTATTCGGACTCCAACAAGGATTGTGGCATTCTCGCTGCACAGGTCGCACTGCAGCGCGCTCAATCCGCTCTCACCGTGGTTGGGCAGAAAAAAAGAGTGAAAATTTGTTTTTTCCACGGCCGTGGCGGCACGATCTCCCGGGGGGCTGGCCCCACCCATTGGTTCATGGCGGCACTCCCCCATGGTGCGATGTCAGGCGGCTTTCGTATGACCGAGCAGGGCGAAACCATCGCCCAAAAATACTCAAACCTTGCCAACGCGACCTATCATTTGGAGCTTCTTCTTGCTGGCGCTGCCATAAACACCGCGCGTCACAAGCACCTGCCCGCCCTCCCAGATCCGGCAGAGCGCTTTCTGGAGTCCCTTTCAAAATCCTCTCAAAAAGCCTATCAGGCACTGCTCCGTTCGGATGGCTTCATAGATTTCTACCGGCAGGCGACACCCATCGATGCCCTCGAGAACGCCCGTATCGGATCGCGTCCCGCTAGGCGAACAGGGAAGAAATCGCATTCAATTTCCGATCTACGCGCGATCCCATGGGTGTTTTCATGGACCCAAGCGCGATTCTACCTACCCGGATGGTATGGTGTGGGAACCGCTCTGGCGGAATTAAAATCAGCTTCCTCAGAGGACTTCACCGAACTAAAAGGCGCCCTAGCAAAGTCTACATTCCTCGCATACGTCCTGACCAATGTAGAAACCAATCTAGCCTCCGCGAACATGGAGCTTATGCGGGCTTACGCCGGCCTCGTGGTCGACGGAAAATTGCGTGAAATTTTTGTTGAACGAATTACCAAAGAATTTGAGCTGACACGCAACCTTCTGACTGAGTTATTTGACGGTACCATGGAAGAGCGTCGCCCACGGATGTCAAAAACTCTGGGAATTCGAGAAGCACCTCTCCGAGTCCTTCACCACCAACAAATTTCTCTCCTTAAAGAATGGCGCGGTCACATTGAAGAGCAAAGGCAGACTGCCGCAGATGCGCTTCTCCCCAAATTGCTCCTATCAATCAATGCGATCGCTTCCGGTCTAAGAACTACGGGATAGAAAATTGAGAAACAAGACCTTCGACTTGTCATGGAATAGCCTTAGGAACGGCTCGTGAATTAACGGATACCGTTCACGCAAATGCCGGGGATGAAAGGAACCACGAATCTGACGAATCGAACGAATCCAAGGAAATGATTGGATCCGGTGACTCTCAACCCAAAACTCAACTCTCAACTCTCAACTCCCCAATCCCCAATCCCCAATCCCCAATCCCCAATCCCCAATCCCCAATACCTAATCCCTAATCCCTAATCCTTCTTCCATTCGTTCGATTCGTCAGATTCGTGGTTCCTCAATTCTTTTAAAAACGAAAATTGGCACCAGATATTCCTGTGCCATTCCCAAGCGAGTCCCCGCGATGGCCCATTTCTAATCTCCCTTTTTCACTTTCTTCAACCACTCCTTGAAATGTGCTTCGCGCGCCCTTTGATCGAGCAGCTGAAGATCCTGGCCAATCCCGCTCAGATTCTCGATGGGTCTTCTACCCAACCTTACAGAGGCGTCAAAGGGATCTTCATCGCCGCGAATGATAGACAGAACGACGTTTTCGAGAGGCTTCGAATCGGCGATGATTTCCCTGAAGTCGTCCATCGCTCCATCGTCATGCCATTTTTTACCATCCAACGCTACGATAAGGTCGCCACGCCGGATACCCGCTTCGCTCGCCGGGCTGCCGTCGACGACCCATTGGATCCGGATTCCCAGCCTTGGCTTATCATCACCCTTCACGGCCATTCTTTCCTCCAGCATCGTGATACCAAGATAGCCGCTACCACTTGAAAGATAATCACGATCGGATAAATCCTTGAGAATCTTTAGGCAACGCTGACGAATCTCAGGGTTATCCGAGCCAATCGAAAGAACGTGAATTGATCTCACTGCCTCCACTCCGTGAGAGGCTGCCCAATCCAGCAATCCCCCTTCCGCCTCTTCCCGCTCCTTGAATTCCTCTGATGCCAAATCGCGAATTAAGCCTTCGGGGACCTTTTCAGCGCCGTAACAGACAACCACCGTTACCGCGAAGAGACCTACGCTCAGGACCCTTGCTTTCATCGTAGTAAATTCAGAGGTTGCCAAGATTGACTATTTATTGGCCAATCCAATTTTTCTGCGGAACTTCGATCGTGTCGTCAGGCTTCACTGGAACACGCATGTTCTCTGCCTTTGTGACATCATACGTGGTGGTTTTCCCATCCCGATAGATTTTCACGCGCTTGAGACTGCCAAAGGCATTCGCCCCACCGGCCGCTTGTATCGCTTGGTAAAGCGTTAGATTCTTGTTGTATGGCTTAGGCCCAGGACCACCAACCTGACCTCCGATGTGAACCACTTGGTTTCTGACTGTTCCGCCTTCCGCTGTCGATACGACTTGGATAGTCGGGCTGGTGTAAATCTCCGCATTTCTGTAGGCACTTTGAATAGAGGACGCCAAATTCTCGGGCTTGAGTCCGGCAGCCCTGATGGTGCCGATGAAAGGCATATTGATCGTTCCACTCTCTGAAACAAAATACATCGCACTAATTTTCCCTACCTCTTCAGCGGGGACTCCCATGATCGAAATCTGGACGGAAGTTCCCGCTTCGATTTGCGCGGTCAGTGGACTCGTCGCAGCGAGTAGTGCGATGCAAAGAGATAAAAGTGAGTAAAAATTTAAGGTTTTCATATTTTAGATTGGATTAGCACTCTTACAAGAGCATTTTTGATATCGATCAATACAAGTCGGATTCTTTTCTGCCTACCGGTGAGGCGCTAGTTTGAGTGGATCCCTTACCGCCGACAGATGGCCCGATCTGGGGTTCAGCGGGAGCGTAGTAGGTGTAATAGCTGGTGTAATACTGATATTGGCTGTCACTGCGGACGTCCACGTTGTTGAGGACTACTCCGATCACATGTCCACCAACGTTTTCTACCGCTTGCTTCACGCGAAGCAGCATGTTGCGTGGGAGCTTCCGATGTTGCACAACGATCATTGTAAGGTCGACTTCGCTTGCGAGCACCGATGCATCGCTGACTCCGAGAATTGGTGGACTATCTACCAAAATCAGGTCAAACCGCTGTTTCACGTCCTGAATCAACTCAGACATGCGACGTGAGTTCAGGATTCCTGCCGCATCGGCTGGAAGAATACCGGATGGCATAAAATAAAGATTATCAACCGGAGTCTGGAGAATCACGTCCTCAAGCATCAATTCAGTCGTCAGGAAATTGGTAAGTCCGACTGAGTTATTTATGTCAAAAAACGTATGCAGACGAGGGCGCCTAAGGTCGGCATCAATCATCAAAGTGGTGTAGCCACCTTGGGCACAGATGTAGGCCAGATTGACCAAGGTGGTCGATTTGCCCTCTCCGGCACCGCCGGAAACCACTGTGATGGCATTGTCTTCAGGATTCTTGCGGTTGAACTCGATGTTGGTCCTAAGAATCCGGTAAGCTTCGGCATCTGGACTCATCCCACTCTGTTTGTGCAGGATTCCGACATCCTTGGGAATGACTGCGAGGACGGGCACTTGGAGATAGCGCTCAACATCATCCAGAGTCTTCACCGAGGTATCGAGATACTCGAGGAAGAAGGCAATACCGACACCGAAAATTAAACCAACGACCGCACCTAATACTAGATTCAGGGTGACATTCGGACTTACAGGTGAGTCAGAAATGACAGGATCATCGTGCACGATGATCGTATCCTCAGTGATAGTATCATCAATCTGTGCGCTTAGTAGCTTGAGTTCCATCTGTGAAAGCAAGACTTGTTCAGTCTCAAAGTCTCTTTTGGCATCGACGTAATCTTGAGTGTCAATCCCTCTTTCCAGAGCCTCTTGCTTGGTATCTTTCTTTCGGGCCTCTGCTTTTAAAAGGCTTTCTTTGGTCATGTCCAACTGTCCCTGCAGCCGTGTCCGGAGATTCACCACCCCTTCGTCCAAGTCCTCCTTAATGCTGCTGAGAACCTTTTGGCTTGAAGTGATCGTAGGGTGCTTGTTCCCCAAGCCGTTTGCTTTCAGACCATCGATATCCCGTCTGAGCGCGAGATATTGCGGATAGAGGGATTTGATGATATTGTCCGGGAGATCCAGCCCAGAAGCGTAAATGAGCAACTGTTCGGAATCATATTTCAAAAGGCTGTCAATCTGCGACTCGAGTTGCATCTTGTCATTTTCCAGTTGAGTGAATTTGTTTAACGCGTCCCTGGCCTGAAAATCCTCATCAAGCCCACCGCCCGATCCCATCGAGAGATCCCGATAAGGCAGGCCTTTCGTCCGACTTATAGTCGTCAGAACCTTTCGAGATTCTTCAACTTTGTCCTGCTGTTCGCGCACAGCTCTACGTAATTCGTTAATCCCTTTCTCAAGGGACTTGCTTTCGAGTTCGGTTCGGTAGTCTTTATACGCTCTCGCAACTTCGGCGGTGACGTCTCGCGCGTCTTCTTTATTCGTATGGCGCACCCTGATTGAGATAAGGCCAGTACCACGTATGTTCTGGGTACCCACGATACCCTTCAGTATGTTCAGGGCTGTCTCTTTATCAGTGTTCCATTTGTTTGGCAGATCAAGGGTTTCGACGACCCGTGACAGAGAGTTCCGGCTCTTGATCTTCTCAAACTCAGTTCCAAAAAACTGAGGAGTCATTTGAGGCCTGCTAGACGCCGTTACTTGCTGCAGAGGGTCAATAGTTCTTCCCCTTGGTTTGACTTCAATCGTCGCACTGCTTTCGAACTTTTTCGGCATCACATAGGTGATGACGGCGGCCGTCATGAACACGAGCAGGAGTGTTAGCAAAATGATGCCATAGCGATTCTTGATCACCTGCCAGTAATCTACGGCATGCAGTGAGGCTTCATTTTGCTGGGAAGAGGGATTCATTGGATTAATTGGTGGCTAACTGAATGAGCGCTATGGTATTTAAAAAAACAGCGGATGCGAGCGTAATCGAAGAATAACCTAACACAAAGACATTTTGGGTAAGACCAAGAGGTCTTTCCTCAATTGCGTGTCTGTGGCCGATTTTCGAAGTATCAAGTCTTTCGGTTGCCTTTGCGCATTTTATCGTTTCGCGAAAAAGCTCCCGAAATAATCTTATATTTCGGGAGCTAAAAAAGTGTAAGATGGATAAGACCTTCCAGAATTCTAGGAAAAAATCAGAATTCCGCTCTCAGGCCGAGACTGACCCGATTACGGTCATAATCTCTAAACGCGAAGTCAGAATTTGAAGTCGTGTGGTTCAAGGAGAACGTTCCGTAAAGATATTCAGTAATCTTCAATGAAGTACCAATGTAAGCGTTGAGGAGGGTTTCGTCGAAATCACCGACGGATGCGAACGGTGCGGTCGTTCTACGACCTTCTTCAAACGAAGTACTGACCACATCAACACCCCCGAAAATCGCCAGCTTGGGAGAAATTTGATACTCCGCGGTAACACCTACCCGTAGAGTCAGTCGACCATCAAACTCAGCTGGGAGTCCTCCAACAAACTGCACCGTATCGAAAGCTTCGATCCCGTAACGGGCAAAACCGCGGATCGAGAACTGTTGATTTACCTGAGACCTAAGAGTTAATTCGAGATAAGGACTGGTAGCATCGTTTCCACCGATGCCGTCGGTTTTGCGAAGTTGCACACCTGCATTAACAATCGCAATCGTGTTTGGGCTAAAGCGATGTTCGATACCGATTAGATAAAACTGATTTGAAGAGTCCCTTGCGAGCCCATCTCCTTGGGTCTGAGAGTAGCGAACCGAAGCGGTTGCAACGGTCTGTGGAGACAGCTGGTAACGGAATTGATTATAGAGTGTCCAAGTCGAACGGTCGTTGTCTGCAAGGTCATCGTAGGAAAGCCCGTTAAAAGAGACTCCCGTATACGTCCCGAAGCGCTCAGTCCACCGGAATCCCAATGCATTATCGCTTGAATAATAACTATACTCACCTATCTGACGGTTCGTGGCGAAGCCAGTTGAATAATCCGGTTCCAGCTCATAGGAAAAGAAATTCCTGCTCACAAACCGAAGCCTCTCACTAAATCGATGGGTAAGATTGACGCCAGCCCGCGTCTGACCGAACACATCATCCGCCCCTACAGCCTCCGGTTTATCGATGTAGTAGATAACACCCAGCCGAGCATAAACATCCAAAGTGGTCTGAGGAGTTACCCTGACGAAAGAAAACCCGACGAAGGGATTTAAAGAAAAGGTTTGATCATCGTCGGCGGCTCCAGCCAGAGGAGTGGTATTGTCATCCCAAACAGCGTTCATGCCTACGCTCCAAGTTATTGGAATGGATTCCTCGGTGTCATTCGGAACATAGTAGAGGCCGGAATTGGCTTGAGCGGATAATGCTAAAGTGGCCGAAAGTATGGTCGTTGATAAAATCGTTTTCATGGAAGAATTGATCGCTGAAATAGTGAGGGGTTGGATGAAAATCTGCTTTCTCCGATTTATGGATTCGGGTCTGTGACAGCAGGGGCATTGACCGGAAGAGTACCGCCAGTGCCTTCGTCAGAGGCTCCTTCGCCAGATCCACTGTTTTCGCTACCACCGTCAACGCTACTTTCGTTGTCGCCTGGGAACTCGAGCGGGTTACTCTCCGCTTGAGGAACGCCACCAGCAGTTTTCACAGCTTCGTTGATTTCAGAAACTGCGTCTGGAGCGACGGAAGTCGCGCACTGCACAATAAGCCTCATCTGATCAGGAGCTGCACTGATTGCGACTTCGACGATTTGTCCCACGAGTTTACTGTCCGCGTTGGTATCTCTGGCCCCCTTGGATGCCATGATGGCAGATTTAACGATTTCACAGGCGCAACCAGGCGAGCGGCTAACCTCCCGGGAAACAATGTTCAAAACTTCGGACTGGTCCGACTTGATGCCCGAAACAACGCGGGACGCGACGCGTTCGCAGTTATCTTCACCAGCTTGCGCAGTGAAGACCGCGAGAGCCGAAGTCATGAGAATGAGACTTAATGTTTTTTTCATGGGATGTTAGTTGGATTATTGGAAAAGAGTCTGACTGGAGCGGGCAGCGGGAATCGAACCCGCATGTCTAACTTGGAAGGATAGCGCTTTACCACTAAGCTATGCCCGCATCGACAATGGAGTTATCGCTCATTTATCGAGGGGGACGCAAGCAATTTTTTGATTTTCTGTTAAATTGAATGACGGAAACGTTTGATACAGCTGGAGTTAGAACCGCTCACAAATGGCACTCGCCCCTTTAAAGGCCGCCAAATCTATCGATAAACTTCGTATCGACATCGAATTCCATACCGATCCGTTTACCCAGCTCCCTGATTCCGAAAGTCTCCGTCGCGTAGTGTCCAGCATACAGAACGTTGAGCCCGCGTTCCTCGGCGTCGATGTAGCTCCAATGGGGGCCTTCTCCGGTCACAAAAGCATCGACTCCCAGATCTGAAACCTCAGCAACCTGTGACCCTGCCCCCCCTGTAATCACTGCGACCTCGCCGATGGCGGCACTTCCGCCTGGACAAACGGTTACCTTCTGGCCAACTGCCCGCTCCACGGCACTCTCCAACTCCTCGCGACTCCGCCCCCAATCACCTACAACGCCCATGGGAAATCCGTTTCTCTCTAACACAGGCCTGATCGAAGTCAGTCCGATCGCTTCAGCGAGGAGCACATTGTTGCCGAAGACCGGATGCACGTCCAAAGGGAGGTGGGTGGAATAGATCGCAAGATTCCCGTCCAAGGCCGCCTTGATTTTTTTGAAAAACGGCCCGGTGAGCGGCTGCACACCCTGCCAGAACATGCCGTGGTGCACGAGAAGCAGACCCCCTTCTTTCGCAGCCTCTTCGATCACTGCCAACGATGCATCGACCGCTGAAATGATCCGGTTCACTTCACCATTGTTCTCCAACTGCAAACCGTTCTTTGCCCCCGGATAGTCGTGAATCTCCGCGGTCCGTAGCTCACGCTCTAGGTATTCAACGATTTTATGCAGATCGGCCATATGGAAAAACTTAATCTTTCCTGCTCCAGATGACAACGCCGGGCATCGGTTCCACCTTCCGGCCTGCGACAAAATCTCCCAGGTCTACAGCGAGCTGCGCCTCCCATGAGATTTCACCACCGAGCCAGTCGATCGTAAGTTTCGCAGCATGTAGCGCCTGCCTTGGGAGAAGAAGTCTCTCCGCGAGCTTGTCGCTCCATCCGCCCTCCATCCACTCCAGATATTCCTGGCCAGTCCCAGAATAGAGCTTGTCACCGACGATAGGAAAGTCGGATGCCGCCAGATGCACACGGATCTGGTGCATCCTTCCGGTTTTAGGGAAACATCTCACCAGAGAAAATTGCTGACCGTTCCGTAGAAACCGCTCTTCTACCTTAAACCGCGTCCGGCATTCCTTTCCTGCATTATCGACGACTTGCCGGACCCAAATATCGCTAGGACCGATATCACCTGCCCGGCAAATCCGGCTATTCTCCTCCCATTCGTCCTGTTTCGGCCAGCCTTTGACAATCGCAAGATACTCTTTTTTTGCCTCCCGACGCTCGAAAATCATTCCGAGTTCACGTGCCGCAGTTGTATGTTTGGCAACCAATACGATCCCGCTGGTCTCACGATCCAGCCGGGTGACTATCCCCAGACATGCCCCATTTTCCACCTCATAGGCGCAGAGTTTTTCCAATCCACCAAGCAAAGTCGGCTCCGGTTTGTTATTCGCCGGATGAACAATGAGCGGTGCGGGCTTATCCACGACCACCCAATCCTCCGTCTCGGCGATCACTTGGAAATCTGGAACAACCTGCAAGCTCATGGGAATTTGAATTTGGAATCCGTAGTGGACGAAACTTTAAATCTTAAACTTTAAACTCCAAGAAATTTTCCCGAGACAAGATTACTCAGAAACGGACAGTTGCAGGAACCCCCAACCACCAGCAAAAAAGCGTCGGAAACCTATTTTGAAAAAAAACAGGTTTCCGACGTTGATCAAAAAGAGCGTATAACGCGCCCCAGCGAACTAGGACTTGTAGCGGAGGCGCTTTTTATGGCGATTCTGCTTCATGCGTTTTTTGCGCTTGTGCTTGTTGATCTTTGTTTTACGGCGTTTCTTAATGGAGCCCATGGTGTTCTGCGGGGTTGTGGTTCAATGAAAATTTAGAGGACGAGCTTATTGAGAGGATACTCAATGATTCCCTCGGCCCCAAGGTTCTTGAGGTCGGGGATCATGTCCCTTACGAGGATCTCGTCAATCACGGTTTCAACCGCGACCCATCCATCTTCGGAAAGCGGGGAAATCGTCGGACGGCGCAGCGAGGGAAGTTTCTCCAGCATTTCGTCCAAGCGAGCCGAAGGTAGGTTCATCTTCAGGCCGACTTTACCGCGGGCGAAAAGAGCTGCCTTGAGAAGCAGGGAGATGCGCTCCATTTTCTCGCGCTTCCACTCATCCTTGGCGGCGGCTGCACTCGAGTAGAAGTGGGGAAAAGAGGTGAGCAGTGTGTCAACGATGCGGAGGCGGTTGGCCTTCAATGACGAGCCGGTTTCCGTGACATCGACGATTGCATCGACCAAATCAGGAACTTTTACCTCGGTCGCGCCCCAAGAAAATTCTACCTCAGCCTTGATGCCAAGCTTATCGAGATAGCGCTGGGTGATGCCCACGCCTTCGGTGGCGATGCGTTTCCCTTCGAGATCCTGAGGCGTTTTGATCGGGGAATCCTCCGGGACCACAAGCACCCAGCGGGTCGGGTTCACCGACGCACGCGAATACTGAAGCTCCGCGAAATCTACCAGATCCGGCCCGCCTTCAGTCGCCCAATCCAAGCCTGTAATACCACAATCGATAAAACCCTGTGCTAAGTAGCGCCCGATCTCCTGCGCACGGATTAGGTAAATATCCAGTTCCGCATCGTTCGATGTAGGACGCAGTCCCCTAGAGGAAACGTAAATCTCATACCCAGCTTTTCTGAAAAGCTCGATGGTCGGCCCTTCGAGGCTACCTTTCGGAATTGCGATTTTGAGAGTATTGGACATGCTGTAAAACGTCTGCGCTGACGCGGGGCGATGGTTGTAGTCGCGAAATGCGAGGAATCAAGCCAAGTTTCTAAAAAAATACCCGAATCACCCTTCGTTCTGAGATTTCTCACCTCCGCCCAGGTTTACTTTAAGTTCAAATAAATCGCGCCTTCTGTCCATCAACGGCGTTACCGAACCCGCCTCCCGCGAGCGGTAAAGATCCCGGATATCGAGATCTGTCACCAGCATGGTTTCAACGTTTGGGTCAGCCTCCGCCTGAATACCATCTCGGGCGAACTCAAAGTCCGATGGGGTGTAAACCGCAGCCCGCCCATAGTGAATATCCATCGCCGGCACGTCGGGAAGGTTCCCCACCACCCCGGCCGTAACCACGTAGATCTGGTTCTCGATCGCGCGCGCTGCCGCACATTTCGAAACCCGCATGTAGCCTTGGCGGTTGTCCGTGCAATACGGCACAAAAAGGATCTCCACCCCCTGTTCCGCAAGGTATCTCGCCGCCTCGGGGAACTCCACATCGTAGCAGATCAGGATCCCGATCTTCGCTTTCGGTGTCTGGATCACCAGCAGATCGTTACCCCCGGTGATCCCCCACCATGTCGTTTCGCTGGGCGTGATATGCAGCTTCGGTTGAGAAACAAATGACCCGTCGGGGCGGAAAAGCATCGCTTCATTCTGCAACCGACCATCTTCCTGAAGCACCGGATGCGACCCCGCAATCAGGTGCAGGCCCTGCTCACGTGCCAAAGTCGACATCAACTCACGGAAGTCATCTGTCAGGGTCGCCAGTTTACGGATTCCATCACGGGAGGAATACGGCTCCATTGCCGACAGCAGCTGAACCGAGAAAAACTCCGGGAATAGCACATAGTCGACCCCATAGTCCTCTCCCGCCGTCTCCACGAAATACCTGACCTGCGCCGCGAACTCATCGAAATCCGCGATTCTACGCATCTGGTATTGCACGCAGGCGACCCGCACCTTCCTGTCCTCGCCCTCGCTTTGCTGGTAGTCAGGATTCAGCCACTCGATGAGAGAAGCGTAGTTCCTGCTCTTCGGATCGCGGATGTAATTGGGCATCACATCTCTCACCACGAAACCCTGTTTTAACTGGAAGCCCAGCACCGGATCTTTAACCAGCCCGTCCTGCACCGCATAGACATACTCCTCCGGCGTGTAGCGATCGCTGTAGTTATCGAAATTCGACAGCCGCCCGCCAGCAAGGATGCGCCGCAGGTTAAGCCGCTTACAAAGCTCCCTGCGAATTGCATACAGCAAGGCCCCGATCCCCTGCCCCCGTTCCGCCGGATCCACGTAGACATCCGCCCCGTAAAGCGTGTCTCCCTCTGCATCGTGATTGAAGAAATACCCGTCGTCCGTGATCCCATAGTAGGTATGCCGCCGCAGCGGATCCCTCCCCAGGCTTACGATTAGGCTCACCGACACCCCAACGATTTTCCCCTCCCTCTCCATCACCACCTGCCCGTCCGCGAAGACCTGTAGCTGGGACTGCAACTGATCCTCCCGCCACGCCTCATCCTCCTCCATCATCCCTGGAAAGCACCGCTCGTGCAGATCGATCATGTCCGCAAAGTCCTCCTCACGCGGATTCCTCGCTTTATACTTTATCCCATTGATTTCATATTCGCGCAGTTCCATGACAAGACTGTTCTCTCATTGCAAGATCCAGTAAAGCATGGATCTCGCATGTCATTTAAGACATTTCAGCCTTCGGGAAAATTGACCAAATAGGAACGCAGCGGTGCGTAAACCGATTCACTCATTGCCACCCTTGTGAAAAATTTCACAATCCACTTGAGACATTCGTAGTCAGCCACCATCTTCCTCGCGAACCAAGTCCTGCCATGGAAAGCAACGCCACCATCTCCACCTACGCCGCCTACGATTCCAAGATCGAGGGAAACATTGTTGTCACGCGGGTCGATGCCGCCATCAACTGGATGCGGAAAAACTCGCTTTGGCCAATGCCGATGGGCCTCGCCTGCTGCGCGATCGAACTGATGGCGACCGCGTCGTCCCGCTTCGACATCTCCCGTTTCGGTATGGAAGTCATGCGTTTCTCACCCCGCCAGTCCGACGTCATGATCGTCGCCGGCACCGTCACTTACAAAATGGCGCTCGCCGTCAAACGGGTCTGGGACCAGATGCCAGAGCCAAAATGGTGCATCGCCATGGGCGCCTGCGCCTCCTCAGGCGGAATGTATCGGTCCTACGCCGTCCTTCAGGGCATCGACCGCCTGATCCCTGTCGACGTCTATATTTCAGGCTGCCCTCCGCGCCCCGAAGCACTGATCGAAGGACTCATGAAGCTTCAGGAAAAAATCGACGCTGAGCACTCCACCATGGATCAGAAAAAAACTTTCTTCGAGGAAAATACCTGATCAAAAACATCCCAACCTGATTCATCCAACATACGCGTTTAGAAAGTCTCCCACTGATCACTGACCACTGATCACTATCTCTACCATGTCCACCTCCACAGCCAACGCCGTCGCCTCCAAAGACATCCCTGAACTGCGCGAGGCACTCGGCGAGGGCATTCTCTCCGAAGTCGAATTCCGCGGAGAAAACACCCTCAACCTGACGCTCGAAGCTCTCTCCAAAGCTCTCACCTACTGCAAGGAAAAGCTTAACTACGAGATGCTTTTGGACATTTCCTCTCTCGACCATTTCGGCGAAGATCCCCGCTTCGAAGTTCTTTACGAACTCGCCTCCCTCGACGATGCCCGCCACATCCGGCTAAAAGCCAAGGTCTTTGAAGACGAATCAGTCCCCACCGCCGTCCACCTTTGGAAAGCCGCCGACTGGCATGAGCGCGAAATCTGGGACATGATGGGCATTCCCTTTTCCGGCCACCCCAATCTCAAACGCATCCTGATGTGGGAGGGCTACCCGTTTTTCCCGCTCAGAAAAGATTTCCCCCTTGCTGGCCGGCCCACTGATATGCCGGACGTCGCTTTCACCGGAGTCGCTCCGCTGGAAGGCGGCCCCTTCGTCACCGCATCCGGTGCCGGGACGGTTGCCAAGCGTGAGCCTCGCGCCCGCCACCAAGAGTGAACCAAAATTCAATTCTCACCCATCAAACTCCAAACGAGAGCCAGCAAAACCAGCAGGTCCTTGCTTCATAGAGTTTTGAGTTTTGGAAATTGATAGTCGATAGTTAAGTCAATGATCCCCCCCGTATCTCCCGATAGCCTTGCGGCGATTGGGTCCAGCGCGGGCCGATTCAAACGCGCATTCAATCAACTCGCCAGTTCCCGCGGTTCGTGGCTGCTGCTCGGGATCCTGGCCCTCATCCAAGGCGCAGCTGTGATCTGGAACCTGATTAACCAGCCCGATGGCCCCGACCGCCTCCAGCAGGTCCAGATCCTTCTCGGTTTGAAAAAAGACGAATTTCTTTCCGGCGATTTCTGGAAACTCCTCTCCTACGGCATCATCCACGGAAACTGGCTTCATCTGCTGATGAACGGCGCGATCATCCTGCTTCTGGGATCAAAGCTCGAACACATCGTCAGCAAACGCACTTACAGATTGCTCTGTCTTTACTCCATATTTGCAGGCGGGCTAATGTTCCTTCTCATGACTCCCTACGGAAACGCACAGACTGGGAGCCCTGTGCAGCAAACTCTCGTCGGATCATCCGCAATCTGTTTCGCTTTTCTAGTTCTTCTCACCACCCTTTCTCCGGACTCCAAATTCCTCCCGGTATTTCTCAGCGGTAAAACCATCGGCATCGCAATCCTTCTCGCATCCCTGCTTCTCGCACTCCTGAATCCCGAACTTCCCACCGGACCCCTCGCCCGCTACGGTCAATACCTTTCCGAAAACGGCCTCTCTGACCTCTTCAAAATCTCCCACGCCTGCCACTTCGGCGGTGCCCTAGCCGGTTGGCTATACGGAAGATACCTACTCCGCCCCCGAGTCACCCTCGAGTCCCTGCGTCGTGCCAGAGAAAAAACCGAGCGGGCAAAAGAATGATTGGACCCTAAAACTCCCCGATTCTCTGGATCTTCCATTCGTCAGATTCGTCAGATTCGTCAGATTCGTCAGATTCGTCAGATTCGTCAGATTCGTCAGATTCGTCAGATTCGTCAGATTCGTCAGATTCGTCAGATTCGTCAGATTCGTCAGATTCGGCAGATTCGTCAGATTCGTGGTGCCTTTCATCCCCCGAAACCTACCTGACCACTATCCGGTAATTCATCAATCGTTCCCTACCGACCACCGATACCGCTTCTTTTCCGAATCCCGCGCTTGCCCAATATCGGTCCCGCGCCTAAACCCTCTGGCATGGCAACGATCAATTCCAACTACCTCAAACTCAAAGCCGGTTACCTCTTCCCTGAAATCGGACGCCGAGTCAAAGCCTACACCGAATCCGCTCCCGATAAAGCTGCGCGTATCATCCGCTGCGGCATCGGCGACGTCACCGAACCTCTCCCCTCCGCCGTTCGCGATGCAATGCACCTGGCGGTCGATGAACAGGGCGACCGCTCGACCTTCAAGGGCTACGGTCCGGAGCAGGGATACGAGTTCCTCCGCCAGGCGATTGTCGAAAACCAATTCGCCGATCTAGGCATCTCCGCAGACGAGGTCTTTGTCTCCGACGGCTCCAAGTGTGACACCGGCAATATCCTAGATATCTTCGGGAAAGGTAACACCATCGCCATCACCGACCCCGTTTATCCCGTCTATGTCGATACCAACGTCATGGCTGGGAATACCGGCGATGCCAATGAAATCGGCGCCTATGAGGGACTCCTATACATGCCCTGCACCGCTGAGAACCAATTCGTTGCCGACGTCCCTTCGGAAAAAGCGGATCTCATTTACCTCTGTTTCCCCAACAACCCGACCGGAGCTGTAGCGACCCGCGAGCAACTCACCGCATGGGTCAAATACGCCAGGGAAAACAACGCGATCATCCTCTTCGACTCCGCCTATGAGGCTTTCATCCAGGACCCCGAAATCCCACATTCCATCTACGAAATCGAAGGCGCAAAGGAATGCGCGATCGAGTTCCGTTCTTTCTCCAAAAACGGCGGCTTCACCGGCGTCCGCTGCGCCTACACCATCATTCCCAAAGCGCTCACCGGCAGCACCGAAGACGGCACTCCTATCGCTCTCCACCAACTCTGGTCCAGGAGGCAATCGACAAAATTCAACGGCGCTTCCTACCCAGTCCAGAAAGGTGCCGCAGCGATCTTTTCGGAAGCAGGAAAAAAGCAGGTCTCAGATCTTATCGATCACTACATGACCAACGCCAAACTCCTCCGCGAAGCCTGCATCGCACTCGGACTCAAAGTCTTTGGCGGCGAAAACGCACCATATGTCTGGGTCGGCTGCCCCGAAGGCATTACTTCATGGCAGATGTTTGATAAAATGCTCGAAGAAGCACAGGTCGTCATCACTCCCGGCTCCGGATTCGGCTCCGCCGGCGAAGGTTACTTCCGGATCTCCGCCTTCAACTCTCGCGAAAACGTCGAGGAAGTCTGCCGGCGCCTGAAGGAACAAATGGCCTGAGGAATGGCGCAGGAATATCTGCTGCCAATTTTCTCTTTTAAAATTCTTCCATTACTATCTGCAAGCGCCCCTAACGAAGGCAGCTTGGCCTCCCACCCCATTATCCACTCTTGCCGGAATCATTCCAGCGTGGCAATAAACACCTATGTCACAAATTAAATGGGCTCTGATCTCGGGACTTTGCCTCGCACTTTGCCAATGCGCGAGCACGTCCTCTAGCAGAAATTACGGCCCTCCCAACATGGGCGGACCCACTGCGGATATTCGCCAAGCCGAGATCGCAAACGAATCAACCGGTGATTTTTTCTACGGCCGCCGCTACTACGTAGAAAAAACCCGCTTCTGGGGCTACCTCCGCAAACCCCGCCAATCGCCAAACTCCGCCAAACTCGTCATTTTTAAGGAAGACAGAAAACGCAGCCCCGACCGCATGTCTGAAAGCGGCCCCTCCGGCGCACGCTATGGCTTCGACAACAATCATAATTACAAGATCCGCGGCAACTACACCGGAGAAGAAGCCTACGATCCGAACAGCAACCAGTTCCTCCCAGTCTTCATGCTCTCCGGATACGAAGTGGTCGACCGAAATCCAGGCTGGTTGTTCAGCCCGGCTGATCACTACGATCGTTATTCCGTCACACTGAACCCTCGTTAAATCTCTGCAATATGCCTGACAAAGGATTTAGTAAAGTCTCTCCCGACCGCTTCGAGCGGAAGATCGGCGAAGCGCCGCATATCGGAAAAGTCACCCGCACCCCGCAGTCCGCTGTTAGCCGCGGGCGTCGAGGAAGCAGGCATGCCCCGCGCAAGAAACAAACCCACACTGCAATCAAGGCGTGGTCCGGACTTCTCTTTGTCGCCGCTCTGGCCGTGCTTGTTGTGATAGCCGCCCTATACTTCCGGGGTGAAGCGGCCAAACGCACGAACTCCGCGGGATCTTCATATGCCTCGACGGCTTTGGATAAGGCGTTTGCAAGCGGTCAGGAAAATGAAGTCCCTAGCCTCGGACAAGCCAAAGCATTGGAGATCGTCAACACCGCGCTCAAAATCCGTGATCCTCTGATGTTTTCCGAATACTTCATTCCCCCGGCAATCGGCACGCCTGCGGAAGCCATCGCCGAGCTCTCCCAAATCATTGGCGCTGAAGGGGCGGTCGTCGAAACGCAATGGCTTGGTCCCAAGTTCGCGAACGGCCGCGTCATTGAGGAGGTGGTCGTTTTCACTGCAAAGGGCGGGAAAAAACTCAACCGGCTTGCCCAGTTGGTCCCAACATCCGGCGGCGATTGGCGGATCGATTTCGATTCTTTCACACGCGCATCCAGCGATGGGTGGGGATACATTTTGAACGGTCAAATCCCGGTCGCGGAGGTCAGAGTGTTTCTTACGCAAGACAGCTACTACAACGGAATGTTCGCCGACGATAGAATTTGGCAGGCTTACGCACTAGTCTCCCCAGACGCTCCGCGGATCCTCTACGGCTATTCGAAAAAGGGTTCTCCGCAGCACGCCGCACTCAGCCGCATTCTCTCCGCCGAATCAGAACTCCACCGCGCGACGCTCCAAATCAGTAAGCTCTCAGAATCCGGCGCGCGGCAGTTCGAAATCTCAAAAGTCCTCGCAGAAAACTGGGTCGTTGGAGAACAACCATTCGACGAATCCTTCTGATCGTTTTCCTTTCCGCCGGCCACTTCCGACGTTAGGATCACGCACGATGACCGACGACCTCCGAGAACTCTTCACCTTCCTCTCTTTTCCCAGCGTATCCACCGATTCCAAGCACAAGGACGACGTCCGGAACTGCGGCAATTGGATCGTTGAAAAGCTCACTGCCATCGGCCTCACGACCGAGCTTCATGAGACACCCCGCCACCCCATCGTCGTCGCAAAAAACGAGCACAAGCCAGATCGGAAAACCGTCCTCATCTACGGCCACTACGACGTCCAGCCGGTCGATCCCCTCAATCTCTGGGACTCCCCACCCTTCGCACCCGAAATCCGCGACGGGCGGATCTGGGCCCGTGGTGCCACCGACAATAAAGGCCAGATGCTCGCGCATATTATCGGCATCAGCAAAACCATTGCTGACAAAGGTGAACTCCCCGTAAACCTCATCCTCCTTTTCGAGGGCGAAGAAGAAATCGGCTCCCCCAACCTCGCCCCGTTCCTCGAAAAACACCGCGAAGATCTCAAATGCGACATCATCGCCATCTCGGACACCGGCATGGTCGCCCCGAACACCGGGACCCTCGGCTACGGCCTGCGCGGCGTCGCCTGCGCCGAAGTGAAAATCACCGGCCCGGCTCGTGATCTCCACTCTGGCATTTTCGGCGGTGCTGTCGCCAACCCCGCCACCGCGATCGCCCGCATCGTCGCTTCCCTGCACGAAGCCGATGGCAGGGTCGCAATCGAAGGTTTTTACGACGATGTCAAACCACTCGAAAGCTGGGAGCGCGAAATGTGGGCGAAAGTCCCCGGCGTATCCGACGAGGATTTCCTCAAAGTCACCGGCTCTCCGGAAACTTTCGGAGAGCCAGGATACAGCTCGGCAGAGCGCACCTTCGCTCGTCCCACCGCCGAGGTTAACGGCATCGGCGGCGGCTACCAAGGCGAGGGTTCGAAAACCGTGATCGCTTCCGAGGCCTTCGTGAAACTCTCCTTCCGCCTCGTCCCCGACCAAGATCCACAGAAGATTTTCCAAAACCTCAAAGCTCACCTCGGAAAGCACTGCCCTCCCGGCGTGAAACTCGAAATCAAAATCGGCCACGATGGCAAACCCTACGCCTGCGATCCCCATTCCGATTTCGGAAAATCTGCCCAGCGTGCCCTCAAACGCACCTTCCCCGGTGAGCCCATGCTCATACGCGAAGGTGGCTCCATCCCCATCGTCGAAGCCTTTCAATCCATCCTCGGCACCGACACCCTCCTCCTCGGCCTCGCCCTCTCCGACGCCCAGATCCACTCACCCAACGAGAATTTCCCCGTCGCCAACTTCGAAGCCGGCATCCGCCTCAACCAAGCCCTGCTCGAGGAATTGGCCAAATAACGGAGCACGGACTTTAGTCCGCCACCTCCGCGATCGTTTGATCACCTTCCGGGAACTTTCCGTCTCAGGAAAAATCCACGCCCTCCTATCCACCAAAGACCTCCACCCCCGCCCAAACCTGCGAGTGCCAACCCAGCGATGTCCTCCTCATCTCCCCTCTCACCCATCAACCGTGATCATCAACTCACTGGAAATCTCAAAGACTACCGCGAATGCCACCTTGGAGGCGACTGGCTTCTCATCTACTGGAGCAAGCAGGACAACGCCTTTCTCATCGAAATCCCCGGCTGCATGGCCGACGCCCAATAAGGAGAAGGGTGTTTCCAACCCCTTCACACAACCCAAGTCTTCCCAATAAAGCCCCCCTTCACACAACCCAAGTTTTCCCAACCATCAGCCCCGACTCCAACCAAAGCCCAAACCGTCATCGCCGAGTCGATAGCACCCGCCCGCCTTCCCTTCGTAACTTTAGCGAAGAAGGGCTCCCTCAACTGCCCCATCCCCGCGACGAAAGGCAAACTCGCCCAAGCATGAAAACCACAGAATCCTACCGCCGCTTCGCCCGCTGGACTCACGAAGTATAGCATGAGAACACCCATAAAACGCTCTTCGCCGCAGCAAAAATGTTGCGCTGAAGCACCTGACCCCAAACCCGAACTGCCAATGCATCGCGCACTTCCTGCTGAGGAAGTCCGACAGGTTTAAGCAGAGGGGAGCGTTGGTTGGGGAAATCCAAAAGCAGCTCTCCGTGGCAAGAAAACCTAATTCTAGATAGTTTGATTCTTTGTCCGAAATACCCGATAACCATTCCCAGCGATGTTAATCCGTAATCTCAAAGTATCCGGTGTCCTTTCCTTCGGGGCGAAAGGGATCGATCTCCCGTTGCGTCCTCTGAGCGAACGGGAGCGGTAAGAGCAATTTTATCGAGATCCTGAATCTTCTTCGCTACATGCCGACAAGGCTGGACTCACCGATCATGACCTCCGGGGGTATAAGCGAGTGGCTGCATGGATGTGGGGGGCTGTTGCCCCTCGGCCCGCCTTTAGTGAAAATCGAAGCTACTTTGGAAAGGAAAACGAAACAACTCATGGGGCTGCGGCATTCAATCGTCATCGCCACAAACGGAGACAATTTGTCAGTCGATGATGAAACGATAGAAAACGATAGGCCCATTGATGGCGAGTCCGAGCCCCGCTGGTTCTATCGGATGAACGGGGGAAGCGGGATAGTTCATGAGTATGGACCTAAGATAAAATACGATGAAGCGGGAATTCTCGATAACCTCAGGATCATTGATGATGCACGATTGGACTCCAGGGCGTCCATTCTGTCACAGATTCGCGATCCGGGGCGTTCCACAGTCTTCGATCACTTACAGGAGTCCTACTCAAGCATCCACATTTATCGGGAATGGTGCTTCGGGCCGGGCACGGTAGTTCGTTCAGCCCCCCCGGCGGACTCTCCGATTGACCGTGTGGGAAGAGGGGGGGGGGAGAACCTCGCGGCTGTGATCGCATCGATGAATAGTGCGCGAAAAAACGAGTATCTTGCGGTGTTGCAGAGTCTGTATGACAATATCCTCGCGGGAAATGGGGTCAGGGTGCAAATCTTGACAGAATGCAGGAACGGATTTCGAAGAATCGAGTGCTGCGACCGCTGGCGGAAAAGCGGGGGCAGATAGTGCTGCCTCACCGCAGGCCGTATAACAAAGCGGGGTGAAAGCTGGATTCCAAGGGTGCCGGACGGTCGTTTCGTGGGCTGTCCTTTCGCGATCCTTTGGCGTGCGCTCCCGGCGGTAGCGCGCCACCTTCGCCGCAGGCCGCATGTCAAAGAGGGGCGAATGCGTCGGGGTCCCGACTAACAAGCATTGGCTCCTAAAACGGCTTTGTTTTCCCTGTCCCATGTTGGGGGTCAGGAGTCGGACTTAAACATTTTCCACAAGTTTTCTCCGGATTTCCTGGATTTTTCAGAAGTCGGCGAGGTCACAGAGGCGCTGATTTGCAGGGGTGCGGAGGAGACGGGGGAATTGACGCGCGAGGTTCCGTTTGGAAAAGACTTTCCAGAATATCCTTGTCCAGTCTCAGCTCATCCCCGGCTTGCCGGGACGGGAGAGCTGGATTGTTCGGATGGCATGGCCGCGTCTGCCAGCCACTGGCGGGCGGGAGCTTGGAGGCGTGCCCGCTGATTTCAAGGTTGCCCCCACCGGCCAGAGCCTCTATTTTACAGCCATGAGCCTGATAACCATAGAATTGGAACGGGAACTGGAATCTCTTGATCCCGAAGATGCCCAAAACATCGAACGGGCATTGCGGGAGATGATCGCAATGGCACGGCGGAAACGCACAGTTGCCACTCCACCCGCATCAAACCCGCGTTACGAGATCACCGCCCGACCGCTTGGATTGAAGCCAGGATTGAGTTATGACAACATTGGCGAGCTGTTGGCACAGGTGGAAGGGGAGGACTGGAAATGATCCTTCTGGATGTTAACATATTGCTCTACGCAGTGGATGCTGGTTCGGTGCATCACGCGGTGTTGAAACCATGGTTGACCCAGCTTCTCAACCAGCCGAGCGGAGCCGCGCTGTGCTGGCCTGTGATTTCCGGCTTCATCCGCATAGCCACTAACCCCAAGGCACTCGAAAGTCCGATGACCACAGAGGAAGCTTGCGAGAAAATCGACGAATGGCTCGCCCTGGCTGGAACCCGTCTCATTCAATCCTCCAACCAGCAGTGGCGTATTTTCTCGGGCCTGCTCAAGCAAACGAACGCAAAAGGCAATCTAGTGAGTGATGCCCGCCTTGCCGCACTAGCGCTCGATCACAACATCGTTCTCGCCTCCTGCGACACCGATTTCGCCAAATTCCCCGGCCTGCGCTGGATCAACCCGCTTACACAATTATAAAAAAATTATGTTTAAGTCTGTTGGGGTCAGGAGTATCAGAGAGGATCAAGTGGTTTTTTTAGTTTTTTGAGAGGTCGATTTTTGGGCATGGGGGAGCGTGCCAGATCTGAGTGTTCGATTTCTGGCATGTCTGGTTCTGGATCTTTTCGG
>Ga0209390_10000530_pt1 | contig 75677 bp, 70 predicted proteins | sample BON01_FD_187212 | JGI IMG/M metagenome (GOLD analysis project Ga0209390, IMG submission 187212) | Freshwater microbial communities from Lake Bonney liftoff mats and glacier meltwater in Antarctica - BON-01 (SPAdes) (version 2) | ecosystem: Environmental > Aquatic > Freshwater > Ice > Glacier...
CGTAATCTCAAAATGCTCTAGCAGTTTTAAAGGCAATATTTGCCCGATTAATACATCACTTATCACACTACAAAACTAACTACTCCCCGTAAATTTCATGTGAGCCAAGATAGTCTAAGGCTGTTTTTTTTGGTATATGAAAATGAACTACACGGTATACTGTCTTTATTCTATAAAGTACGATAAGATGTATGTAGGTTACACATCTGACTTAATATTGAGGTTTAGTTCTCACAACAGATTAGCGACAAAGGGATATACGTTAAGATATAGACCTTGGGTAGTTGCCTATACCGAAGAGTTAGAATCAAAGAGTTTGGCAATGAAATGAGAGAAGCAGTTGAAATCCTCCAGAGGAAGAGCATATTTAAGGGATTATATTAAGAACCACTATAGCTAGTGAGGGCTTATATCCGTTGGCTGACGGACACAGGTTCGAGCGTAGCCGCGTATTTTTGTAACCAATAGAAGCGACGGCTTTTACTTCAGTATAATATTGTCCAGCAGTCGTACGCCTTCGTAGTTTACTACCGTCACTATGGCTACCCCTTCCGCCTGATCTAGGGTGTTCACTTCGTCTAGCGTTGTAGTATCTACTGCCAGGAGGTAGTCTATTGTTGCACCTTTTTGAGCATCTATGAATTGCTTAGCTTTTTGCAGAGCCTCTACCAAGTTCATTTCTACCGCGTCTTCCTTAAGTTGATGAAGAGCCCGATAAATAAAAGCGGCATTCATTTTTCCCTTATCTGACAACCTAACGTTTCTTGAGCTCATAGCGAGCCCGTGAGCTTCTCTTTTGATAGGAGCTACCACTATATAAGGCGCTTTCTCCATAAGGTGTGCCAATCGTTTAGCAACTACCGTCTGTTGAAAGTCTTTCTGACCAAAGAAAGCGAAGTCGGGATGTATAATTTCAAAAAACCTGAAGAGTACATTGCACACACCTTGAAAATGTCCAGGCCGACTTACGCCCTCTATTTTGTGGTCTAGACCTTTGAGTTCAAATATTTGATGTGTATATGTGCTAGGGTACACCTGACCATATTCCGGTAGAAATAAAATGTCACAGTTGGCCCGCATAAGAAGTTCAATGTCCTTTTCTATTGGTTTGGGGTATTTTTCTAAGTCTTCTTTTTCGCCAAATTGTGTTGGATTTACGAAAACACTACAAACAGTTATATCTGCTCTAGATACACTTTCTGTTAGTAGAGACAAGTGCCCTTCATGAAGGGCACCCATCGTTGGCACAAACCCGATTGTAACTTTTGGGTTTTCTCTACGTATGGAGTCTAGTAAGTTGGAAAGGTCCTTAGAGGCTTTTATTATATTCATATATATACGATAAAAATACTTAAAAAACAATAGTTCCACGTGATTATTATAGTTACACACGGCAGTATCTTTGCAATTGTAAAACAATAAAACGTTCCATGGATAATACACAAGAAAGAAAAAAAATTCTATTTATCTCTTCAGAGATGAGACCGTTTTTGGATGGCGACACGCCATTGGCAGAAATCGCAAGAGATTTACCGCAAAAAATTCAAGAAAAAGATAATGAAGTGCGGATACTTGTTCCTCGCTTTGGAGTTATAAACGAGAGAAGGAATAGGTTACACGAAGTGGTTCGCTTATCCGGAATGAACATCACTATTGATGATAACGACAACCCACTTACCATCAAAGTAGCGTCCATACCCAACACGAAGATGCAAGTGTATTTCTTGGATAATGAAGACTTTTTCCACCGTAAGTTTATCTACAATGACGAGAATGAAGAGTTCTTTGCAGACAATGACGAGAGAACAATCTTCTTTTGTAAGGGAGCACTTGAGACGGTAAAAAAATTGGGTTGGTATCCAGACATCATACATTGCCAAGGTTGGATGACGAGCCTTATTCCACTGTACTTAAAGACACTTTATAAGGACGAGCCCGTGTTTTCTAATGCAAAAGTGATATACTCCGTATACGAAAATGATTTTAAAGAAGATTTAGGACAAGACTTTATGCGTAAGGCGAGTCTTAACTTTATAGAAGACGAAGAATTACAGCCGTTTTCTAAAGCAGACTGTACTAGCTTGCATATGGGAGGCATACAGCATGCTGACGCTGTCGTGAGATGCAGCGGAATAGATGCCGAGGTAGAGCAGAGGCTGTCTTCTTTTGAGAAGCCCATCCTAAACCATACGAACGACCAAATAGCAGACAATTATTTGAATTTTTATAATTCACTGTTAGCTGGAAATGAATAACATATAAGTGATACTAAAAAAAATGAATTATAAAGTTAAGGGGTTATTGCCCCTTTTCTTTTTGCTTGCTTTTTGGGGCTGCAAAAAGGAGTCTACAAACGTAGGACTAGAGTTAATTGGTGACGGAATCTCCAAGGGAGAAAGCGACACTACTTTTTTTGCTAGCAAGGTGAGAACTGTAGAAAGCGACTCGCTACCTACCAGTAGACTTCCTAGCAATATACTTGGAGTAGTGCAGGATCCTGTTTTTGGCTTATCAAAAGCTAGCTTAGTAGTGCAACCTCGGTTAAAAGAAGTAGGGGTGAAACTGGCAGGAAACACAATAGATTCTATTCGATTTAATTTGAATTATGATTTGACTGCAGGACCTATGACGCTAGGAGATATCAATAGTGAAATAGCTATAGATATTTATAAACTAGACCAAAGTGTTTCCATAGATTCAGTATATACACATAGATTTAAACCGCAACTAGGTGAAAAAATAGGCGAGTTCGTTGGAAAGTTTGACTTAAGTAATAAGCAAGTAATTATAGGAGATGACACTACCACGGTATCTCCAAAGCTTTCTGTACTTTTAAATAATAGTTTTGGTCAGGAGCTTATAGATGCCGGTGATGATAAGTTTATAGACAATGAGACTTTTCTTAGTTACTTAAAAGGAATAGTGCTGGTTCCACGAGACAATCCTCTCTTAGGAGAGGGAGCTATAGTAGCCGTACAAGCATATTCTGAATTTTCAGGATTAGAGATGTATTACCATTCTACAGAAGACACAGGTTCTATGGTGATACCTATGGGGAACAACTCTGTTCGTATTAATGTATATGAAACCACTCGTTCAGCGGAGATTCTTACACAACAGATGGTGGACGGAAGTTATAGTAAAGGGTATGTACAATCGTTAGGAGGCACAAAACTAAAGATAGGTTTAAATGACCTTTCTAGTTTCATAGAGCTAGGTGAGCAGATAGTTATAAATGAAGCATCAATTGAGTTTATAGCTGACGAATCAGTTGTAGACGAATACAAGTACCCACTGCCTCCCAGTTTAATACTATCCATCCCCGCTTTAGATATAGCAGGAGATCCTTTGAGTAATAGTGCCGGATTCGTAGACTTTGGCGCAACTTATTACGGCGGAAAATTAGAGGGAAATAGTTATTTATTTAGGTTTACGGGGTATCTACAGCAATTAATAACGGAATACAACGCCTCTGGCAAAAACGACTTTCATGGGTTTTTCCTAAGTGTACCTACAGCCTCACCTATAAGACCGGACAGAACAGTCATAAACACTGACGTAGCGGCCAAGGAAGTGAAAGTTTCTATTACCTATACAAAACTGAATTAACAGCAATACGTTTTATTTGAACAAATGTCTGATTTGAAACTAGTCTCTAGACAATACAGTGATCACAATACAGTAATAAGGGTAGGTGATGAACTCATAGGAGCCAAAGAGCTTTGCCTTATTGCGGGGCCTTGTGCCGTAGAGTCGGAAGTACAACTTAATGAGATAGCGAAAGGCTTGTCGGAGTTGGGGGTTAAATTTATGAGAGGCGGAGCGTTTAAGCCTCGTACATCTCCATACGCTTTCCAAGGTTTAAAAAAAGAAGGTCTGAAAATGCTTAAAAATGCGTCAGATACTTATGGATTAAAAATAGTAACTGAGGTTTTAGACACTACATTGATAGAGGAAGTATATCCGTATGCTGACATATTGCAGGTAGGTTCTAGAAATGCTAAAAACTATCAATTTCTCAAAGAACTTGGGAAAGTAGACAAGCCTATCTTACTGAAAAGAGGAATGTCTAGTACCATAAACGAATGGCTTCTAGCAGCAGAATATATATTGCTAGGTGGAAATGAGAATGTAATTCTCTGTGAACGAGGTATCCGTACCTTCGACACATCTGTGCGTAACACTATGGACATAGCAGCGATACCTTTAGTAAAAGAGTTGAGTCATTTGCCTATCATAGCGGACCCAAGTCAAGGTACTGGTCAGCGAAGTTTAGTGACGCCGTTATCATTGGCAGCTATAGCCGCAGGGGCGGACGGCCTGATGATAGAGGTTCACAACAATCCTGAAGAAGCATTGTCAGATGGTTTTCAAAGCATGTATCTAAACACTATGGGAGACATGGTAAAACTGCTTAGAGGTCAAGCTGAGCATTCAGGAAGAACGCTAAACCTTATAAAAGAACAACAAACAGTATGAAATTAGCCATTGTAGGTGCTACGGGGATGGTAGGCCGAACCATGCTTCAGGTACTGCATGAACGTGGCATAGTAGTAGAAGTACTTTATCCTGTAGCGAGCAAATCTAGCTTAGGACAGAAATTGGAATATGGTGGTCAGATGTATGATATTTGTCTTTTAGAAGACGCTTTAGAAAAAGATATCGACTTTGCGCTTTTCTCAGCAGGTGGTGAACTCTCAAAGGTGTGGGCCCCGAAATTTGCAGAAAAGGGTGTAGTGGTTATTGATAATTCGTCAGCTTGGAGAATGGATGAAAACTGTCCACTGGTAGTGCCACAGATAAACCAGAGCAGTATCTCAGAAGCACATAAAATTATAGCAAACCCTAACTGTTCTACGATACAAATGGTAATGGCGCTAGCTCCATTGGATCGTGAGTATGGAATAAATAGATTAGTAATTAGTACTTACCAATCTGTCACTGGCACGGGTAAAGCTGCCGTACAACAGATGGAAGAAGAACGAGCCACAGGTTCGTCCGAAAACATGGTGTATGCCCATCCAATCGATAAGAACTGTATCCCTCATTGTGATGTTTTCTTAGACAATGGATACACTAAAGAAGAAATGAAACTGGTAGACGAAACACGTAAAATACTAGGTAAGCCTAATATGCAAATTACTGCTACAGCTGTAAGAGTGCCAGTAGTGGGAGGACATTCAGAGTCTATCAATGTAGCTTTTGACAATGATTTTGACATAGATCGAGTACGAGCCATTTTGAGAGAAACGGAAGGAGTACTAGTAGTGGATGACATAGCTAATAACAGCTACCCCATGCCAATAAATGCCGTGAACCGAGATGAGGTAATGGTGGGAAGAATACGAAGAGATGAGTCGCAAAAAAACACCCTAAACTTATGGGTAGTGGCTGATAACTTAAGAAAAGGTGCAGCTACTAATGCTGTAGAAATATTAGAACAACTTATTAAAAATACATAAAGATGCCTGCAGGATTTTATTCAATACCCGTTGCTAAAATAAATAGAGAAACTTCAGATGCGGTTAGCATCATTTTTGACGTACCTAGCCTTATGGCCGGTCAGTATAAGTATAAAGCTGGCCAGTACCTTACGTTTAGCATTATGATAAATGGAGAAGAAGTGCGTAGATCATATTCTATGTCTTCTAGTCCTGTCACTGGTGAGCAAATTACCATAGCGGTAAAAGAAGTAGAAGGAGGAAAGATGAGCACATACCTCAACCGAAACGCGAAAGAGGGTGACATGATGGATATTATGCCTCCAATGGGGAAGTTCGTTCTGGACCCAAGTCCAGTAGCTAGCAATCATTATTTTCTTTTTGGTGGTGGGAGTGGAATTACACCGTTAATAAGCATTGCCAAAACGGCTCTAAAAGAAGAGCCAAATAGTAAGTGCTACTTAGTATATGCAAACAGAGACGAGGACAGTATCATTTTTAAAGAGGAGATAGATGCTTTAGAAGCTGCTCACGACAACTTTAAGGTGATATACACACTAGACAAACCAAAGGGTGTCTGGATGGGATACAGAGGCTTTCTAACTAAAGAGACCGTCTCCGAAATGGCTAGACAAGAACTGGGACTTAATTATCCTGTGGCTCAATACTATACGTGCGGACCTAGCCCTATGATGGAAGTAGTAGTAGAAGGCCTCAAAACTATAGGTGTGCGGGATGAAAACATCAATACTGAATACTTTACTGCTGTTGTTAAAAAAGAGACTGTTGACGAAGGAAATGCTTCTTCGGAAGCCTTAAATTATAGCGAGGAAATAGTAGAGCGTAAGATTACCGTAGAAGTGTATGGTGACCAAAAAGAAATCACTGTAAAACCAGAGCAAACAATACTTATAGCTGCACAAGAAGCGGGTATGGATCCTCCATATAGTTGCTGTGTAGGAGTGTGCACCACGTGCCGAGCAAAGCTAAGAAGTGGAAAAGCTTCTATGATAGAGCGTGAAGGATTAAGTGATGCGGAGATAGAAGAAGGGTATATACTCACCTGTCAGGCTCATCCACTCAGTGATGATATAGACCTTGTCTTTGAGTAGAGCTATAATTAAGCCATTATTTTCACTAAGAAACGGTCTTCCACTTTTTTGATTGTAAGACCTTCATCATAATATATGCCCATATCATGCTTAGGTATCTTGTAGTCGCTTAAGCCCGCTTGAGCCATAAATGTGCGAACTTCAGTTTCGGTATCAAAAGTCTCTTCGTGGTGTGATTTTAATGGAGCACGTTTTTCGGCTACTGATGCTGTAGACTTATAATTTTCCAGCATATGCTTTATTTTTTCTAAGAAAGCATCATCTATGTCTAGGGGTACAGCTATGGTGATTACCTTCTTATTATTCTTAGTCATCCAAGACTGTGACCTACAAGAGCTGCTACAGTACTTAGCAGTTTTTCTGTTTGCTAAAAAAAGCTGCTTACAGTTACTACATTTGAGTTCTGTAGTTTTATGATTATGTTGATAGCTCTTAGTCGTTCTATACAATGCTAGTTCGTTTTGCATTGTTCAAATATAGAGGTGTGCCAGTAAACGTTTATTAACGGCAAAGATCGTGTGCATTCTAATTAGTACACTAGTAATCAGTCTATAAATCCCAAACAGAATGCTTTCTGGAAACTAAGTAGTGTTTTATATTGAGCCAAAAAGCCAAAACAAAGTAGATAATAATAGGACTACCAAACGTAAAAAAGGAAATATAAATGAAGTATAAGCGAATGGTGCTGGAGCGTATGCCAAACTTGTCTCCCAGGTAGGAGCACACGCCGAAAGCATAATTTTCTATATTTTTTTTAATATTTTCCATTTATCTGAGCAGTATCTTCTTGCCTATATTACACTCTAAACAACGTTGATTTTGGCAATATGTTTTGTAAAGATGCAGTAAACCTTGAGATTCCAAAGCATTATCACTGTCCATTTCGATATTTCTCCAGCGTGTTATTATGCTGTTTTTTTCTGTAGGAATATTCTCTAAATACTTTAACGCATGGTCTGTGGCACCGTCACCTTTGTTTTTTTCATAGAAAAAAACGAAAGGAACCAAAGCATTAAGAAAAAGATGATTTACAAACCCTGCAGAGATAGACTTAGAGCGTTTTTTGGATTCCCTTTTAAATGAATAATGGCTAAGCCAATAGTCGGACAATTCAAAAGTGAGCATGCCTTTCACCTCAGATGGACTAGGAAGGGTCAGAACCTGAGCGATAAATAGCGGGGCATGGTGAAAGAATGCTGCGAGTTGAGCTAGTTTCACATGAGGGAGATTCATTGGCCTCATTCTGCCCATTTTCATCTGGCTGCTTATCGTAGCGAGGCCATATTTTTTACTTAAAAAATTGTACTCGTTTTGTAATTCAGTGTAGTAATTATCTTGGCCATGATCTGCCAAGAGCCCAGCCGTACCAAAAACCAGAGCCTCTAATTGAAACAGTGATTCGTGGTGCTTTTGTATAAGATAAAAAGGTAGTTGCTCTGCTAGCTCAGCGAAAGCTTCAGTATTGGTAGGCATACCAAAAGCCCTAACAATGGCCCAGAAAAACGCTTGATTCCAGTCTCCGGCACATGACTCTAAATAGGTCTGGAAGAGTTTACATCTGACTTCTAGGCGCTCTACCGCCATCCTATTTACCCATAGTTTTACATTAAAGTCAGAGACAAGGCGTATAGCGTTTTCACAAGGTATAAAAGGCTTGTTCTCCATCAGTTGCTCATACTGTGTTAGCGATTTTTGGAGTATTCTATCCCCTAAGGCTACGGTAGGTATGGAGGTGCCATCTTCTCGCACAGCATCTGAATTGTGCGTATAACATACATGCAGAATTACTGCATTGTATGCCTTATCCGTATGGTGGTTATGCTGCGTCCACTCATTCGCATTTACATGTATTTCTATAGCTCCATATAGGGTAGTTTCTCCTATTTTTAGTTGAGCATTGCTGAAGTCGGGCCCACTGTTTTTGTTCAGAAATCCCTGTTTTAGTATAGTGACTTCTTCACCCGTGGAAATGGTCAGCTGTTTACTATCATATAATTGATATTCCCAGATAAATTGGAGCAAGTCTTCGTTATACCCAAAACTCATAAATGAGCAGTATACGGTTGTGTTTGCAGTGCTAGTTCTTTGGCTTTTGCTCTGGCCGCTTCGGCAAAGTCTTTTCCACTGCTTGCGTAGATTATGCCTCTAGATGAATTGATAAGTAATCCACCGATGCTATTTGCTCCGTTTTCACAGACTTCCACAGCACTCCCACCTTGGGCACCTACGCCAGGTATGAGCAGAAAATGATTAGGCACTAATTCTCTGATTTCTTTAAGAGCCGCTGCTTTAGTGGCTCCCACTACAAACATGAGGTTATCTGGTGATCCCCAAGAAGAGACACGCTCCAGTACTGTCTTGTAAAGAGGTGGCGAGTAGAGTCCATTCGTTTGAAAATCGGCACTTCCCACATTCGAAGTTAAGCCGAGCACTATGGTGATTTTAGTTGTAAATTTCAAGAAAGGCTCGACACTATCAAAACCCATATATGGGGCTACTGTAAGTGCATCAAAATCCATCGTTTCAAAGAACGCTTTAGCGTACATCGTACTCGTATTTCCTATATCTCCACGTTTGGCGTCTGCTATACTTAGTATATTGCCGGGTATCATTTCCCGAGTTTTCTCGAGTATCTGCCACCCCTTGCTTCCTAGTTGTTCATAGAACGCTGTATTTATTTTGTAAGAGACTGCGTAGTCCTTGGTAGCATTTATTATTTCTTTATTAAAAGCTAAAATACCATCAGCATCTTTAGATACACCGTCAGGAAGTTTAGAGATGTCTGTATCTAAACCTACGCATAAATAACTCTTTTTGGATTTGATTTCTTCTATTAACTCGGTAACATTCACACTTCAAAAAAAAGTAAAATAGTGTGTATTTTCAGAATTATTTACTTTAGCGGCCATAATGAACAAGTACCTAGTTGCACTTTTAGTTTTTATATTCTCAGGAATCGCTGCTCATGCTCAAGATAAAGGGGTACTCAGTGGTAATCTGCAGTCTAATTATTCCGTCTTTTTAAAAGATTCACTTATCGGTGCCACAGAAGCTGCATCTCCTCAGTATGGCAGGCAGATAAGTTCTGCAGAGACTTGGTTATTTGTAAACTATGATATTAAGGGCTGGCATTTTGCAGCTAGATATGATCTTTTTAATAACAGTAACTTGCTGAACCCTTCAGGATCTTTTACAGGTCAGGGCCTAGGATTTTGGCAGATAAAAAAGAGTATTGATGACTTAGAAATCACTGCAGGGTCTTTTTATGATCAGTTTGGCTCAGGAGCGGCTTTCAGAGCTTTTGAGAATAGACTGATAGGTATAGACTATGCTATGGAAGGGGTACGTTTAAAGTATAATATCACGGATGACCTTGTAGTAAAAGCATTTACAGGCAAGCAAAAAGGTGCACAAGAAAATAGATTTGAAACCTCTCCACAGATTATAAAAGGAATAAATGCTGAGCAGTCACTCAGGTCTGCGGATGGCAGTATCCTTAATCTAGGAGTGTCCGCGGTCAATAGAACATTGGATGAAAATACGATGACAGATATCGTGACTCAAATAAATGGTCAGCCATTAGAAGACAGGTTTTACCCAAAGTACAATGCGTATATATTGAATGGGTATTTCAATGCCAGTTACAAGGATTTTGGGTTCAATGGGGAGTATAATTACAAGACAGAAGAGGCTATAAATAACAATGAAGGAAATGCTCTGATTAGCAGAGACGGCACGTTGTTTATGGGAGGAGTAAGTTACAGTAAGAGAAAGCTGGGCAGAGAAAAAAAAGCGGGCTTAGGTATAAATGTACAGTACCGACGCATAGAGAACTTCCCGCTTACGGTATCTCCTTTTGTGAACCTTGCACTGCTACAAGGGGTATACACTTATCAGCCTAGTCTTAGCCGACAAGCAAGTTATAGAATGCTTGCTAGGTATCAAGCACCAGCACAGTTTAGTGGTGAGCAGGGTATCCAGGCAGAGCTTATTTATTCCTTCAATAATAACACCAATATGACGCTTAACTACTCAGACATACAAGACTTGAATGGTATGCAACTATTCGACGAAAAATTTATACAAGTAGAGCATAAGATAAATAAGAAGTGGAAAGGCAAAGTAGGGTTACAAATCATTACCTATAATCAAGCGGTATATGAAGGGAAGGATCCCAAAAAGACGGACAATGTCAAGACACTAACTCCTTTCGGTGAGATTACATACAAGATAAATCGTAAGAATTCTATCAGACTAGAGTCTCAAATGTTGAATACGGATCAGGATTTGGGAAGTTTCTATCATGGAATTTTAGAATGGAATAGTTCACCAAAATTTACCATAGCGGTAAGTGATATGGTAAATACTAACCCTGTGCGAATAGTAAACACAACTTTAGCAGATCAGGTACTGCATTATCCTAGCTTTTTTGTAAAGTACAATGTAAAAACCACTTCATTTACAGCAGCGTATATCAAGCAGGTAGAAGGCGTGGTATGCACTGGAGGTATCTGTAGACTAGAGCCTGCATTTAGTGGGCTTAGATTTACGCTTACCTCTCAGTTTTGATGATTTAAACTTTATACGACGGGCTATTGTTCCAGGATAAAAGCTTGTTCCTTGTATATATGAGTGAAATGAGCTCGTAGTTGCTGAGCATCGTTTTGATCATCTGTAGATGCGGTTACTACCCTGTGGAGACCTCTAATAAGAGTGATAGTGCCTTCTTTACCACTGTCTTTTACGCGTTTCAGCATTCTGTCTGCGTTTGATTTTACACCAAAACTACCCACTACTATGAGGTACTTACTGTTAATATTGACAAAGCCGTTAGTGGTAGGAGGAGGCACAGTAAATTCTTCAGTTTCAAACTCCTCTGGCAGAGTCTCGGACTCCGTTATATCTGCGTCTACTGTTTCTGTATCTTCGATGGTACTTTCTGGCAGGTATTCATTGTCCTCCTCTTCAGGTATCACAGTCTCAGAGTCCGTCAGTGCTTTAATAGGTGCAGTAACGCCCAGTGGCTTAAAAAACACAAACCAAATAAAGGCACTTAAAGCCAATAGGTAAAGAGACCATTTGAAAAAATTCATTGTACAAAAGTAAATGCAGAATGCTTACAAAAACAAAAAGCCCCACACTTTCGTGCAGGGCTCGTGTATTATTTATTTTAAAAGAATTATTTCGCTTCGGCAAAACGGGTAGCTATTTCATCCCAATTGATTACGTTAAAAAATGCATCAATGTAGTCTGGTCTTCTGTTTTGGTAGTTTAGGTAGTATGCGTGTTCCCATACATCAAGTCCTAAAATAGGAGTTCCTCCGCAGCCTATTCCTGGCATTAGTGGATTGTCTTGATTAGCAGAAGAACAAACCTCTAGTTTACCATCTTTCACACATAACCATGCCCATCCAGAACCGAAACGCGTACCAGCCGCCGCACTAAATAAGGCCTTAAACTCATCAAAGTTTCCGAAAGCAGAATCAATAGCATCAGCTAATTCTCCTGTAGGAGTTCCCCCGCCATTTGGGCTCATAGCAGTCCAAAACTGATTGTGGTTATAGTATCCACCACCATTATTTCTTACACCGGCATTATTCATATCCATTCCTGTACAGATCTCTTCTATGCTTTTGCCAGCAAGGTCAGTACCTTCTATAGCGGCATTTAGCTTAGATGTATATCCATTGTGGTGTTTGCTATGGTGTATTTCCATAGTGCGAGCATCTATGTGTGGCTCTAGTGCGTCGTATGCGTACGGTAGTTGTGGTAATTCAAATGACATAATATTTTTCCTTTAATTGTTTGACTTCAAATTTAACCCTAGAACATCAGAATATTAAATTTGTTTAGTTATAGTGGCATTAGTGGCGGCTATAGTTGGACTTTTTTATGCACCTCTCCATACAATTGTGCTAAAGTACAATCACTCGAGAAGTGAACAATCCAAAGGTCTTATTTTGCCTACGGCGGAAACCTTAATGATTGTATAAAAAACGAGAGGATAACAAAACATCTCCCTTCCTTACGTAAATATGGAGCTAGCAGTTCGCCAATCCCTTAATGTTTAATTTTATTTCATCCACTATCTTCGCAGCACCAAATATGTCCATAGAAGAAACCATAAAAACACGCAGAGCCATATTTCCAAAGCAGATGAGTGGCGAACAAGTGCCACAGGAAATAATAAACAAAATGCTAGAACTGGCAAACTGGGCACCTACACATCGCAATACGGAGCCATGGCGGTTTAAGGTGTATAGCGGAGATGCTATGAATAGGATGCTGAACTTTTGCAAACAATGCTATGTACGATACACTCCAGCTGAAAAATACAATAGTATAAAACTAGAAAAGATAGAACAACGTAAAGAGCAGGTGAGTCATATTGTGGCCATTTGTATGGATAGAAATGATATTCTTCCAGAATTTGAAGAAATAGCAGCTACTGCTATGGCAGTTCAAAACATGTGGCTGTATCTTGCTAGTACAGAAAAGTATGGCGGCTACTGGAGTACGCCAGGATATGCCTTGGGAGATGAGTTTAGTGCTTTTCTGCACTTGCCAGACGGAGAGCGATGCATAGGGTTGTTTTATATAGGTACTATAGCAGAAGATGCCGTAAGAGCAGAAGGTAAAAGAAAAGACTGGAGAGAGAAGGTTGAGTTTTTAGGTTGAGAGTCTTGTCGTTTATATTGACAGTTCTAGTTTTGGCAGTTTGCAGCAGAAAGAAGTGCTACGATCACAATCCAGATTTGCTTTCAATTAAGGACGCGAATTAAAAAATGCTAGATACAGGTGTTGGAATGTTAAGCACTGAGAAGAGGTTCAATCTTCAAACAGACAGCATTCTAAACCTGATAATTTTCGAGTTCGAACAAGTTGACCGTCAATATTGGCAAGTCAATTTAAAGAAAGAAATGAGTGTTTGGGAATCTCAAAAGCAAGTGGATTTGGATAGTTTGTGGTTTGAGATTCAAAATGAAGTTAGTGAGTTTGGATTTGCTTCTGAGATTGCTCAACTTCAGTGGTATGGAACTAGCTCAGACTATAATTATGAAAAGGCCATAGAACTCAATCAAATTAAACTTGAAATGTGTAATCAATAGCTTTTGTTTTTTAGCACGCTTCACTCTTCCCCTTTTCCAAACATCCCTCCTATATTTGCCTTATGTCTTCCAGACTTCACATATACAATACACTAAGCAAGCAAACCGAAGAGTTCCAGCCTATAAATCCTCCTTTTGTGGGGATGTACCTCTGTGGGCCTACCGTGTACGGGGATCCACACTTAGGACATAGCCGCGGTGCGGTGATGATGGATGTGCTTTTTAGATACCTAACACACTCGGATTATAAGGTTCGCTATGTGCGAAACATCACAGATGTGGGCCATCTGCTAAACGATGCAGACGAAGGAGAAGACAAGATAGGAAAGATAGCCAAGGCTAATCAGGTAGAGCCTATGGAAGTAGCTCAGCAGTACACGAACGCCTATCACAGTGCGTTGCAAAAGATGAATGTGCTGCCTCCGAGCATAGAGCCCAGAGCGAGTGGTCACATCATAGAGCAGATAGAGATGGTACAGGAAATTATCACCAATGGATTTGCGTATGAGAGTAACGGTTCAGTATATTTTGATGTATTGAAATATGCAGAAACAAACGACTATGGTAAGTTAAGCGGACGCAAACTCGAAGACCTTATAGCAGGAGCTGGCGAAGACAGAAGAACCTTAGAAGGTCAAGAAGAAAAGAAGAATCCAAATGACTTTGCTCTTTGGAAAAAAGCAACTCCGGAGCATATCATGAAATGGAATAGTCCGTGGAGTCCTGGGTTTCCAGGGTGGCATATAGAGTGCTCGGCTATGAGTGAGAAATATCTAGGTAAGCAGTTTGATATACACGCAGGTGGTATGGATCTACTTTTCCCGCATCACGAGAGTGAGATAGCCCAAACGACGGCTTGTAAGCACAACACTCCAAAATACTGGATGCACAATAATATGATTACTATCAACGGTCAAAAAATGGCGAAAAGCTTGAACAATGGCGTGTTGATAGAAGAACTATTTAGCGGAGATCACCACTTGCTAGAGCAGGCGTATACTCCTATGACGTTGCGTTTCTTCTTGCTGCAAGCACACTATAGAAGTACGCTAGATTTCAGTAACGAAGCCCTACGAGCAGCCGAAAAAGGCTACCAACGACTGATGAATGCAGCTGCCAAGTCTGAAGGGCTACCGACTTCTGAAAGTAGCGATATGGATGTGCAGGCTTGGAAAGGTAAACTCTACGAGCAAATGAATAATGATATGGCAACACCGCAGGTGATAGCTACATTATTTGAAGCGGCGAAATGGATCAATGAGATAGACGCAAAGAACCTAAAAGTCAAGTCAGCGGATAAAGCCATTCTTCATGAGACCTTTCATACATTCTCCTTTGGAATACTTGGACTACACTCTGAAGAGGGAGGAAATAACGAAGCTCTAGATGGCGTTATGAATATGGTGCTAGAGATCCGTAAATCTGCCAAAGAAAACAAAGACTGGCCTACTGCAGATAAGATACGTGATGGCTTGAAAGAAGCCGGTGTAGAAGTGATGGACGGTAAAGAAGGAAGCACCTACAAATTGAACTAATGAAACACTACATAAAACTTTTAGTCTTTAGCTTAGGCCTTTTAGCAATAAATAGTTGCTCGGACCAGCCTAAAGATAACACTTCAGACAACATAAATACTACTCCCAAAACAGCTTTTACTGTACAGTTTGATGCGGATAGTGCGTACAGATATGTGCAGGAACAAGTAGACTTTGGGCCACGAGTACCGGGTACAGCAGCACATGGTAGAACCGCAGAATACCTACAAAACAAACTTGCTCAGTTTTGCGATACAGCCTTTACGCAGTATGGAAGTATGCCAACAGGCAGAGGTGATGAAGTGGCTATCAAAAACATAATAGGAACTATAAATCCAGCACAGACCAAACGAATATTGCTCTGTGCCCACTGGGATACACGCCCCATGGCAGACCAAGACAAAGAAAGACCCACGACACCTGCAGACGGTGCCAATGATGGTGCTAGTGGAGTAGGAGTGCTCATAGAGATAGCACGTCAGCTACAGGCTCAGCGTCCAGATGCTGGAGTGGATATCATTTTCTTTGATGCGGAAGATATGGGAGATAGTCGGGGAGCAGCCACTACGTGGTGTCTAGGTTCTCAGTATTGGTCTCGCACACCACATATACCTAACTATGTAGCTCGTTTTGGGATACTACTGGATATGGTAGGTGCAGAGAATGCCACCTTCGCCATAGAAGGTAACTCGTGGAGGTATGCACAGCCGCATGTGAAAAAAGTATGGAATACAGCTGCGGCACTGGGACATGCCAATTATTTTGTAAACTATCAAGGTGGAGAGATACTAGACGATCACGTATTTATAAATCAAATAAGAGGGATTCCCACGTTAGATATTATTCAGTACGATGCATCAGGAAGTGGGTTTGGAGACTTTTGGCACACCCATGATGACAATATGAGCGGCATCAATAAAAACACCTTAAAAGCAGTCGGTGAGACGGTTTTCAAGGTGGTGATGGATTTGTAGGGCTACATCAGCACATTCATCAACCTACTCATTCCTTTTTCTTTACTAAGACCTTTGATGTACCAAGCAGCGGAAGCTTGATGGATGCCGCCGAAGGTGCTTGCGGTGTTGCTGTTTAGAAAGTTTTCAAAAGAGTAACCCACCGAGAATTTGGTAAACTGTAGACCCAAGCTGCTAGAGAACAAGTCTGTATTACCGTAAGTTCCAAATACCTGGCGATGACCTATTCCTAGCTTAGCAAATTTGTATTGCCCGTAGATTTGTGTTTCGAGTACGGAGTATCTTCCTTGCTGCTGATAGGTGATTAAGGTGGCTAGATCGAAAGTTTTAAGTTTCTTGTGATAACCTAAATTTGCAACGAATCTACTTGGAAGTTCTGACCCAGGAATTTCAATGACAGATGTGTTAGGCTGATTAACTTGCTGTACTCCCAGTCCTAGCAAAAACCCCTTGTAATATGCTGCAGCACCTATATCTAGCGACACTCCTCTTTTTGGGTTGTGTTTCTTTATCTCGTTTAGGATTGGGTCATTGGGGTCTCTAAAGTTTAGCTTGGTTACATCTATGCTATTTTGCAGCACTCCAATATTTACGCCTGATCGTAGTTCAAAACCGTTTTTGCTACAAGCGTGATTAATATTTGCCTTTAAGGCATCGCTTCTTGTGCTTCCTACACTTTCACTTTTCACCTCTAACCCAAACCCCAATCCGCTTTTCAGATTATAATTAGTAAGCAATGAATATGTAATAGGATTGCCTTGCAAAGGAGGCCACTGATTATTATAATTAGCCTGCACACCAAAGTCACTCTGAGCTCCTACTAGTGCAGGATTAAAATGGTTGATATTCCCTGTTTTTTGAGTGAAGGTGACGTCTTGAGCAGAAGAAGAAAATGCCAAAGGCAGAAGGATAAAAAAGCATAGAATACTTTTCATATCTCTCGAAGATAACTATTTTGATAGTAGACTCACCCTCTCATTACCACAAACACGAGATAACCTACGTATGCGGTTAAGAATAATATACCCGTAGGTTTTCCTATCTGATTTTTTGCTTTGCCAGTCATCAGACTGAAGAGGATAAGTGCCGTAGCCAAAAGGAGTACGACAATATCTGAATTAATAGTAGGACTATATTTCATAGGGCTTATGACCGCACTGAGTCCCAGCACCCACAGCAAGTTAAATATGTTAGACCCTATTACATTGGCTATGGCAATGTCTGTATTTTTTTTATATGCCGCTACTGCTGAGGTGACTAGCTCTGGCAGAGAAGTGCCTATAGCCACTATGGTGAGACCTATCATTTTCTCACTCAGACCAAAAGTTTTAGCGATGGCCACCGCTCCGTCTACCACCCATAGTCCTCCTAAGAACAATCCCGTTATGCCCAAAAGTATATAGAGTATAGACTTGCCCATAGGCAACACCTCCTCTGGAGCATCTTCCAGCATGTCTGCACGACCACTTTTAGCTAAGTTTATGATATAGACCATAAATAATCCAAAGACCAACAATAGGACTACTCCGTCTATTCTGCTTATCGTTAGTTCATAATCAGGATTAAAAATAGGTGCATTTGCTACAAAGGCAACGAGCAAAAGTGCTATAATGGAGTAAGGTATTTCCGAAAATATGGTGCTTTTTTTTATGGTTAAAGGGTAAATAATAGCTGCTACGCCCAATATAAGGAGTATGTTAGCAATGTTAGACCCTATTACATTTCCTATGGCTATCTCAGAAGCCCCTGAGCTGCTAGCGAGTATGTTTACTATGAGTTCAGGCATACTCGTGCCCATACTTACTATAGTTAGTCCTATTACAAGGTTAGATACATTATATTTTTTAGCTATAGAGGCGGAGCCTGCTACTAGCCAGTCGGCACCTTTTATGAGCAAAACAAAACCGATGACGAAGAGAATGTAGATGAGCATTTTGTGCTGCAAATATGTGACTTTCTTTTATTTGTCTATACACAGTCAGTTTATCTTGTTTTATCGCATAAGTAGCGATACATATTGTTCAAGCTATTGCATTAATTTAGATTTGCCTGTATTTTAAAAAAAATGAGACTATTCAACCTAGTATTGAGCATTTTAATCGCTTTTCCCCTGTTTGCACAGCAGTTTAGTATAAGTGGCAGAGTAAAAGACGTTTCTAACGGCGAAACGCTACTTGGAGCTACTATACTTATAGAAGGCGGGGGCGGAGCCGTTACCAATGAGTATGGGTTTTATTCAGTGACATTAGATGCCGGCACGTATAACATCACATATAAGTACCTCGGATATGACGACGTTATAAAAGCAGTAGTCTTAGATGATAACAAAACTGTAAATATAGAGTTAGGAGAAAAAGCCAACGTAATAGGTGAAGCAGTAGTCAGCGCTAAGGCCATTGAGAGACGTGTAGAGAATAAGAAGATAAGTGTAGTGAAGTTAGAAACTTCTAGGATAAAGGAAATTCCGGTAATATTTGGAGAAGTAGATATTCTTAAGACTATTACGTTACTTCCCGGTATCCAGTCTGCTGGCGAGGGTAATTCTGGTTTTAATGTCCGCGGAGGGTCACAAGATCAAAACTTGATACTGCTGGATGAGGCTACAGTATATAACGCATCACATCTTCTAGGATTTTTCAGTGTATTTAATGGTGACGCAGTAAAAGACTTAGAGGTTTACAAGGGCGGAATACCTGCTAAATATGGAGGCAGATTATCTTCAATAGTTGACATTAAAATGAGAGATGGTAATGCCAAGAAGTTTGCAGCCATTGGAGGTATAGGAACTATATCCAGTAGACTGACCCTGGAAGGCCCTATAATAAAAGACAAGTCTAGTTTTATGATAGCGGGACGTAGAAGCTATGCTGATATATTTTTGCCGCTTGCCCCAGACGAAACCATTCAAAACAGCAAACTGTTTTTCTATGACTTAAACCTAAAAGCAAACTATGAGCTAAGCGATAAGGATAGACTCTATGTAAGTGGATACTTTGGTAGAGACGTGCTCGGACTGAGTGAGCTTTTCGGTATCAATTGGGGCAATGCTACAGCTACGCTAAGATGGAACCACCTTGTAAATGAAAAGATGTTTGTCAATACGTCTTTAGTGTACAGTGATTTTAATTACGGAGTAGATATCAACTTTGCAGATAACGCAAGCTTTGGTCTAGACCAGTCTATCAATGACATTTATATCAAGTCCGACTGGACGAACTTTATAAACCAAAAAAGTGAGCTAAACTTCGGTGGTCAGGTTATTTATCACAGGTTTAATCCGGGACTATTCGCTCCTAATAATGAGGAGTCTGCACTTATATTTACAGAGATACAGATAGAAAAAAGAAAGGCCTTAGAAAGTGGGTGGTACATAGATCATGAGTATAAGCACAGCACACGTCTAAACTTTAGATACGGGTTACGTTTATCTACCTTTAGTAATATAGGAGGATCAGAGTACACGTATACTAAAGACCCAGATACTAATGAGCCCATCTCAGCACTCACTACAAGAGATTCTTTTGGGTCTAGCGAGATTTACAATACCTATGCCGGTTTAGAGCCTAGAGCATCTGTCAGTTATAATCTGAATAGTACCTTAGCAATTAAGGGTTCTTATAACCGTACATTTCAGTATGTGCAGCAAGCTACCAATACGGCATCCTCTTTTCCTACGGACCAGTGGTTTAGTGCAAATAAAAATATAAAGCCACAGCGAGCAGATCAGGTAGCCATTGGACTATTTAAAAACTTTGACTTGGGACTAGAGACTTCTGCGGAGATCTACTATAAGTGGATGGATAATCAAATAGATTATAGAGATAATGCAGCCCTAGCTTTTAACGAAAATCTAGACGGCGAGTTGCTTACTGGAGATGGCTGGGCGTATGGAGCAGAGTTTTATGTAGCCAAAACAGAAGGCAAATCATCTGGATTTATCTCTTATACTTGGGCCAAAACGATGCGTCAGATCAATGGTATCAGTGGAGATAATCCGTATGTAGCTGGTTTTGACAGAAGACACAATCTATCTGTAGTATTCACTCAAAAGTTTAGTAAAAGATTACTGGCTACAGCCTCATTTGTATTTGCCAGTGGGCAGCCGCTTACTACTCCCGTAAGCAAGTACTTTTATAATGGAGAGTGGCAGACTAACTATAACGACCAAGAGCGTAATAACTTTAGGTTGCCAGCCTATCACAGGGCAGACATAGGAGTGACCCTGAAGAGTAAAGAAAAGCCAGACAAAAGATTTAAGAGCAATTGGAACTTCTCTATCTATAACTTGTACAATAGGGAAAACCCTTACGCACTTTATTTTAGAGAGATACAAGACGCAGATTTAGTTAAATTTCCAAATGCCCAGGTAGGAAATACGGGAGCATTTCAAACCACACTTTTCAAAATTATACCCGCCATTACTTGGAACTTTGAATTTTAAAAACAGACGTATGAAAAAAATATTATTTGTAATATTAGTTGCATTTGCGTTCACCGCTTGCGAAAAAATAGTAGATATAGAGATACCTTCCGAAGGATCTCGTATAGTAATAGAAAGCGAAATATACAATACCAAGGACATTTGGAAAGTGAAACTCTCCCTAAACCAACCTTACTTTGACCAAGATAGTGTAGATTATATATCTACTGCGTCTGTATTTATTACTGAGCTAGGTGGAGATACCGTATTCTTAAACTATACAGATACTGGACTTTATGTATCTGCCGATAGCCATCAGTGTGTCGTGGGAGGTTCTTACGAGCTTAGTGTGGCTTATAATGGGCAGGTGTATAAGGCCATAGAAGAGTTGCAAAATGCTTTTCCGATCGATGAGCTATTGTCTTTTTTCTTGCCTCCTAATGATAGACTATTTCCTGCCGGAAATTACGTTTTTGTGCAGGGTCAATCTGACACTACAAAAAAGAATTATTATCTTTTTAAGACCTATAGAAATGACACCCTGAAGTCTACGGATTTAGACGATGACGGATTTGGTTCCGTTTCATTACTCAATTCGTTTTTTGATGTCAACGACATCTTGGGAGAGATAGATCGTGGCAGCCTACCGAGACCTATTTTATTTGATGTTTCTACAGGCGATACGATTGTAGTGGAGCAGTTTGCTATTACAGAAGAATATTATAAGTTCAGATCAGACCTTAGTGCTCAGCAAGGTAGAAGTGGAACTCCATTTGATCCACCGCCGGCCAATCCCAATAACAATATTAGCAATGGTGGATTAGGATACTTCTCTGTAGCTCATAAAGAGCGTGCAGAGCTGGTAGTAGACTAATTAGTATTCGCCTCGCAGTCTATCTAGCAACGAGTTTAACGTTTTGAACTCCTCTGAAGTGAGAAGGTTGTGTTGAGCGATGACTTCAGCTATTAAGCCGTTAAGTCTGATGAGCAGCTCCTGCCCTTTGTCATTGATATTTATATCTACTTGGCGTTTGTCATACTCGCACGTGCTTCTTACGGCATATCCCTTAGTACATAGTTTATCTACCAGTCTAGATGCGTTAGACATTTTGTCCACCATACGAGTGGTTATCTCATTTATAGATGTTGGTTTTGGGTGCTGTCCTTTAAGGATACGGAGCACGTTAAACTGTTGGAGTGATATGGTATGAGATTTAAGAGTAGTGTTCATTAGACCAGAAAGGTAACTGTTCGTGAAAGATATGTTTACTAAGGCTTTCTCTGTTAAGTTGGCAAACCCTTTTTGCTGTATTTGGTCCTCTATTCCCATATTATGTGTAATAACACATAAATATCTGAAATGTTCGCCGATGTATATCGACCGTATATCCAAGAGTGTTTTGTTTTTGGTGTAGATCTATTAAAAACCAATGAATATTGCGGCTGTTATAATTTATATGTCCAGACTTGTTTCATTAGGAATATTTTTCTTAATTTTTTTAGCCATTGACTTTTATGTTTTCCAAGGGTATAAACTGCTAGTTCGCAGGTGGATGCCCAGCTATACCACACTTATGAATGTCCTGTACTGGGCCATTCCGCTAATATTGGTTGGTCTTATCATAGCCACGGTGGTGTGGTCGCCTAATCCGTCTAAGAGCAAGGTGATGATGTGGTCCACTAGCATCTTATTTGGGTTATTTATAGCCAAGTTCGTCTGGTTATTATTTATGGTTATAGATGACATCGTGCGTGTGGTGAAGTATGCAGGCAGCGGGTTTAAACTAGAGCCGGGAGTGAAAACCATCAGTCGATCAGAGTTTGTAGTCACTACAGGGGCGTTGGCGGCAGGATCTCTTTTTGGTACTATGGTATACGGGATAGCTCGTGGGGCACATAATTATCAGGTGCACAATAAAGTATTGAAATTAAAAAACTTACCAGAGGCATTTCAAGGGTTTAGAATAGTACAGATCTCAGATGTGCACTCAGGTAGTTTCTGGAGCAAGGACGGAGTACGTAGGGGCATACAGATGATTTTAGATCAAAAGCCAGATGCTATATTCTTCACTGGAGATCTCGTAAATAGTACCAGTGCCGAGTTTGATGGGTTTAAAGAGATCTTTAATAAACTAGAAGCGGAGTACGGTGTGTATGCTGTACTGGGCAATCACGATTATGGGGATTATTCCCAGTGGCCCGACAAGAATGGTCTCACTAAAGAGCAAAATTTACAGCAACTGAAAGATCACCATGCAGATATGGGATGGAATCTATTGATAAATGAAAATAAAGTCATAGAAAAAGACGGAGATAAGCTTGCCATACTAGGGGTAGAAAACTGGAGTGCCCATCGTCGATTCCCGAAGTACGGCAAGCTGAGCGAAGCATATGCGGGCATAGAAGAAGTAGAAAACAAGCTACTGCTCTCTCATGACCCAAGCCATTGGCGAGCAGAGGTGCTCAAGGATTACCCTAGTATAGATGCTATGTTTGCGGGGCATACACACGGTATGCAGTTTGGGATAGACACCAAGTACTATAAGTGGAGTCCTGTGAAATATCAGTACCCTGAGTGGGCAGATCTGTACGAAGAGAAGGGTCAGTATCTCTATGTAAACAGAGGTTTTGGATATTTAGGTTATCCTGGTAGAGTTGGTTTCTTGCCAGAGATTACGGTGTTTGAGCTGGAGACGGCGGTGTAGGAACTAGCTTCAAAAGGGAGTTCTGTCTTTTATAGAAAAGTGGCAGTACCTTGAGATAGCGTGCTTAGAGATGTAATTGTGTTTAGATAAATTTAATTCCTTACAAAACCACATAAGCCTCCTTAGCCTTCATTAGCTCCCCTAGAAACCCAGGATCTTCCTCCAGCTTATTACCTACGACCACTATATCTGCTCCAGCTCGGAATACTGCTTCGGCATCTGCTTGACTTGTGATTCCTCCCCCAACTATTACAGGAACAGCTATTTCATTTTTCACTGCTGCTATGAGTTTTGGGGAGGCATGATTGCTAGCGCCACTTCCACAGTCTAGGTAGATGAGTTGCTGGCCTAGCTGAGTTCCTGCCAGTGCGGTAGCTGCAGCTATGCCCGGCTTATCATTGGGTATAGGCGTAGTTCCACTTATGTAGGATACGGTGGTGGTCCGTCCACCATCTACTAGTATATATCCCGTAGAGAGCAGCTCTAGTCCAGACCTTTTTAGTTTATGTGCTGACTCTACGTGCCTCCCTATGAGCAGGTCGGGGTTTCTGCCGCTAATAAGACTTAGAAGTAGTATGGCGTCTGCATTCTCGTCTATCTGATTTGGGCTTCCAGGGAATATGATAAGAGGCTTGTCCGTTCTCTTTTTGAGTCGAGCTATACATGTTTTCATGTTGCCATCGGTCACCAAACTGCCGCCTACAAAAAGAAAGTCTATTTGATTAAAATCAGGATGAAATACCAGATTATCTAATCGACTTTCGTCCGATTTATCTGGGTCTATTAGTACGGCCAACATTTTCTGATTGGTGGCGGCTAAAGATGATATTTTATGTAATATGCTAATAGTCTATCTGTTGCGAAAACGGTTTTTCTAAACCAAATTTCCAAGTTAAATTTTAAATATTTATTGATTTTTATCTTATCAACACGGCAAATCTCTTAAAAATAAGTCAATGATAAAATTTTATTGTGTAAGTGTGGAAAACCCCAACTAAAATGTTCGGTCATGTAATGTACTTTTGAGCTAAAACCCACTGTAAATTTTTAGAGAAGTTTAGCAGTCAAGTGGGTTTCTTTTTACTAGAACGATTAATAAAAACCTGAAACAATGAGCACAAAGCCACAGTACAAGAAGAACGCACTTAAATTTAAGCGTTTTAACACCAAAGACGGTGTAGCAGCCACAGACCTTTACAAGTACGAATACAGAACCTCGGTAATAAAAAACCCCGCAGGTGATGATGTATTTAAAATGGAAAACGTGGAAGTACCCGCTGATTGGTCACAAGTGGCTACAGATATTCTTGCTCAAAAATACTTTAGAAAGGCAGGTGTGCCTCTTCCAGACGGTACTACTGGATCTGAGACTTCTGTAAAACAAGTGGCTCATAGATTAGCCGATTGTTGGAAGACATGGGGAGAACGCTACGGATACTTTGCTTCTAAAAAAGATGCTCAGGTGTTTTATGATGAACTCGTATTTAGCATACTGGGTCAGATGGCTGCACCTAATAGTCCTCAGTGGTTTAACACAGGATTACACAATACCTATGGTATTACTGGAAAGGCACAGGGTCACTCGTATGCAGATCACGAAACAGGTGAAGTTAAGAAATCTACTTCAGCGTACGAAAGACCTCAACCACACGCTTGTTTCATTCTTTCTGTAAATGACGACTTAGTAAATGAAGGCGGGATTATGGATCTTTGGGTTCGTGAGGCTCGTATCTTCAAGTATGGTTCTGGTGTAGGTACAAACTTCTCTAGTATACGTGGTGCCAATGAAAAATTAAGCGGAGGTGGAAATTCTTCAGGTCTTATGAGTTTCCTTAAAATAGGAGATAGAGCCGCAGGAGCTATCAAGTCTGGAGGTACTACACGTAGAGCGGCCAAGATGGTGTGTCTAGACTTAGATCACCCAGAGATTCTATCTTTCATAAATTGGAAGAAAGAAGAAGAGAAAAAAGTAAAAGCATTAATAGACGCTGGATATGATTCTGGATATGAAGGAGAAGCCTACGCTACTGTTTCTGGACAGAACTCTAATAACTCAGTACGTATACCAAACAAGTTTTTCGAAGCCCTTAAAAACGACGGAGAGTGGGAGCTAATATCTAGAACGAATGGTAAACCTATCAGTACCGTATCTGCTAACAAGGTGTGGGATGATATCTCATTTGCAGCTTGGGCGTGTGCAGATCCTGGTGTACAATATGATACTACTATAAATGAGTGGCATACGTGTCCAGAGGGTGGAAGAATTAATGCTTCTAACCCTTGCTCGGAGTACATGTTTTTAGATAACACTGCGTGTAATCTAGCCTCATTAAACTTAAGAAAATACTTCAACGTAGAGACCAAAGAGTTTAACGTAGAAGCTATAGAATACGCATCTAGACTATGGACTGTAGTATTGGAGATATCAGTGCTTATGGCTCAGTTTCCTAGTGAGGAAGTTGCCAAACTTTCGTACCAATACAGAACACTAGGTCTAGGATATGCTAACTTAGGATCAGTACTTATGGTGAGCGGTATATCGTATGATAGCCCAGAAGCATTTGCTATGTGTGGAGCGGTTACAGCTATACTTACAGGCACATCGTATGCTACATCTGCAGAGATGGCTAGCTTTATGGGAGCGTTTGATCAATACGAGAAAAACAAAGAACATATGCTTCGTGTGATGAAAAATCACAGATATGCGGCATATAACTTGGATGAGTATGATGGACTAAGTATCAAGCCAATAGGAATAGATCCTGCATACTGTCCAGAGTATCTACTTAGCCCAGCTACAGGAGCGTGGGATAAAGCGGTGCAGTGGGGAGAGAAGTACGGATACCGTAATGCTCAGACTACTGTGATAGCTCCTACAGGTACTATCGGTTTAGTAATGGATTGTGATACTACCGGTATAGAGCCAGACTTTGCACTAGTGAAGTTCAAGAAATTATCTGGCGGAGGATACTTTAAAATAGTAAATCAATCAGTACCCCTAGCATTAGATACGCTAGGTTACTCAGCTACGGAAGTAGAAGAAATAGTAAATTATGCGAAGGGTCACGCTACACTAAAAGGTGCTCCGGCTATCAATCATAAAACGTTAATTACTAAAGGGTTTACCAATGATGACTTAGTTAAAATAGAAAGTGGTCTTGCGGCAGCATTTGAAATCAGCTTTGCATTTAATCACTGGGTGCTAGGAGAAGAGGCTATGAATCGTCTTGGGTTCACGACTGGTCAATACGAGCAAGATGGGTTTAGCCTATTAAAGGCTTTAGGTTTTAGTAAGAAGGAAATTTCTTTGGCAAACGACTATGTATGTGGTACGATGACCGTAGAAGGGGCTCCATACATTAAGGATGAGCATTTATCTGTATTTGACTGTGCCAATAGATGTGGCGAAAAAGGAGAAAGATATATACACGCACACGGCCATATCAAGATGATGGCTGCTGCACAGCCTTTTCTGTCAGGCGCAATCTCTAAAACGATTAATCTTCCAAATGAAGCTACTGTAGAGGATATGAAGTCTTGTTATCAGTTAAGTTGGGAACTGGGTACAAAGGCAAATGCGCTATACAGAGACGGCTCTAAGCTATCTCAGCCGCTAAGCAATAAGTCTGACGTAGAAGAAACAGAAGAAGATGATACGATCACTGCGGTAGATAAGGCAGTAGGTAATGCTGGGTTACTTAATATAGATACACTTACACAAGAGCAGGTATTGATTGCTGCTCAGCGAATCTTAGATGACTCTAAGAGTACTGAGTTTATGCGTCAGTTGTCTGGTATAGTAGAACGTAAGAAGCTTCCTTGGAAACGAAGAGGGTTCACTCAGAAAGCTAAGGTGGGTGGTCAGACACTATTCGTAAGAACAGGTGAGTACAATGATGGAACACTAGGCGAAATCTTCATAGACATGCACAGAGAAGGAGCCACTTTTCGTTCATTGATGAATTGTTTCTCTATTGCTGTATCTATAGGATTACAGTATGGTGTGCCTTTAGATGAGTATGTGAGCAAATTCACATTTACTCGTTTTGAGCCAAGCGGAATGGTAGAAGGACATCCAAATATTAAGAACTCTACGTCTATAATAGATTACATATTTAGATTACTTGGATTTGAGTATCTAAACAGAACTGACTTGGTTCATATTAAGCCTACTAAAGAAGAGGCTCAAGAAAACTTAGCAATAGCAAAAGCCAGACAAATAGAGCACAATCCAACAGTTGCTCCTAAGAAGGTGGTTCAGCAGTTGCCTGAGCCTTCTGTAGCTTCTGCCGGAGCTAAGGCTGCCATTCAGCAGCCTACAGGGACAGTTGGAGACGCTTTGCCTTGCACTAACTGTGGTAGTCTAGCGTTAGTAAGAAACGGCACGTGCCATCTATGCACTAACTGCGGTACAACGACTGGATGTAGCTAGTAAAATTAGAAAGGATAATGGTGAGGGCTCAGATTTGAGCCCTTTTTTGTTGACTAAAAAATGAAACTTGTGGATAAGTTTGGTTACCCCAAATAATTAACATTACTTTGTCATCCCCAGCTAATAATAATTGATTTCCTTACCTAAAGATACCGAAACACACTTCCACCAAGAGGACGACTTACTGTATTATCGTAAAACGTTGTTTTCCGGCACTCTTAAAAGTCAAACTGAAGAGATGCTAGAGGAAAAACAATATCATAATGGAATAAGACACGGTATTCAAAAAACTTTTTTTCTCAAAGGAAATCTCAAACAGGCAACAATGTTTACCAACGGGTTGAAAAACGGCAGAAGCATAGAATACTATGAGTGTGGCTCAAAGAAGCTGAATGCGAATTACACCGATGGAGACCTGGATGGAATCTCCGAAGAATGGTGTACCGGTGGTGTTTTAATAATGAGAAAAACCTTTTATAAGGGAAAGCTTATTGCCATCCGGAGCAATTAGTCCTTATTCTCGTAATCTTTTACAGCTGTCTCCAGATTAGCATACCATTCTTTTCCAAATTTTCTTTCCAGTGCGTGCTGAGCAAATTGATATACTTTAGTATCGCTTTCTTTGCCTTTTACGCAAGCATCTACACAAATACTCCACCTATGGTAGTTAAGGGCGTAAAATTCATTGTACTTATCCAGTCTTATGGGGTATAGGTGGCAGCTGATAGGTTTCGGAAAACCAAAATCTTCTTTTTTGTTGGCTATCTCTACGGCACAGTTTAGTATACCGTCTTTGCGTACTACAAATACACACTCCTTATTTGGCTTACAAGTAGTAACCATCATCTGATCAAACGGATCTTTTTCGGCAAAACCGTCTTTGGCTAAAAGCGCTAAACCTGTTTCATCCATCTCTAGCTTTATAGCTTCTATATTTTTTTCTAAGATGGGGATCTCGTCCTCGTCTAGCGGAGCTCCGGCGTCACCTTCAATACAGCATACCCCTTTGCAGGCCGTCACATTGCAAGCAAAAGATTTTTCTATTATGTCCTCAGATATGAGACAGTTATCTACTTTTATCATTTCTTGCTTTCTAAATATGCTTTATATCCTATCTCTTCTAATATTTCTGCTTTTTGCAGTACAGAGGCTTCCATAGCATTGGTAAATTTAAGAACCCTTGTCTGCACCTCTGCGTCGTGAGCACCTAGCATTTTGGCTGCTAATATTCCTGCATTTTTAGCTCCATTTATAGCCATAGTAGCTACAGGGATGCCTGGAGGCATTTGCACTATGCTGTACAGTGAGTCCAGACCGCTCATGTTGCTTGATTTTATAGGCACTCCTATTACGGGTAGCGGAGTAAGTGATGCTACCATTCCCGGTAAGTGAGCAGCCCCTCCAGCCCCAGCTATAATGCTTTTATAGCCTTTGGTATGAGCTGTTTTAGCATACTCGTACATTCTATCTGCCGTGCGGTGAGCAGATACTACGGTGAGGTCAAAAGAAACTCCTAGCTCTTCTAAAACTCGTGCTGCTTCTGCCATTACCGGCAGGTCCGAATCAGAACCCATTATGATTAGTACCTGTGCCATGGGTTCAAATTTAGTTACTTTTATGGTTTCTATGACACCGTACCCTCTTGAAAGGGGCTTGATTCTCCAAATCTTTGATTTAGCAAAGAAATAAGGGGTGCGTATTCTAGACTTGCATGATTTTGTTTTACTAAATCCGTAATCGAACTCCCTATGCTTTCTCGCTTAAGGAGCGCAGATGTCAAAATGAACCGACATTAAAAACGGCGTGGTGCTGGAACCAATAAAGACCACAATTCTAATCAAGCTAAGACCCAAAGGGCAAAACCTGAATAGGAAGAGATGGGCAACTATAATTTCAACCCGAACCCAATTCTAGATATGCTAAATATAGACGGAAAATCAATTTCTACATATCAATATGAAGGTTTTATGGGTCAGTACAATGTATCTGCATTAAGGGTAGGGCTGCACTCTGTAAGGCCGCAAACTCCTAAATGATATGAGTTTCTGAGATTCGTGAAACAATAAATAAAAACGTTTTATTTTCAAATTAAAAGATCTGCTACAGCGAGTCTTTTTGTGTTTAGGCTTTTATTATTTTGAGCAACCCCTTCACCTTCTCCATCTTGCTGACCACTTCTGCTCGTGTATCTGCCAGCACAGTAAAGTGACCCAGTTTTCTGTCTGGTGATGTAGTCGTTTTGCCATACATATGGATGTATACTCCTTCTATAGCGAGCACTTGGTCTAGGTTAGCTAGTTGGTAGGCTCCATTCACGTCTTGTGGTCCTACTATGTTACAGGTAGCAGCGGGTTTTACTAAAGCGGTGCTACCGAGCGGTTGCCCGAGCAAGATCCTATTGAGCTGCTCATACTGTGAGGTATAAGAGCTTTCTATGGTGTGGTGTCCACTATTGTGCGGACGTGGTGCTATTTCATTTACATACACACCGCCATTGGCTTCTACGAAGAGCTCCACGGCAAATAGTCCGGGACTCTTAAATCCCTTTACAGCTTGCAGAGCAAGTGACTCACAAGCTGTGTTGGTTTCTTCACTTAGGCTGCTGGGTGCTATGAGGTAGTCCATGAGGTTACTTCGTGGATCGAAAACCATCTCACACGGTGGGTACGTAGAGGTACCACCGTCTTGTGCTACGGCCACTATTACGGAAACTTCTATGGCATTGTTGGCTAGTTTTTCTATCACAAAGCCGTGCTCGCTTATTAGACTTTTATCTTTATGGTTTTTGAGATTTTCAAATTGGGATTTGGTTAGTAGCTGCACCCCTTTTCCGTCGTATCCACCTTTGCGGTGTTTTAGTACAAATCTATCTTCTGGCCAAGCAGCTACTTTTTCAGCTAGGTTTTCTATGGTAGCAAGGGTAAAATCTAGTGTGGCAACACCGTTATCCGTATAATACTGCTTTTGTAATCCTTTGTCTTGTATGATAGAGAGTACGGAGGGTTTAGGGAATACAGGCGTTCCTTCTTTTTCTACCTGTGTTAGAGCTGCCACATTCACGTGTTCTATTTCATAGGTGAGCACATCGGCCTTGGTAGCGAGTAACTCAATATCTTCAGCGTTTTGAAGTGAACCAATTAGTTGATTTTGGCAAACGAATCTGGCTGGACAGTCTTTAGACTTTTCCAGAAAAATAAATGAAGTATTGGTCGGAGAACCTGCTTCAAATAACATTTTACCTAATTGTCCACCTCCTAATACACCTATGGTTTTTGTCATAATTATTCTCTACGCTCTGCAAATGTTCAATAATAAATTGGACTAGGGTCCTAAAGTTTTTAATTTTGTTAGAATTATTAGCTGGGTTTTGGCTGATATGAACGTATAAAAATAAAAATCATGAAATCAATACTTACCGCCCTTATACTAATAGGAACTTTTACCTTAGCCTCCGCTCAGTGCATGATAGAGCCCTGGTCCCTACAAAAAAGAGTAGATAAAAGCTCAGATATCATAGAGGCACGTGTTATCAGCCAAGAAGGTAGATGGGACGCTCAGCGTCACAATATTTATACAATAAACACACTGGAGGTTTTTAAAGTATTTAAAGGAACTGTAAATACGCAGACTATAAAACTAGTAACTGAGGGCGGTACAGTGGGAAATGATATGCTCAAGGTATCTCCGTCTTTAGAGTTGAACAAGGGAGAATCAGGAATCTTCCTACTGGAAGAAAATAGGGTTAATTTCAATTTAGCTGGCAAGATGTACAAGCCATCCAGCTCTTTACAGTCATTTGTGCTGTATGACCTTATCGCAGTAAATGCATTTGACATACAGAAAACATATACGAGTATATCATATGACCTATATACTGATATAAGTGCAATTACTAACCAAGGCTACATTACGCTCAAAGACTTTGATGCGGAGAAGAATAACAAAAAGATAAAAGCACTATCACCTCCAGTGATTTCTTCGTTTTCTGTCACTACAGTGACCGCCGGTACTAGCACAGAAATCACTATCAATGGCTCCAACTTTGGTTTTGGAAGAGGCAGTGGAAAGGTGGGTTTTAAAGATGCCAATTTTGGTGATGGAAGATACTACTATGTGCCTACAGATTGGGGTTATACCTCATGGAGTAATAGTCAGATAAAAGTGATAGTGCCTACCAGAGCGGGTACAGGTGATATTCAGGTAACTAACAATCTGGGTGAGACGGGTACTTCTAGTACAGATCTCATAGTAGACTGGGCACACTTGAATATCGTAACGTACTCTCCTGGTAATAGTGTGGACACACCTTATTTTGAAATACAGCACATTGATGATAATAGTTCAGGAGGTTACACGTGGAGAATGACCTCTAGTTTCGCTAGCGGTACTGATGCATCAGCTTCTTTTTTACGTTCTCTAAATGAGTGGAAGTGCGAGACCGAAATGAACTGGGAAATAGGAACGAATACTAATAATCATGGACTAGGAAATGATGGGACGAATACCGTACGATGGACGAGCTATACAGACAGTAGGTTAGGAGTGTGCTATAGTAGATACTCTGGATGCCAAACTAATGGACAGACAGATGCAAATTGGTTTGTGAATGAATTTGATATAGAATTTGATAGCACTAGAAACTGGTACTTCGGCACCTTAGCCCCTGCTTCAAATCAGTTTGATTTTGAAAGTGTAGCCACACACGAGCTCGGTCACGGTCATCAGCTAGGGCACGTAAGGGCTAGTGAAAAGGTGATGCACTACAGCATAGGAAATGGTCAGCGAAAACCAGAGCTATCTACTACAGACATAGCTGCAGGAGACTATGTCCGCACAAAAAGCGTCACTAATGCTATATGCAGTAAAGGAAAGATGACGGCAGGTATTTGTGTTTTTTCTCCACCAGTAGCCAATATTGGCACAAGTGAGACGAATGTATGTGAAGGAACTAGTATAGTATTTTCAGATCTATCTACTGGGGATAATATCACTTCTGTAGCATGGGACTTTGGTACAGATGCATCATTGGATTCAGCTTTGACTTCTGGCCCGCATGCCGTGAGCTATAGCTCAGCCGGCACTAAAACAATACAACTTATAGTTACGAATGTGAATGGAGCGGATACTGCTACTCAGACGGTCACTATAAGACCTGTAGTGGATAGTCTTCCTATATTTAAAAATATAGCGGATACCACATGTAAGGTATCTACAGTATATGAAGTAGAATTCTTAGGTGGAGCGTCTGATTATGATTGGTCTATAAGTGGCGGAGGAGATGTGAAAGCACAAAACGGGAATAAGTACACTATAAAATGGACCGAGGAAGGAGTGCATACGATAGCTGTAAACGGGAAAAACAACTGCGGAGCAGGCCCTGTGCGGACTAAAGAAATTTTTGTACTAGCAGATCCAATCTCGTCGTTTACCATCAGAGAGACAGGCGTAAACGTAGAATTCACTAATAGCTCAACGTCAGCAGAGTCGAACGTGTGGACTTTTGGTGATGGAGCTACTAGTACGGAAGAAAACCCTAATCACAGGTTTGCAGATAAAGGCAGCTTCACTACGAGTCTAAAAGCAGAAAATAGATGTGCAGAGAGTACGTCAGACTCGAGCTTTAGCCTAAACTATGGTGTCAGTGTAGAATCTATAGAAGACAAATTTACGGTATATCCTAATCCAGTTAAAATGGGAGGGAAAGTGTTTTTAGAAGGAGGGCAATTTCGTTCTTATAGGCTAATAGGCATTAGAGGGGCGATAATACAAAAAGGCAATGTAGAAAACAGTGCAGTGACCATAGGAGTTTCTGCTGCAGGAATGTATACACTAGAGGTAGTATCTACAGAAGGTACTGCTAGCTACAGACTTCATATAATAGAATAATAGTAGAGAATGGCACGAGTAGTAGTAGGATTATCAGGTGGAGTAGACTCCTCCGTAGCCGCATATTTATTACAACAAGACGGACACGAGGTAATTGGGGTGTTTATGAAAAACTGGCACGATACTGATGTGACTATCAGTGAAGAGTGTCCATGGGAAGAGGATAGTAAAGATGCTCTTTTAGTAGCGGAGAAGCTAGGTATACCCTTCCATACCATAGATTTTAGCAAGGAATACTACGAGCGTATAGTGAGTTATATGTTTAGAGAGTATGAGAGCGGACGTACGCCTAATCCGGATGTGCTGTGCAATAGAGAAATTAAATTTGACTCATTTCTGAAACATGCCGTGAAGCTTGGGGCAGATTTTGTGGCTACTGGACATTACTGTAGAAAGGGAGAAACCGAAAGTGGATTTGAATTGCTAGCCGGTAAAGATGGCAATAAAGACCAAAGCTATTTCTTGTGTCAGATAAGCCAAGATCAATTGGCCAAAGCACTTTTTCCAATAGGAGAATTAGAAAAGCCAGAAGTAAGATGCATAGCCAAAGAGCAAGACCTTGTCACCGCTGAAAAGCGAGATAGTCAAGGACTTTGTTTTATAGGTAAGGTGAAGCTTCCAGACTTCCTGAAGCAACAGCTCAAGGAAAAGAAAGGAAATGTAGTGGAAATTAAGAGAGATTGGTCTGGCTTTGACCACAAACTAGAAGCTACACAAGAATACCACTTCTCAGAGACGGATGGTGCGGTGATAGGTCCGCACATTGGAGCACATTTTTACACCATAGGTCAGCGAAAAGGACTGAACATTGGCGGGTACGTAAACCCGCTTTTTATTATTCAGATAAATACGGAAACCAATACCGTATACGTAGGAGAGGGAGAAGATCATAAAGGACTCAATAGGCCAGGACTACTCATCCAAGAAGAGGATATTCATTGGGTGAAAGGTGCAGATGAAATGAAGGTAGGAGACACGCAGCACTTTGAAACTCGAATTCGCTATAGACAGCCTCTTTTTGGTGCTACACTGATTAAACTAGAAAGTGGTCTAGAAATCAAATTTGATGAATCTCAAAAAGCGGTAGCTAAAGGTCAGTTTGCTGCTTGGTATGATGGTGATGTTCTAGTAGGTAGCGGAGTAATTAATTAAAAAAGGGGACTGAAATTTTTGAAAAAATTCAAAAAAAAAGGATTTGGCCTCCGTGTCGTCACGAACTTCCAACGTTCTTCTCACTAAACTTAATTAGCAAGCGTCATTACCGACAAGTCTGGAATTTAAGGCCTGTTCTTATACGCATTGGTACAGCCGGAAAAGTAATCGGTGTAAATTTTTCAAATTGACCAGTCCCCCTTACTTCAAAGGAACGACTTATATCTCAAAATAGTTTCATAAACTTGCGTCAAATTGAAGTCTATTTGATAAGCATTTTAATGCCAGTGAAAAATGCTGGTCTATATCTAAAATCGTGTTTGGATTCTATCTTGGCACAAACCAACACGGAGTGGGAGTTAGTGGCGGTAAATGACTCCAGTACAGATGATTCAGAGGCCATATTAATAGAATATGTGGAAAAGCATGACAATATACGTGTAGTTAGAAGTGATGGAGTCGGAATAGTATCTGCTCTTCAAAAGGCGTATGAGTTGTCTAATGGCGATTTCATACACAGAATGGACGCAGACGATCTGATGCCCGCAAACAAGCTAAAATGTATGGCTGAAGCGATGATAGAGGGTTCTGTGGTGACAGGGAAGGTGAGTTATTTTTGTGACGAGCGAGAAGTAGGTGAAGGTTTTCTGAAATATACAGACTGGCTCAATGGTTTGATGGAAGAGGGTGACTTTTGGCGTGATGTGTATCGTGAGTGCCCTGTACCTTCGTCAGCATGGATGATGCATCGTTCTGATTTCGAACGAATAGGAGGCTTTACTTCTGGTTTGATGCCAGAGGATTACGATTTGGCTTTTAGGATGCTAAAGCACAAATTCAAGATTATTAGGTTAAACGAGGTGGTCCATCACTGGCGGGATAGTGGGACTAGAGTTTCGAGGAATGAAGAGCAGTACTTCCCCGTTGCGTATTTGCCCCTCAAGGTGCATTATTTTTTAGAACTTCATAGAGACAGCGATAAAACACTAGTTCTGTGGGGAGCAGGCAAAAAGGGAAAGCTAGTTGCCAAAGAGCTTTTAGAAAGGAATGTAGTTTTCACTTGGATTACCAACAATGAGAAGAAGATAGGAAAAGACATCTACGGTGTAGTATTAAAGTCAGATAATGAGCAAGACTTTTCTGGTGTTCAAATCATAGTGTCACTCTCCTCCCCTGAAGAAAAAGCGGAAGTACAAGTACGGTTAAATAGGGAAGAACTTATAAATAATCGGGATTATTATTGGTTTTTCTAGGAAAGAAAACCACTAAGAAGGTAAGTTTAGGTAAAGGTGAATTTGCCAAGGGCAAATAATTTGATAGGTGGATAGTCGGGGATATAAGAAAAGTAAGTGTTTTGTCTTTGACAAAACTTTAAGCTGGAAGTTCTTTAAATATCTGATTTACAAAATGTTCGGCATCATCTACTATCTTGGTTGTATGGAAATTTATAAGTATTCCTTTCGGCAGTTTAAGTAACTTCATGTAACTAAGAATCTGAGCCTGGTGAATTGGGTGAATATCCTGTACTGCTTTTATCTCTACTACTATTAAGTCATCTACAAGAATATCTAGTCGAAGATCTGCATCCAATTCTAGTCCATCATAGTGTATGGGTATCGTCAATTGGCTTTTTACCTTGTGCCCTCTATTTCCTAACTCATGAATCATACATTTTTCGTAAACGGACTCCAATAAGCCTGGGCCAAGAGCATTATGCACTTTTATCGCTGCTGATATTATCTCAAAAGCAAGTTGATTAACTTTCCGTTTGTTCATGTCTACTTACTATAACTTACCTTCTTAGTGGTTTATAGTTAATCTACTTCCTCATAGTCAACGTATTCGCCGCCTTTAGAATGATCAATATTAGGCTTCTTGTCTGGTGGCGTCGGTGTAGCGGAGTCGTCTTGTGGTGGTTTCCCATCTCGCTTTACAGTATCTGCTACTTTGAATATTCGCTTGAATACCCAATACGCCACCAACCCAATTAAAAGATACTTAAACATTATCTACTTAAATACATTGATTTCTGATTGTACAATTCTCTAAATATAGGGTCTTTAGTGTCTTTTACAAAGAGAATTTCTTCGCCCGTAGACTTCATCTCCGGTCCTAACTCTTTGTTTACATTTGGAAACTTATTGAATGAGAATACTGGTTTTTTAATGGCGTATCCTTCATGTAAAGGTTTGATATCAAAATCTTTAAGCTTCATGTCCCCAAGCATTACTTTAGTCGCTATATTGACATAAGGTACTTTATGTGCTTTGCAAATGAATGGTACAGTTCTACTAGCACGTGGATTAGCCTCTATCACATATACTTCTTCTTTTTTTACTGCAAATTGTATGTTGAGTAAACCTCTTACGTCCATAGCTCTTGCTATTTTCTTGGTATACTCTTCCATTTTATTCATTACGTTTTCTGATAGACTGAATGGAGGAAGCACGGCGGACGAATCTCCAGAGTGAATACCAGCGGGCTCTATATGTTCCATCATACCGACTATTAAAACATCCTCACCATCACAGATACTGTCACTCTCAGTTTCTTCAGCTCTGTCCAAGAAATGATCAATGAGTACTTTATTACCAGGCAAGTCTCCTAGCAAATCAATTACTGCTTTTTGCAGGTCTTCGTCATTGATTACTATCTTCATTCCCTGACCACCAAGCACATAGCTAGGTCTGACTAGCACAGGATACCCTACTTTATGAGCTACTTCTATTGCTTCGTAAGCATTCTCTGCTACACCAAATTGTGGATAAGGTATTTCTAGTTTTTGCAACAGACGAGAGAAGGATCCTCTATCCTCAGCCAAGTCCATGTTTTCAAACGATGTGCCAATTATTTTGACACCATGATCTCTCATACGCTCACTTAGTTTCAGTGCGGTTTGCCCACCGAGTTGTACGATTACGCCTTCTGGTTTTTCCAGTTGGATGATGTCCCATAAGTGTTCCCAGAATACAGGTTCGAAGTATAGTTTATCTGCAGTATTAAAGTCTGTACTTACAGTTTCAGGATTGCAGTTAATCATGATTGCTTCGTACCCCAACTCTTGTGCAGCTTTAATGCCGTGCACACAGCTGTAGTCAAATTCGATACCTTGACCAATTCTATTCGGCCCAGAACCAATTACGATAATTTTCTTTTTATCTGAAGGTTGACTTTCGTTTTCTCCGTCAAATGTTGAATAGAAATAGTTGGTAGGAGAAGTGAATTCTGCCGAACAAGTGTCCACCATTTTGTAGACTCTATGGATACCTAGAGAGGTGCGCTTATCGTATACGTCCATATCTGTGACTTCTCCGCCTAGCAGGTGAGCTATTTGTGCATCGGCAAAGCCTTTTGTCTTAGCAATCCGAAGAATTTCTGGATCTATATTGTCTAAAGTGAACTTCTTGATCTCCTTGTCCATTTTTACGAGTTCGTATATCTGCTCAAGGAACCATCTGTCAATTTTAGTTATTTTCTGGATGGAAGTAATAGGCACTCCTAGTGCCATCGCATCTCGTATATGAAATACTCTATCCCAGCTTGGGTTCTCTAAACTATGAATGATTTGCTCTAAATTTTTTAATTCATATCCATCAGACCCTAGGCCTAAACGTTTGATTTCTAGTGATTGACATGCTTTTTGAAGTGCCTCTTGAAAACTCCTGCCGATACTCATTACTTCACCTACAGACTTCATCTGAAGTCCCAGTGTGGTGTCCGCACCTTTGAACTTTTTGAAATCCCAACGCGGTATTTTTACGATAGTATAATCTATACTTGGCTCAAAGAAGGCTGAAGTAGTTTTGGTTACAGGGTTTTTTAGCTCATCCAGGTAATAACCGAGTGCAAGCTTAGCTGCTATATTAGCGATAGGATAGCCCGTAGCTTTAGATGCTAGTGCAGAACTTCGAGACACTCGCGGGTTTATTTCTATAGCTATAATATTTTCATTTTCAGGATTTACAGAAAACTGAACGTTACAGCCTCCAGCGAAAGTTCCTAAATTTCGCATCATATTAAAGGCCATGTCACGCATCTCTTGAAAACAAGTATCGCTTAATGTCATAGCTGGAGCTACAGTGATACTCTCTCCCGTATGGATGCCCATAGGGTCAAAGTTTTCTATGGTACAAATAACAGCTATGTTGTCATTGGCATCTCTGAGCAGTTCTAATTCGTATTCTTTCCAACCCAAGACCGCTTCTTCTACCAGCACTTCATGTGTTGGTGAAGCTTCTAGACCGCGTTTTACAGCTTCGTCAAATTCTTCTTTTTTGTGCACGAATCCACCACCGTAACCCCCCATAGTAAATGATGGCCTAATTACCAGTGGGAAACCTATTTCTTGTGCTACCTCTTTTGCTTCTAAGTAAGAGTTGGCTATTTTAGAACGTGCTATAGGAATATTAAGCTCTATCATAAAAGAGCGAAAAAGGTCTCTATTTTCTGTCTTTTCTATGGCTGCGATGTCTACACCTATTATTTTGACATTGTATTTTTCCCATAGCCCTAGTTCTTCTGCTTCTATTGCTAGGTTAAGAGCTGTCTGTCCACCCATCGTAGGCAATACGTGAGTAAGGCCAGGCTGTTCAGTGAGTATTTGCTCTATGCTGGCCATATTCATGGGCAGCAGATAGATGTTTTCTGCCATGCTTGGATCGGTCATTATGGTAGCAGGATTAGAGTTGATCAGAGAGACTTCTATCCCTTCTTCTCTAAGGCTTTGAGCCGCTTGACTACCAGAGTAATCAAATTCACAGGCTTGTCCGATGATGATGGGTCCACTACCGATGATAAGGACATGCTTAATACTACTATCTTTTGGCATTTTAGTTTAAAATTGGGCAAAGTTAAAAGAGAAAAACGAGCCGACAAGGGTTGTGGAAAATGTGGTAAAGGGATTTGCTACAAGAAGTCCAATATGTTTAATTTTATTATGGATTATTAGAAATTAATTTACACTAATAGTTGACTTGCTTATTTCTCGCGGCCACCAACTCCGAAAGGACAACCAAAAGCCCATTGCAATTCACACGAAATCTCCCTAGACCAATAAATCCCGATGTGTAGAAGCTATATCAACTCCTCCTCTTCAAAATAATTAATAATGTGATGTCTCATATACATCTCTTGTTCCATCATATCTTGGTTAGGTAGTTTCTCTACAAGCTCCCACACTGGCCATTCATTTTCGTCTTTGCCGACTAATCGGTAGTGGCCAGACGTACTCAATATGCGACAGGTGGCTATGTGCATAAGTTGGACTTTCTCCTCTTTTTTAAACTTATCCTGATGCATGCCCAGTTCTCGCATACCCACTACATATAGTATGGCACTAAGATCTGGTGTTTTGCCAAATCTGGATTCAAACAACTGTCTTATTTTGAACCACTTATCTTTTATTGTTTCTTCTTTTAATTCACTCATGTTAGATTTACTTCTAATGGTATTTAATTTGTCTGTAGGTTTTCTGTGCGCTTAACGTTCAAACCATTTTCATTTCATTGAAAAAATTTGAGTTTGATTTTTGATGTTGCACTTGTGTTTGTGTTTACATTTGTCTTATGCCTACAATGCTGCAAAGATTACTCACTGAAGCTAAACATCGTGGTGTTTTCTCAAAAGTTAATATCGAACAAGGAGAAGCCATCCAAAAAAAGACGCTGACAAAGCTTTTGGATAGAGCTCAAGATACAGCTTTTGGTACCCATCATAAGTTCAGCGAAATTATAGGTAGCGATAGGTTACTGTATGATTATCAAGAGTGTGCCGGTATGGGAGACTATATTCATATGTTACAATGGTGGACTCGGGGGCAGATGGGCGAAGACAATGTCACGTGGCCAGAACCTATTAAAAATTATGCGGTAAGTTCTGGTACCTCAGACGGTAGCAGTAAATATATACCCGTAAGTGATCAGATGCTCAAGCACATTAGAAGAGCAAGTATGCGTCAGGTGCTGAGTATTATACAAACAGATGTCCCAAAAGATCATATAGCAAAAAAGTGGCTGATGATAGGTGGCAGCACAGAACTAGAGTATAACGGAGTGTACTACAGTGGGGATTTAAGCGGGATCACTACAGGAAGCCTGCCTATTCTTTTTCAAAGATTATCGAAACCTGGAATCCACATCCGGAAAGAAAAGAATTGGACAGAGAAGATAGAAAAAATAACAGATGAAGCGAAGGATTGGGATGTGGGAATGGTAGCCGGTGTTCCCGCTTGGATTAAGCTACTGATGGAAAGCATTATAGATCGTTATGGCTTGGATAATATTCATGACATGTGGCCCCATTTTGAGGCGTATGTGCACGGGGGAGTAGCGCTAAGTCCATATAAAAAATCGCTGGATGGCTTGATGGGAAGACCTATCAAATACTTTGAGACGTATCTAGCTTCTGAGGGTTTCATCGCCTACCAGACTAGAGTCGATAATGAGGACGGCATGAGACTGTTGATTAGAAATGGTATTTACTTTGAGTTTGTGCCTTTCACTTCGGATAATTTCACAGAGAGTGGCGATCTAAAACCTGCGGCTTCAGTGGTGACATTATCTGAGGTGAACCTAAAAGACGAGTACGCCTTACTTATCTCTACGTGCAGTGGTGCGTGGCGTTATTTGATAGGTGATACTATTAAATTCACTAACTTGGATAGATGTGAAATCAAAGTCACCGGACGCACGAAACACTTTCTGTCCTTATGTGGAGAGCACCTGTCTGTAGATAATATGAATAAGGCTATTGAGCTAGTTTCTAATGAGTACGATGTAGCCATGGATGAGTTTACTGTATGTGGTGTTCCCTACCAAGGGTTTTTTGCTCATGAGTGGTTCATTTCTTGCGAAGACAGCAGGCTGTTCGGCAAGGAACAAGAAATAAGAGATAAGCTGGATATGACTCTAAAAGTGCTAAATGATGATTATAGAGTAGAACGGTCAGCAGCTTTAAAAAACGTGATAGTAAATCTACTGCCCAGTAGTCAGTTTTATGACTGGTTACGCATCAATGGAAAGGACGGTGCTCAGGGAAAATTTCCTCGAGTGCTCAAAGAAAAAATGCTAGAAAGCTGGCGTAGCCATTTGAATAATTAATGTGGATGTATGTTTATCTTGCTATGGCACTAGCCATAGCCTATTTAGTGGGCAAAAACGCTAACGAGACTGGACATGGGTTTTGGCGGAGTTTCATTTTTGTCTTGTTGATTTTTGTGTTAGCGTTGGCTTTTTTAGTAAAGCAGTTTAACGGATGGTAGCAATGGTTCTTCACTTGCTTTTTAGTTTTTTGCTTTACGCTGTATTGTTTTCTTTGTTAACTGGAGCTGTAGCTTCTGGTATTGCTAAAATCAAGAAAGCCCCAATGGTTCCGTTTTTTGTGCTTGGATTTGCAAGTGGGCTTTTCCTGTTTATCGCTATAATGATTCTACTTGTAGTTTTTGCTGTGGTATTAGCCTTTTTGTCGAAGCAATTTAAGGGAGAGTAGAGTTGTTTGCCTCTCGGTACACCGAAGCTAAAGCCTCGGCACTTGAGGTGATAACGTGCTTAAGATAGGTTTTGTGTAATTCTCGTTTTCAATGCGAGTGCTCACGACGGCGAATCTATTAAAGATTATTTTCTTATCTCTTGTTTGTGATTAGTAGTTTGTCAGTCTGAGTGTTTTTAGACCAACGGGAGAAAAATGTATCGAAGACTACGCGAACTCATACTGAGAGAAAGTGGCCTCTACCTCTGCTAGTATTGCATAGATCTCGTTTTCATCCATAGTGCTGACTAGTCTCGTGCGGTATTCTTTAAAGTGAGACACCCCCCTGAAGTAGTTACTATAGTGCCTTCTCATTTCTACGATACCGAGCACATCTCCTTTCCATCTCATACTGAATGAAAAGTGCTTTTTGCAAACTTCCACACGCTGAGCTATGGTAGGTGGATCTAGCATTTCGCCAGTGGCCAAGTAATGTTTTATTTCATTAAATATCCAAGGATAGCCTATAGAAGCTCTTCCTATCATAATCCCATCTACATTGTACCTTTCTTTATATAGTCTGGCTTTTTCAGGACTGTCTATATCGCCATTGCCAAATATGGGAATCTTGATCCGAGGATTTTCTTTTATTTTTCCGATCAAAGACCAATCTGCCTCACCCTTATACATTTGCTTACGTGTACGTCCATGTATGCTGAGTGCTTTTATACCTACGTCTTGTAGTCTTTCAGCCACGTCTTCTATGTATTTAGTATCGTCATCCCATCCCAGTCTAGTCTTTACAGTAACAGGAAGAGATGTGCTTTTTACTATTTCAGAGGTCATCTGCACCATTTTAGGGATATCTTGAAGTATTCCAGCTCCCGCTCCTTTGCAAGCTACTTTTTTTACAGGACAGCCATAGTTGATGTCTATAAGGTCAGGATTAGCAGAAGCAGTGATTTCTGTGGCCTCTTTCATTGACTCTATGTCATAGCCGAATATTTGGATCCCTATGGGACGCTCATATTCAAATATGTCGAGTTTTTGAGTGCTTTTAGCAGCATCACGTATGAGTCCCTCACTGGAGATAAACTCCGTATACATTACATCTGCCCCGTTTTCCTTGCACACTGCACGAAAAGGAGGGTCACTTACATCCTCCATCGGAGCAAGGAGTAGTGGAAAGTCGCCGAGTTCTATGTTACCTATTTTTACCATATTTGCCCAAAATAAAAGGAATGGACCATTTAGAAGACTTCAAAGATAAGGAAACCATTAATCTTCGGCCTGATAGAGTGCATGCTTTATTTCATTTGGTACTTGGTATCATTTTCTTTTTCGGAGCCGCTCTTGCTTTTGCTGGCCTAGCCTCAGTTTTATGTTCATATTTAGTTTTCGGAGAAGTGGCATCTATCCGTGAGATGAGTGGTTTATTAGACGGTTTAAAAACGCATCCAATTGTTCTTAAATTGTTTGTTTTCATAAGTTCGTCGCTACCTCTAATAGCCGCTGCTCTGTTAGCGTGTATCTTTATAAAGGCTGCTCCTGTCCGCTTCTTGTCGCTTAATCGGCCTAAAAATAGAGTTTGGTTTGGGTTATCTATTGTTTTTGTAATAGTATGTGTGCCACTTATGGGGCTGATGCTGGAAGCCAATAAACTGATAGACTTTAGTCAGTGGCCTGAGTTTTATGAATGGCTACAAATGCAGGAAAACACTAATAATGGCATGTATGAAGCCATGATAGGAGAGAAAAACACGGCTTCATTTATCACCAGTATTCTTTTTATGGCACTTATGCCTGCTATAGCAGAGGAGATATTCTTCCGCGGCTTTCTGATGAATGTTTTCAATGGATTATTCAAAAACATGCACGTAGCTATTTTCGTTACGGCAGTTATATTTAGCCTGATACATCTTCAGTTTATGAAATTCATTCCTATGTTTTTCTTAGCAGTTGTCTTTGGCTATGCCGCGTATTGGAGCGGCTCTATCTGGACGTCTGTTATTGCACATTTTCTAAATAACACATTAGCTGTAGCACAGCTTTACTTTATTACAGACGGCGATTATACTAAGGCCATAGAAGAAGGAGCGAATATTCCGATACTAGTCAGCGGCGTACTTATCGCAATAGGAGTAGCTCTCTTTGTCTACATTCAAAAAAACAGTTCTACTAAAACAGAAAACTTTTATGTCTAATTTAAGCTTGCGTATCATTTTTGGAGCACTTTACGTTGCCCTCATGGTGGGTGGGGCCCTTTTGGGTTCGCCCTTTTTTGGTGTGCTGATGGCACTGCTTGTTTTTTTGTCTATCAATGAATTAGCTGTCTTAGCGAAAAAAACGTCCAGTCAGCACCTGTGGGTAAATCCGGCAGTATTTGCTGGGGTGATTTTATATTTGACGTTTGTGGGGTCTAGAGAGTTAGATGTTACTACTTATATAATTATGCTGCTCATTCAGTGGGCTTGTTTATATCTCACTTATTCAGAGCTAAATAGAAATAAGACACTGAATTTTATAAGCGGAACCCTTTATTTAGCGATTCCTCTTCTTGCTTTAGCCATTTGGTTTATGCAAAATGAAGAACATAACGTTGAGTACATTCTTTTTTATCTGATTACAATTTGGGTGTATGATTCTATGGCATATGCAGTTGGTAAGTCTATAGGGAAGACTCCTGTTTTTCTGAAAGTTTCACCTAAGAAGACTGTAGAAGGAACCGCAGGTGGAGCTGTGGTTTCGGTATTAGCCATGAGTTTAATAAATGCGTATTGGTTAGAGCTGCCCGTGCAGGCGTACATAGTATCTGCTGTTATAATTTTCTTTGCAATATTTGGCGATTTTGTAGAATCTTATATGAAACGAAAATTAGGAATAAAAGATAGTGGAAATATTTTGCCTGGGCACGGTGGAGTTTTAGATAGAATAGACTCTATTTATCTCTCTGCGTTGCCTTATTTGGTCATATTGTTGTTACTATGATGAAAAAAGACAAATATGATTTAAATACCATTACTAAGATTGGGTACATTTGCCCCCATAATAACACTTAACAAAAACGCTATCACAATGACTTTAAAGTTCAAAGAACCAGCTCCGATTGTAGATCACCTGAACCCTTTGGAATCAATGATGCAGAGATTTGACGAGGCTGCAACGATTCTAGGTTTAGATGAGGCTACATATAATGCCCTCAAATCTCCTGAAAAGGCAGTAATTGTAAGTCTTCCGGTAACTATGGATGATGGCAAAGTACAAGTATTTCAAGGATACAGAGTAGTGCATTCATCCAAACTAGGACCGAGTAAAGGAGGTATTCGATATTCTATGGGAGTAAACCTAGATGAAGTCAAAGCTTTAGCAGCTTGGATGACGTGGAAATGTGCTGTAGTAGGCATCCCTTACGGAGGCGCTAAAGGCGGAGTACAGTGTGATCCACGTACTATGTCGGACGGAGAGTTAGAGAGGCTCACCAGAGCCTTTACGGGTGCTATGCGTGATGTTTTCGGACCAGAGAGAGACATACCAGCTCCAGATATGGGAACTAATCCGCAGACTATGGCTTGGATTATGGATGAATATTCTAAACTTACAGGTCAGGCGTCTCCGGCAGTAGTTACGGGTAAGCCGCTAGTATTAGGAGGTTCTCTTGGAAGAATGGAAGCTACAGGTAGAGGTGTAATGGTGTCTACTAGAAGTGCTATGGCCAAGTTAAAGCTGAATCCTACAGAGTGTACTTGTGCGGTTCAGGGTTTTGGTAATGTAGGAAGTATATCTGCTAAGCTCATAGAGCAGCAAGGTGTCACTATCGTTGCTATTTCTGATATATCTGGTGCGTACTATAATCCAGAAGGATTAAATGTAGAAGAGGCGATAGAGTATGTAGTGACGAACAGAAGTTTAGAAGGGTATAAGGGTGGTAAGATGATTACCAATGAGGCACTTCTAGAGTTAGACGTAGACATATTAGTGCCTGCAGCATTAGAAGATCAGATTACTGAAGAAAATGCCGGTCGTATTAGAGCTAAGTTAATAGTGGAAGGTGCCAATGGCCCTACCGCATCTACTGCGGATAAGATATTGCAAGATAAAGATATAATGGTTGTCCCAGATATTCTAGCAAATGCTGGTGGGGTTTCAGTATCTTACTTCGAATGGGTTCAAAATAGACTGGGTTACTTCTGGACTGAAGAGCGTGTGAATAGAAGAGCAGATAGAATTATGAAACAAGCTTTTGATGATGTATATAAGGCGTCTAAAAAACATAAGTGTAGTCTAAGAACTGCAGCATATATAGTAGCTATCAAGAAAGTAGCGGACACATCTAAATTAAGAGGAATATTTTAAATGAAACTTCACAGAGAAGGATATAAAATTATACTCATTTCTACTCTTTTATTGGGTGGAATTATACTAGGTATATCAGCTTTAGGTGCACCTCAATGGTTGCTAGCGTTGCTAGGTATGCCATTAGTGGCACTTTATGTTCTTATTGTTCGTTTTTTTAGAAACCCTCCTCGCTATTCTGACAAGACGGAAAATGGTGTAGTAAGTCCATGTGATGGTAAAGTAGTGGTCATAGAGGAAGTAGAGGAAACAGAGTATTTTAAAGAAAAACGCATTCAGATTTCTATTTTTATGTCGCCTTTAAATGTACACGTAAATCGAAATCCTGTCTCTGGGGTTTTTAGTTATTTCAAGTATCACCCTGGGAAATACCTTGTAGCTTGGCATCCGAAAAGTAGTACAGAAAATGAACGTACTACGTCCGTGATAAAGACAGATGCTGGAGTAGAGATTCTTTTTAGACAAATAGCTGGAGCAGTGGCTCGCAGAATTAGGTGGTACATAAAGCCAGGAGATAACGCTGCTAAAGGCGAAGAGATGGGCTTTATTAAATTCGGATCTAGAGTAGATGTATATTTACCTCTAAACGCAGTAATTAAAGTAGAACTAGATCAAAAAGTATCTGCTGCAGACACACTGTTAGCGGTATTAAAGTAACGCTATGGGTATTCTCGAATACTTAGAGAAACACTTACCTACTTATAAAGCCTCTCAAATTGTCCAGTACTTGGCAGAGTCCAAATGCGTACTGAAAATCACTAAGCCGCGAAAAACGAAACGTGGAGATTTTCGACAATCAGGGAATAACTTGAGTATATCGGTCAATCACGATACAAACTCCTTTAGGTTTTTATTTACCTTAATACACGAGGTTGCACATCTCAAGACATACAAAGAGTGTGGCAATAGAATACGGCCACACGGCAATGAATGGAAACGCAACTTTGCAGAGTTATTTTATCATTTCCAAATGGAAGACGAATTTGGTAAAGACGAGGCTATGTTGCTTGTGATTGAAAATGAGCTAAAAGCTCCGAAAGCCTGCAGTGGAGTTAATCTAGCAGTAGAGAAGGCCTTCACTCCCTATGATGACATTTCAGGAACCTATTTGGATGAATTATTACTTGGAGAAAAATTTAATTTTAGAGGCCATCGGTATCAAAAACTAGAGAGCAGACGAACTAGAGTAATGTGCCTAAATCTGACAAATAATAGGAAATACACTATTAATAAGGCTGCACTCGTAGAGGTTTGCGAATAGTGTATTTAAGATATATAAGACTTTTGATTACTTTCACGTGATAGTTTTAAAATAAATAACCAAATTTAAATCAAGAATCATGTTAAAAGAATTTTATAATGACAGGAAATGTCATTGACTTCGCAGTTGCAGTAATTATGGCTGGTGCCTTAGGGTCAGTTATTAAGGGGTTTGTTTCTAAAATAGCGATGCCACTAGTCAGCTTAGTTACAGGAGGAGTAAGTTTTTCGGATAAATTTTGGACTCCAGGAACAGAAATATATGAATCTGTAGAAGCCGCTAAAGAAGCGGGCGTTGCAGCAGTCGAGTACGGTGCTTGGATTGATACGATCATTAACTTAGTTGTAGTTGGTCTAGTTATGTTTCTTATAGTTAGAGCGTATAATAAAACGAAGAAACCAGTAGCCGCCGCTGCCCCGGCCGGACCTTCTGATAACGCTCTTCTTATAGAAATCAGAGATGCTTTAAAGAAGTAATCGCAAGGGATAAGGCTAATTAAAAGGGGTTCAGACCAATATTTATATTGGTCTGAACCCCTTTTAAAAATCTTAATGTAGAAGGTGCTTAAAACTTAGAAAACTTACTTGGTTCGTTTTCGTGCATCATGTCATACACTAGCTCAAAGAGTTCTTCTGCATTGGATTTAGAGAAGTAATCTCCATCCGAACCATAAGCTGGTCTGTGGTCTTGAGAAGTAAGCGTACGAGGAGCCGCGTCTAAGTATTTATAGCCTTCTTGCTCTTCTAGTACCTTTTGCATCATAAACCCAGTAGCACCACCTTTCACATCTTCATCCATGAAGACTACTTTATTGGTCTTCATTAGCGATTCTACTATGTGGTGATTCACATCAAAAGGCAATAGTGATTGCACGTCTATCAACTCTACAGATATTCCCTTCTCTGCTAATAGTGCTATTCCTTCTTGTGCTATACGCACACAACTACCATAAGTGACTACTGTGACGTCCTCACCATATTGTAAGGTTTCTGGCACTCCTACAGGTACTGTAAATTCTGACAGGTTGGTTGGTACTTTCTCTTTTAGTCTGTATCCATTTAGACACTCTATGATGAGTGCTGGTTCGTCAGATTTTAATAGCGTATTGTAGAAACCTGCTGCTCGAGTCATATCTCTAGGTACTAATACATTTATACCACGTACGGCGTTTAGTATCATACCCATAGGCGATCCACTGTGCCATATTCCTTCTAGTCTATGTCCACGTGTTCTTATAATGAGTGGATACTTCTGACCACCTTTGGTTCTATATTGAATGGTAGCTATATCGTCACTCATTATTTGTAGACCATAGAGCAGGTAGTCTAGGTATTGTATTTCAGCTATAGGTCTAAGTCCACGAAGAGATGCCCCTACAGCTTGTCCTACTATAGTATTCTCACGGATGCCCATATCCATGACACGATGTTCTCCGTATTTTTCTTGTAATCCAGCAAACCCCTGATTTACATCACCTATTTTTCCTACATCCTCACCAAAAGCGATTACTTCAGGATGATTACCAAGAATGTGATCAAAGTTTTTGTTGAGTATTTCAAAACCGTTAAGTTCTTCATTATCTTCACTATACTCGGGTTTTATTTCTTGGACTTTTAGTGCACTCTGTGGTGACTGACTATGCAGATGACTACTATACGTATCTTGATATTTAGCCAGGTAGTTTGTATAGTACTCCTGAAGATCATTGATAGCTATGTTTCCAATGTTGTTTCTGAGCACAGAATGAATGGTCTTTAGGATGTCTTTTCTTCCTGGATCCATCGTACTTTGTAAATTAGATGCAGCTGAAGTATCTACATCGTTTAATAAGCTTACGGCCTCTAGCACTTCGGCTTTTATCTCTCCGGTGTACGCAGTCCAAGCAGCTTTCTTAGCTTCTTTTACTTCGCTGTCCGCCTGTTTTTCTAGCGCAGTTATTTCTTCATCTTCGGTAATATTGTTTTCCAATATCCACGCACGCATTTTTGTAACGCAGTCGTGTTCTATCTCCCACTGCAGTCTATCTTTAGATTTATATCTCTCATGTGATCCAGAGGTAGAGTGACCTTGAGGTTGGGTAAGTTCTTTTACGTGTACTACTACTGGTGTATGCTTGTCTCGGCAGACCTCAGAAGCTTTTTTATAGGCATTTATTAGTGCGGGATAGTCCCATCCGTTAACAGTAATGAGTTCTATTCCTGTCCCAAATTTATCAGTTTTGAATCCAGATAATAGTGCACTTAAATTTTGCTTTGTAGTCTGATGCTTTGCGTGTACAGATATCCCATATTCGTCATCCCATATACTTACGAGCATAGGTACCTGCATTACACCTGCAGCATTTATACTTTCCCAAAAATGCCCTTCTGACGTACTTGCGTTACCTATGGTCACCCAAGACAATTCGTTTCCTTTTTTAGAAAAATCAGTATGACCGTGAAGGTCTTTGTTAGACTTATACACCTTAGAGGCAAATGCAAGTCCTAGAGCTCTAGGCATTTGACCTGCTGTAGGAGAAATGTCAGAGGATATATTGATTCTGTCTGTCTGTGGAAGCCACTCGCCATTTTCATCTAGCATTCTAGTGCCAAAGTGACCATTCATGCTTCTACCTGCACTGCTAGGCTCATGTTCGGTGCTGGGGTGGGCGTAGAGCTGAGCAAAGAACTTTTGTACACTGCTTAGGCCAAGGGCAAACATTATCGTCTGGTCTCGGTAGTAACCTGCACGGAAATCGCCTTTTTGCATATAGCGCGCCATAGCTACTTGAGCTATTTCTTTTCCGTCTCCGAAAATTCCGAATTTTGCCTTTCCTGTTAGGACCTCTTTACGACCAATAAGTGAGGCTTGTCTGCTTTTATAAGCTGTGATATAATCACTTTTTACCTGGTCTATAAATTCTTGCTTTGATATAGATGCTGATGATTGCTTTGCCGCGTCTGTTGCCATAATTTGAGTGGCGCAAAGATATGGTTATTCTGCTACTCTCTTCCTATGACTTATTTGACTAGTTTTTTACTAACCAGCTTACCATTTACTTCGGCTTGTAAGTAGTAGATTCCTTTGGGAGCTTTGGCTAAATTAAGGGTCAAGGTGTTTTGCGATAGGGTTTCTTCAAAAGCTACTTCCCTACCTTGAATGTCTATTACGTTTAGTATGGATAGCTGCTTACTAGAGGATAACATAAATGTACCGCTAGAAGATGGATTGGGGTAAATGTTGAGTAAAGTTTTAGACACATCAAATACAGATGCAGACCCGTCACCCTTTATTACCAGCTCATAACCGTCTGTAGTGTCCGGTACAGGTAGTGCTAGAATACCTGCTTTAGCATAAACGACTGTTGCTATTTTCAGGTCATAAACTCCTGCTTGAGACTGAGTTGGGTTTCCTTTTAGGTTTACACATCCCACTGCTCTCCAAGTAAAAACACAGTTGGCTGGATTACATGTATAATCGAAACCAGCAGGAATTCCTATAACGTCGATTACTTTTATTGAGTCTATCGTTGCGTTTATAGTTTGTCCAGCAAAAAGAACTACCGTATCTTTTAAGGCTAAAACTTGAAAACTGAAATCATAGGCTTTGTCTGCAAAAGCTGTATCTGGTTGCTCTGGATATACTCCTGGGCTGATGATAGTGTTATCTGGTGTGCAACTTTGTGCGTTTGCAAAAGCAATAGAAGAGGCGAAAGCAGTGATAAGTAAAAGTCTTTTCATAACAGTTAGGTTTATATACATTTGTGTAAACGAAGATATGCGTAAGCAACTAGTCATACAAGCGATCTTTTGTCTTATGACATTACCGATGCTTGGTCAAAAGGTGTTCACTTTTTCTGGAAAGGTGCTAAATGTAGGTGGGGAACCATTGGTGGGTGCTCAGTTCAAAACGGTAAAAGAGAACAAAGTGGTAGGAATTGCTGATGTGGCAGGTGCGTATAGCTTAGAAGCGAGTGATTCAGTTCTCAGAATAATCCAGATGGGGTATGAAGACCTTCAGGTTGTATATGGAGATGGGTTGATAATCATGCAAGAAACTTCGAGTATGTTAAATGCGGTATTCGTCTCCGAAAATAAACGCGCTAAGCAGCTAAAGAACGCCACGATTTCGTTAGAAACAATACAACCAGAACTAATATCCAATACCGCACCGACGAATCTAGAAGAAACTATAGGGCGGATAAACGGCGTACAAGTGGTAGATAATCAGCCAACTATACGCAGCGGAAGTGGGTGGAGTTACGGTGCTGGCTCACGAGTCCAAGTTTTGATAGATGGTGTTCCTATATTAAGTGGTGATGCAGGGCAGCCCCTATGGAATTTTGTGCCTACAGAAGGAGTAGATGGTGTGGAGATAATAAAAGGGGCAAGCTCTGTGATATATGGGAGTTCTGCTCTTAATGGTGTTATTAATATCAAAACAAAGAAACCTTCGAATAAGCCCTTTACTCAAGTCACCACTTCTGCTGGTTTTTATAACTTACCCAAGAGAGAGTCACTACGTTATCAAGGGAATAAGAGAAATACAGTTTCTAATATTACTGCATATCATACAGGAATATACAAAGGTCTGGGCATAACTTTAGGGCTTAACGCACTCAATGATGAGAGCTATAAGATGAGTGATTATGACAAACGAGTACGGGGTACGCTTGGTCTACGAAAGACTGTTAGTAAGCATAACTTGATTTATGGACTAAATACGACCTATCAGCAAGGAACATCTGGAAGCTTTTTGCTCTGGGATTCTTATGATTTAGGATATACGGCCCTGGATAGTGGAAGCACAGATAATAGAGTTACTAGATTAAGTATGGACCCATACGTAAAGTGGAACATAGGCAAGTTCAGTCACTCAATAAATACACGCTATTTGAGTATAGACAATGATGTAGACAATGGAGACCCCACTATAGATCAGTCCAATAGTTCTAACTTAGTGTATGCAGAGTATCAGTCTCAGTTTTCCTTGCCAAAAAATAAGTTTAATGCTACAGGTGGATTAGTAGCTATCAACACGGTGACGCGTTCTCCGCTCTACAGTGGGATACAGGAAGCTACTAATTATGCAGTATATCTTCAGTTAGAAAAAGCTTGGAATAGATTGACTGTAAGTGGAGGAGCGCGCTATGAGCAGTTTATGCTCAATGAGAGGTCAGAAGGTAAACCAGTGTTTAGAGCAGGACTTAACTATAAAGTAGCGAGCTATACTTTTTTGAGGGCCAGTTTTGGTCAGGGTTATCGCTTTCCGAGCATAGCGGAATCGTATATCACCACCACGGTAGGACCAGTAAGTATTTTTCCAAATGATCAACTGGTTCCAGAAACAGGCACGAATTTAGAAGTAGGGATAAAACAAGGTTTTAAGCTAGGTAGCCTAAATCTAATGGCAGATGCAGCGGTGTTTCAAATGACTTTTGACAATATGATGGAGTTTACCTTTGGACAGTGGGGTGCTGTGGCACCTCCACTTTACGGTGCTGGTTTCAAAACACTGAATACAGGAAGAGCGAGTGTGACTGGCGCAGAAGTAAATTTAAGCTTTCAGCAAAAAACAAAAAATTTAGAAATTCAAGGTTTTGCAGGGTATACCTATGCTAAATCTCTGGCCTTAGAACCCAATCAAGTCATAGCTGCAGACAATAGTAACAAGCAGTTGACCTATATCAATACAAGTACTGCGAATAATGCCTTGAAATATCGCCCTGTGCATCTAGCAAAAGCAGACGCGATGATTACCTATAAAAAATGGAAACTGGGAGTAGGAGTTACCTACCAGTCAGCGGTACAAAATATAGATACAGCCTTTGTTGCTTTTCCTATTAGTGCCTTTGTGCCAGGAGTACAAGAGTCTATAGACAAGAAACTTACAGCATATACATTGATCAATGCTCGAATAGGATATGAGTTTACAGACAGCTGGAAAACAAACTTTATTGTATCTAATTTGACAAATACAGAATATGCTATCAGGCCAGCAGATCTGGGAGCGCCAAGAAGTGTAAGACTCCAAGTAACCTACACATTAGACAAGTCCAAATAATGTGTGTACAGCTAGTGTGCAGTAAAAGTAGCTTTGCATAGTTAATGAGTATACTCAAAAAATTAGCAGGCGACACAGCCATCTATGGAATTCCCAGTATCGTGGGGCGTTCCATTAATTTCTTATTAATTTTCTTTTTCACAAAGTACTTTACACCCGCTTTTTTAGCTCCTCATGTAGAGTTTTATGCATATGCAGGTTTCTTTTTTGTAGTCCTTCCACACGGCATGGAAACGGCCTTCTTTAATTTTGCACGGAGTAAGGAAAAATACCAAGATGTATTTACCACCGCTATGACTTCGCTCCTCATTGTAGTAGTTGTTTTCTTACCTCTGATGCTCAGTAACAAATCTACTATTGGTTCTTTTGTTGGCCATCCAGACCACCTTTCTTATGTCATATGGTTTGCTCTTATAATGGCTGTAGATGTATTAAAATCAGTGCCATATGCTTTATTACGATATCTTAATAAAGCGAAAAAGTTTGCATCTGTAAAAAGCACGGGAATCGTTATAAATGTAGCGTTGAACGTATTTTTCATAGTGTATTATCCAGATCTTACTGGTACTAATCCAGATATTGAGTTTGTATTTATTACGAATTTAGTAGCCAGTGCAGTAGAGTTACTCTTGATTTCTAGTGATATTTTTAAAAATCTTGGGATAGCAAGCATTGAGCTCTGGAAAAAGATGTTTAGGTACTCATGGCCACTTATTATTTTGGGTTTTGCGGGTATGATTAACGAGTCCTTTGATAGACTAGCTTTGAGAAAGTTACTCCCAGCAGAGACCGTTGATTACGAGATAGGGGTATACGGAACCTTTTATAAACTTAGTATGCTTATGACCATCTTTATTCAGGCTTTTAGGTATGCAGCTGAGCCCTTGTTTTTCTCCCAAGCAGACAAAAAGGATGCGAACAGTTCCTATGTTCAAATAATGAATTGGTTTGTGTTTGCTTGTGGTGGCATCTTTTTGGTTACGTCCGTATTCAAAAAGGAAATTGCGGAGTTACTAATAAGTAAACCAGAGTTTCACCAACATCCTGATGCATTATTTATTGTTCCTATACTTTTGATGGCCAATATGCTGCTTGGCATTTTCTTCAACTTAAGTATTTGGTATAAACTCAATAATAAAACCGTACTTGGCGCTGCAATTTCACTTGTAGGAGCTTTGGTAACTATAGTGTTACTCCTAGTATACGTTCCCGTATATGGTTTTAAAGCTGCTGCGGTTACTACGCTAATAGCTTATTTTATAATGATGGTACTGAGCTACTTCCTAGGTCAAAAGTATTATCCGGTAAATTATAATGTAAAAGTGGTCCTTAGCTTAATAATAATCAGTGTTTTACTATACTTAGTCTCAGAGTATGATGGATTGGAGAGCTGGACTGGATATATTATTAATGCTGTATACGTAGCCGTCTATGGAATAGTGGGGTACAGAATTTTATTGAGCACTAAAACACCTAAATTTGTTTTATAATGCTCGATGTAAGTATCATAAATAAAAGTAATAATCCGCTACCAGCTTATCAAACTAAGCAGGCCGCTGGAGTAGACCTTTGTGCTTTTTTAGAAGAAGAAATAGTGCTGAAGCCAATGGAACGGAAGCTGGTTGGCACAGGATTATACATGGCTCTTCCAGAAGGGTTTGAAGCAATGATTCGGCCAAGAAGCGGGATGGCATTTAAACACGGGATTACAGTGATTAACAGCCCGGGCACTATAGATGCGGATTACAGAGGCGAAATAAAAATAGCACTCATTAATCTGTCTAAAGAAATATTTACCATAAAGAATGGAGACAGAGTAGCTCAGATGGTTATTAACAAGTATGAGCAGATAGAGTTTAAATTAACGGATAGTCTAAGTGAAACTGATAGAGGAGCTGGAGGCTATGGGCACACAGGAACATAAACGTACAAAAAGAAAACGAAGAATGAATATTATCATACCAATGGCCGGAATAGGCAGCAGAATGAGACCCCATACACTTACAGTGCCTAAGCCACTGCTTCACGTTGCTGGTAAGCCGATAGTGCAAAGACTGGTAGAGGATATAGCCAAAGTAGTGAACGAACCCCTGAATGAGATAGCATTTATAATAGGGCCTAATGAGCAGTTTTTTGGTAAAGAAATACAAGAACATCTACTGGAGGTAGCTAATAAGCTAGGTGCTAAAGGAAGTATATGTGTGCAAGAAGAAGCGCTGGGTACTGCACATGCTATATACCAAGCTAAGCAAGCGTTAGTAGGAAATGTGATTGTTGCATTTGCCGACACTCTGTTTAGGGCAGATTTTAAACTAGATGCGAGTGTAGATGGCACCATATGGGTGAAAGAAGTGGAAGATCCGAGAGCTTTTGGCGTGGTACAGCTCAATGACGAAGGTATCATAGTAGATTTTGTAGAGAAACCAGAAAACCCAGAATCTAATCTAGCCATTATAGGTATCTATTATTTTAAGGATGGAGCCGCAGTACTGAAAGAGATAGAATATTTACTTGACAATAAAATTACTGAAAAAGGTGAGTATCAACTGACTAACGTATTGGATAGCCTAAAGAATCAAGGATGCAAATTTGTCCCTGGCGAGGTAATAGAATGGTGGGATTGCGGTAACAAGAACGCTACTGTCAATACGAATCAGCGTGTGCTTGCTAATAGTACAGATGAGAAACTAGTAGCAGACAGTCTGAAGATAGAGAATTCTGTGATCATAGAGCCGTGCTATATTGGTGAAAATGTACATCTCAAAAACGCTAAAATCGGACCCTATGTAAGTATAGGAGACAATACAGTGATAGAAGATAGCGTTATAGAAAACACTATAATCTATACTCATTCTCATATCAAAAATGCGAGCCTGTTTAATTCCATGATAGGAAATCATGTGAAGTTTGATGGCAAAGCTACTGAGCTCAGTATCAGCGATTATTCTACACAGATCAATTGATAAAAAGCCGTCACATAGTTTTATTTATAGTTTTTGCATCTTTGGTAGGATGTAAGAGTACTGAGCTCGCTATGCATAGCGGTAAGCGTGACTTGGATTATAAGACTCAGAAAGCTTTTGAAAAGGTCTATTTTGAAGCAAATAAGCAGAAGGTGCTGAAAAATAAGGATGAAGCACTAAAGGGATATTTTTCATCGCTAGAGATATACCCTGAGAGTCATGCAGCGATGTATCAATGTGCTAAATTACTGTACCAGTTAGAGAAATTTCCAGAAGCATTATTATATGCTCAGAAAGCAGTAAACACCAGTTTGGATTACAATCACTGGTATCATGGCCAGTTAGCACAGTTTTATAGCAAGTTTGGTAAGTATGAGCTAAGTGCTGATATATTTAGTGAAATGGTACTTAATGAGCCAGGTGAGCGAGCCAATTATACTGAAGGGGCCAGTCAGTATTACAATGCAAAGAGTTTTGATAAAGCGGAAGCAATGCTAAAGCAGATGCAAAGAAAATTTGGTGTAGAACGCGAAAGTAGTACGCGGTTGGACTTTATTTACTCAGCTACTAATCAGCAGGATAAGGCTGTTTTGGTAATGAAAGAGTTGTCTGAAACCTATCCAGAGGATCTCCAATACAAGGGCTATCTTTCTGAAACGTACATGAGGGCAGGGCAAGAAGAAAAAGCCATACAAGTACTTAATGAAATTTTAGAACAAGACTCTACCGTAGGAAAAGCGCATTATGCACTGTACACTATTCATTACGAGGCGGGTAGAAATGAGAAAGCCATGACCCAGCTTAAAGAGTCTTTTAAGACAGATGACATTACCTTACAGCAAAAACTTCAAGCTGTAAGTATTTATTTTAATGGCTTAATAAGAGATGAGAACATCAAGAAGGATGTACTAGAACTAAGCGATATTCTGTTAGACAACTATCCTACAGATGTAGAGCCTTATGTCCTAAGGGCAGATATATACGCCACACTTAATGATTTTCACAAAGCAAGACAATATACACGTGATGCTATAAATAAGGATCCATCTAACTATGCATTGTGGAGCAAGCTGCTTAATGCAAATTTAAGACTTGGTGACAGCAAACAGCAAGTAGTGGATGTAGAAGAAGCGTTAGAACTATTCCCCAACTTACCGGAGCTATACATTAATTTAGCGTTCGCCTATCTAGACTTAAATAATTTGGATAAGGCTTTAGATATAGCAAATCAAGGCTTAGAGATTGCACTAGAAAAATCGGATAAAGCTCAGTTGTATCTGTGTAAGGCTACTGTATTCGGAAAACAAGGAAAACACGATAAAGAAGATGTAGTTTTTGAAGACATCTTGAGTATTAACCCATTTAATTCCATGGTACTTAATAACTATGCTTTTAGTCTTGCTGAGAGAAAAAAAGACTTGGTCAAAGCAGATTCGCTCATAAATATAGCCCTTAGATTAGAGCCTAGTAATCCCTTCTTTTTGGATACCAAAGGTTGGGTGCATTATGCCAAAGGGGAATATGAAATGGCCATCAAACTATTGGAAAAATGCATAGCCATAGACCCTAGAAATCCAGAATACTATATGCATTCTAAGGCAGTGTATGAAGCTCTAGGAAACCAGTCAATGGTGAACGAAATGAATCGAAAATTAGAAGAACTAGATGAATAAGAGCTTAACAATACTCATCATTACTATCCTAATATTAGTAGGAGGATGTAAATCTAAAAAGAAACAAAATAGCCTAGACCTATCTAGCGAAGTGGTGAATAGTTACTGGAAGAACCAATATGATTATGACTACCTAGAAACACGTGGTAAGGCTACTGTCCAGATAAATGGGAATAATCAGAATGTTTCCATGCACTTAAAGATGAAAAAGGATAGCGTACTTTGGGCTAAGTTTAGCTTGTTTGGTCTTGGCGTGACGGTACTTGTAAATCAAGACAGTTTTTTCTTGGTCAACAACCTAAGTAAGGAGTACATGAAGTATGACAATTCGTACCTGAATGAATATTTAGGATTTAAAGCAGAATTGGGTCAAATTCAAAACCTCTTGGTTGGAAATGCTCTTTTTGATTCGTCATTATATAATCTCAACACTAGAGATGTGAGTTTTAAAGCGAATGAAGGAATCGCTACTAACATACTAAGTATTAACGCGATTTTTCGTACCTTAACGTCTGCGGTATCGACTCAGGATACCACTCAGTATGCTGATATTCAGTACGATGACTACGGAGGAGAGATTGAACCTTTGTTGCCTAAAATAGTGAACATTCACCTTAGGAAAGGCGCCATAACGCAAGACCCTGTGCTTAATTATCAGGTAGTTAGTAAGGATAGAATAGCTACCTTCCCATTCAAAGTACCGAATGGATATATCCGTAAATAGTTTATCAAAAATTATCTTCACATTTTTAGTTTTGTTATGCAGCCAGTCACCCTCAGTTGCGGGGGGGGCAAATAAGGTGAAAAGCATCAATCAGGAGATCCATGACATACAGTCTATCATAGATGAGAATGCCACTACAGCGTCTGGGTTAGCCAATGAAATATCTCACTTAGAGTACCATACAATTGCTGCACGTAAGATTTTACGACTGATTGATAAAAAGCAAGAAGTAAGTGCCGTGGAGCTGGCAATACTCAATAATCAGCTGTTATTGCTGGAGCAAGAGAAGTCGCTGGCCATAGATAGGTATCAGAAAATAATTTTAGAGGAGTACAAAAACAGGAACTATAAGTCAAAGTTATATTTTCTAGCCTCATCTAAAAATATCAGAGAATTCGTAAACAGATTAAGTCATCTAAGTACGCTTAAAGAGTTTAGGAAGCAGCAGCTCATAGAAATAGAGGATAAACGTAAGGAAGTAGAAGATAAACTGTCTGTCTACAGAGGATCTGACAGTCAGAAAGCAGAAATACTAGCGGAGAAGACAGTCCAAATGATGGAATTAAACATGCTGCTTAGGGCAAAGCATAAGGCATATAAAAATCTGGAAATAGAGAATCAAACCTTTGAGTTTCGTAGACGTGTAAAAGAAGAGAACTTAAGTGAGTTATCGTCCAAGACAATTACTGAAGGGAATGGATTACTAGAGCAGGATATAAATAAGTCTTTCAGGTGGCCAGTTAACTTTGGATTAATAGTGGGTAGGTTTGGTACACATAAACATAGCAAAGAGCGTAAAGTACAAGTAGCTAATAACGGGATAGACATACTTGTATCTGCTCGGCAAGAGGTGCTATGTGCGGCAGACGGTGTAGTGAAAGCGGTGGTAAATATCCCGGGACGCAATACAAGCGTTATTGTAAGTCATCAGGGCATGTTTACAGTGTATTCTAATTTGAAAAATTCAGATGTTAAGGCAGGTAGTGCTGTAAATGCTGGAAAGCGGATAGGCGAGGTCGCCATTAATACGGATGGATTTAGTAAGTTTCACTTTGAGGTGTGGAAGGGGACTCAGAATGTTAATCCCGAAAACTATCTACTTGGAAGTTTAGAATAGGTATTTCTTTAAGAGCTCTTTTTTATCTTTGGTTGGCAGCTAAAAATAGAAGATATTGGTCCCCAATGAAAGTAGGTGTAATAGGAGCAGGCGTAATGGGTAGAGGAATCGCTCAAGTGTCAGCTATGGCGGGTCATGAAGTGGTGCTTTTTGATATCAATCATGAAGTATTAGCCTCTGCTAAGGCAGCGGTAAGTAAAAATCTTAATAAAGCGATAGAGCTTGGTAAGCTTACAGAAGAAGGTAAGCTTGCCACAGATGCTAATTTGCAGTATACGAATAGTATAGCAGATGTGCGAGTGGATCTAATAATAGAGGCGATAGTAGAGCGGTTAGATGTGAAAGCAAAAGTGCTTGCAGATTTAGCAGAGATTAATGGAGAGGCCACAATATATGCTTCTAATACGTCATCTATTCCACTTACTCAGATAGCTGCAAACTTTATGTATCCGAAGCAAGTTGTCGGTATTCACTACTTCAATCCTGCTCATATTATGAAGCTGGTAGAAGTAATCAGTGCTGAGCAGACTGCTCCAGAAGTGGTAAAAGTTGCTCTTGAATATGTGAAAAGCGTGAATAAAACGTGTGTATTAGCTAAAGATGCACCTGGTTTTATAGTGAATAGAGTGGCTCGTCACTTTTATGTGGAAGGATTGAAAATATTAGAAGAGGACATAGCGTCTCATGATGTAATAGATGATTTAGTAAGAGCAAGTGGTTTTAAGATGGGACCTTTTCAGCTCATGGATCTAATCGGAGTAGAGACTAACCTGTCAGTAACAGAGTCTATGTATCAGCTTTTTAACTACGATCAAAAGTTTAGACCCAACCGTATACAACAAAAGAAGGTTCAAGCCGGTTATTATGGAAGAAAGTCTGGAAAAGGCTTTTATAATTATGAATAAAGGACTGCTCATAACCGCATTACTTGCATTTTTACTAAATGCTGGATGTAAGTCAGATGATATTTTTACTGGAGACTGTTTTGTGCCAGAAATAAATGTAAACTATACTATAAATATGGACTTGCCCGAGTACTTCAATCTTAGAAATTTGGGTGAATACTTAGAATTAGACGGCGGGAATAAAGGGGTGTACCTTATTCACGATTTTGATGATAATTATGTTGCTATAGAACGTACGTGTACATATCAGTCTGATAACAGTTGTGCACGTGTGGTCCTGGACGATCAATCACTTCAGCTGAGGTGCGGAAGTTTTGATAGTGAAGATGATTTTGTGCCTTGCTGTGCTTCATCTTACTCATTTAACGGAAGTCTGCTAGGCGGTCCAAGTAGATGTAGGCTTAAAACATACAGACTCACCAGGCAAGGGAACACACTGTATATAGCCAACTAAAGAGTTTATATTTTCTTAAGCGACAATACTCCCAGTAGTGGTAGCGCGTCCCGATGCTACAAATTTGAGCGCACCATCCATGTCTTCAGGCATTGATATTATACCGCTACTTACTATTCCTTTGAGCTTACGCGGTGCAAGGTTTGCCAAGTAGGGAACTTATACCAAAATAGCCTTCAATTGCCTCATATAAATCGTTTTTCACTCGATTTGTATTCGTTAAAAAATACGTGTCCGCCTATGGAGGAATACCATACCCTTCGATGAACTCAGGGTGACAAGTATTGTGATTTTTCGCCTTTACAAACCTTCGATAAACTCAATTTATTTATATGACACTTAAAAACTAAATTGGTGTTACTTTTCTTTTGAGCTTGCAGGAAATGTTGAGTTAATTTCAACTAGATAGGTAACGAACATAGCGTTCTGTTAGTCTTTTGAAGGAGTCGGGGGGAGCTAAAAGGTGTGGTAGTAATGAGATCAAATCGTTGTGAATCGTCACCTAAACTGATACCCTTAAAAGTCAAATCGTTTATTATCTATACTTTTATATATTATATTGTGGTCTCGGCAAGAATCGAACTTGCATCTAAAGTTTAGGAAACTTCTATTCTATCCGTTGAACTACGAAACCTTTGAGAATATGCTAAGCTATAATACTGCCAGCACTCGTAGCATCTCCCGGTGCTATAAATTTGAGCTTACCATCCACGTCTTCAGCCATTAATATCATACCACTACTTACTATCCCTTTGAGTTTACGAGGGGCAAGATTAGCCAAGTAGGCAACCTGTTGTCCTATTATATCCTCTGGCTTAAAGTGCTCTGCTATTCCACTTACTACAGTGCGTGTTTCATTTCCTATGTCTAGTGTTATGTTAAGCAGTCTATCTGCCTTCTTCACTTTCTCGGCTGCTGTTATAGTGCCTACCCTTACATCCAGTTTGGCAAAATCGTCATACGTTATCTCCGACTTGATAGGAGCAATAGGTGCCTCTACTGGTTCACTGTTTTGCACTGGTTCTATTATTGGCTTCACTAGTTTTTCCATTTGTGTAGCTACGGTTTCATCTTCTATTTTTTCGAACAAAAGAGCGGGTGTACCAAGTTGGTGTCCGGCGTTAATTTCTTCTTGGTATGAGTTGATATTGAGAAGAGTGAGAATCTTGTTCGAAGTTTCAGGAAGAAATATCTCGCCGTACTTTCCGATATCTTTTACTATAGCTATGCAGGTTAGTATGCAGTCTGCTACTGCTTGTTTATTGGCCTCATCTTTCATCAGTTTCCAAGGCTCAGTGTCTTGCAAGTACTTATTGCCATTTCTGGCTATTTCCATATAGAAATCTAGCCCTTGTCTTTGGTTAAATATGCTTAATGCTTTGTCTATTTTGGCTATAGTGTCTGTATTATCTCTAAGTACAGCTCCTTTAGGGACGGTGCCTTCATAGTACTTATTGGTGAGTACTACTACTCTATTCACAAAGTTTCCTAGGATGGCTACTAGCTCATTGTTCACTTTAGCTTGGTAGTCCTTCCAAGTGAAGTCAGCGTCTTTAGTTTCTGGTAATATACTCGTAAGTGCATAGCGAAGTTCGTCTGTCTTGCCGGGGAAATCTGCCAAGTATTCGTGTAGCCAAATGGCGTGATTTCGGCTTGTAGATATTTTGTCACCTTCTAAGTTAAGAAACTCGTTAGCAGGGACGTTGTTAGGTTGTATGAAGTCACCATGTGCGTGCAGCATAGCGGGGAATATGATAGTGTGAAATACAATATTGTCTTTTCCTAAGAAATGGGTGAGCTCAGTTTCTGAGTCCTTCCACCATTTCTCCCAGTCGTCTCCTGCAGCTTCTTTGGTAGCGGTGATATACCCTATAGGTGCGTCAAACCATACATACATTACCTTCCCTTCAGCCGCTTTTACAGGTACTTGTACTCCCCAGTCTAAATCTCGGGTCATAGCTCTAGGCTTCAGTCCTTCTTGCAACCAACTATTGCACTGTCCGTAAACACTTGGTTTCCAGGTGCTTTTTTTATTTAAAACCCACTGGTTTAGAAATTCTTCTTGAATGGTATCTAGTGGTAAGAACCAATTTCTGGTTTCTTTCAGTATTGGACTGTTACCCGTTAGAGCAGAGCGTGGGTTAATCAATTCTGACGGGCTGCTCGCACGACCACATTTCTCACACTGGTCACCATATGCATTGTCATACTCACAGTTAGGACATGTGCCTACTATGTATCTATCTGCCAGAAATTGTTTTGCTTCTGCATCATACATTTGCTCAGTCACTTCCTCTAGGAATACTCCTTTGTCGTATAAAACTTTAAAGAAATCTCGGGCTGTTTCGTGGTGAAGTTTGTTTGTGGTCCTACTGAAGGTGTCAAAGTGTATCCCAAAGTCGGTCAACCCTTTTGCTATTATTTGATGATTTTCATCTACTATTTGCTGAGGAGTCTTTCCTTCGTTTTTAGCTTTTAGAGTGATGGGCACGCCGTGCTCGTCTGTACCACATACAAAGAGTACTTCTTTGCCTTGCATTCTTAGATATCGATTATAGATGTCAGAAGGAAGAAAGCAACCCGCTATGTGGCCTATATGTACAGGACCATTGGCATAGGGAAGAGCACAAGTGATAAGATGTCTTTTCGGCATAAGGTGCGAAGGTAATACCATTTCTAGTTTGAAATTAAAGCGAGATAAAATAGCTTGTACTGTTTGTCCGTAATGACTTATAGATGCGTCTAAAAGATAACACCAGAGGATAGTCTGGTCGACGGTTGCTTTTAGGTGCAAGTAGAGGGCAAGAAAGCTGATAGTATTGGTTTGTCAGTTTTTGCTACTCTTTCTATTTTGAATTTTGGTAATAATAGGATGCAGTATCACGGCTAAAAGTATAATAGTTGTACCTAGATAAAAGTCGAAATTGAGTTGAGTGTCCTCGTTTAAAAACAAGATAGCCAACACGATACCGTAAATAGGTTCTAAGTTTATACTCAGATTAGAAATGAAAGCAGAGATGACTTTCAGGGATTCTAGAGCCAGAGCAAAAGCTAGGCTAGTACACAATAGACCCAGCACTAAAAGCCACCACCAGTCACTGCCCGTAGGAAACCATTGTGGCTGCGGAAAAAGGTTTTGAAGCAGAGGATAGCAAACGGATATAAATACGAAACCTGCCGCTAGTTCTATGGTGCTCACCGAGAGAGAGTTTTGGCCAGTGATGTATTTTTTATTTAATGTGCTAAATAGTGAAGCAAGAAAAGCAGAGATAATACCAATAACAATAGCCCAGTAATAAGCCTCTCCTACTCCGCTAAGGAAGTAGATGCCCACTATGACAAGCAGACCTAAGACGAGTTCAACCCATTGGAATTTTGATTTAGTGATTATGGGCTCTAAAATAGAAGTAAAAAGGGAGGAAGTAGCTAGGCACGCTAAAGTAACAGAAGCACTATTGCCTACTTTTATGCTCCCATAAAACGTAAGCCAGTGCAGTGCTACCAATACACCAATACCTGAAAAAATAAGGAAGTTAGATCTCTTGATGGAGCGAATGCCTTTTATTACTCCGGGAATAAAAACTAGCCCAAGAACGGCTATCCAGAGACGATTCCAAACCAAGGCGGTTTGCTCTAGCGTTATTAGTTTGCCGATAACAGCTGTAAATCCAAAGAGAAACACTGCCAAGTGCAGCTGTAGGTATGCTTTTTGTTTAGTATTAGTTGAAGCCACGGTAGCCACAATGATAAAATAAATTTGCAAACGAAATGAAGAAATTACTAGGAACTATAGCAGTACTCAAGGGACTACGAGAAAGCAAGAAAGCCGCTGCATACAACACGACTTGGGAAGAGGATACAAAGGACTTTGTGAAAATGCTGAGAGCTGCCTGGAGGGGAGACTACAGTATCAAGAAGCGAACTATACTTCTTACGCTTTCGGGCCTCGTCTACATACTAAACCCTTTTGATTTTTTACCCGCGATTGCTTTGGGACCGATTGGCCTAATCGATGATGCAGCCGTTCTAGTTTTTGTATATAAGCGGATAACTAGTGAATTAGAAAAATTTAGAAATAGTGCTAAAATTGAAGAGGCAGAAGTAGTTTCGTAGTAATCATGTCAGAAAAGCAAAAACTCGAAGATTTATTTGATGCAGATGGAAATCTCATCAGTCCACAACTACCCAGTCATATTAAAAATTATATGATTGATATAGACGGCACGGTAACAGAAGATGTACCAAACGAAGAGCCGGAAAGAATGGTAACATGCGAGCCTTTTCCAGATGCTTTAGAAACCTTAAACAGGTGGTACGATCAAGGACATATTATTACTTTCTTTACATCTAGGACTCTTGAAAACAAGGAGGTGACTGACGCTTGGTTAAAAAAACACGGATTTAAACATCATGGAGTTCTTTATGGTAAACCAAGGGGAGGAAACTATCATTGGATAGATAACCATATCGTACGTGCTACGAAGTACAAAGGTAAATTTACGGACTTAGTCACTCAGACTAAGAATGTAGAGTTGTTTGAGGAGTAGGAACTTGTATTTGGGATAAGTCCCTACGTTAAACCCTTATTTGATAATAGACCAATTTGTAAAGTCTCCAGGAGTCTGTTTTAAGGCGGCTTTGTTAACCGTAGCACCTGCACTTGTGTCTATTGTGCCACCATAAACGGACCCAGCTTAATGATTATTGGATATGTTTACCAACATTATTGAATTCAGTTCCTAGTGAGCATAAGCCATTATGTAACAAAAAAATCCAGATCTTTTGGCACATTCATACCGACATTATTATGTCGAAGCCTTGTTCCGAAATAGAGTTCAACAGCTTCATTAAGGCCATTCAGGGTTGACATTATTTTTAAAATTAAACAAATAAAAAAAGGCAACTCATTCAAGTTGCCTTCCTGGATTAGTTGATTTAAAGTCTTATTGCTTCACGTTTAAGGTAATCTCTAACTTCACGTCATCACTGAGTATAAACCCACTTTCTCCTACATTGAAGTCTAATCTGTCTAGTTGCATTGATCCAGAGAACTTGCCTGTATTTTCGCTCTTTACAAATGTAAATGGCATTGAAATAGCTTTAGTTTTCCCTTTTATGCTTACATCAAATTGACCAGTATAGCCATTGTCGCTTTTGGTGATAGATGTAGATCTCATTTCTATCTTAGGATGATTTGCTACATCAAAGTATTCGTCTTTTCTGAGGTGTTCATCTCTTTTGTCTATTCCGGTCTTCACAGTAGCTGTCTTCACAGAAGCATAGATGCTAGAGTTGGCTAGATCATTCTCATCAAATTGGATAGAAGCTGCCAGTCCAGAGAATTTTCCGTCTACGGTAATACCAGCATTTTTAATGTGAAACACTACAGACCCTGTAGTTGGTATCCAGCTAGTGGTGGCGATGGCTGCTAGTGATACGAAAGCAAAAGCTATTAGAATGTTAATCTTTTTCATATTTTTAATGTATAATCCAATCAACGAATGATTCGGGTGTTTCTTACAAAAGGAATCCCTTGCATGTCATTTATCACCTTGGTACGGAGTGGTTTGATGGCGTTTAGTAGTTTAAGAACCCAGTGGTGGTATGTTGGGTTAAGCATTATATAGTTTAGCATTTCAGCTTTATTCACTCTACCGCCAAAGTGCTTGTCCCATGCTTTATTATAGCTGGTAGTCAGTACATTAAAATCACTTTCTTGAAGGATTAGCTGTGATAGTAGAAGAGCACTCCGAGCGGCTATGCTCATTCCATTACCACTAAGGGGACTTATGCTCCCTGCGGCATCACCTACGAAGAGCATCTGATCATTAAACAGTGCTTGCTTATTGAATTTCACATTGCTAATGATGAGCGGCTTATCCCAGACAAACTCTGCTTTTTGATATACTTCTTTGAGTTGTGTGTTTTTCCAAAGCACTTTTTTTTCCAACTGTTCTATGGAGTTGTTTTGTTCTTTCAATTTACTAGCGTCGGCTAGGTAACACAGGCAGTACAGGTCATCTTCTATTTTACTCATACCACAGTATCCTCCGTCAAAAGAATGTAGGGAAATCAGATCGTCTCTGAAATCTCCTTTTATGTGGTGTTTTACCCCTAAGAAGTTTCGGTTAGAAGTTGGTTTGGGTTGGTTAAGGTAGCCTGCAGAGTATTTGCCATGTGACCCTATAATAAGTGTAGCTTCTGCATTTCGTGAGCTCGTTTTAATGACGTTACTGTCTACGGATAGCACTTTACTATTGTCATAAAATACGACTCCAGAGCGTTTCATTTGCTCTGCTAATTCGTAATCTAGTTTATACCTGCTCAAGCCAAATCCGCCAATCTTAATCTTAGAGTTCAATTCTTCCCCTTTTTGCGAGGTGAGTTGTAGGTCCTTAATTCTAGGAAGGTTCCACTTATCTAGCGGGAGTCCGAGTGACTGAAAAAAGTCATACGACTCTAATGATATAAACTCTCCGCACACTTTATGACTTGGAAAGGTCTCCTTTTCGAATACTACTACCTTTTTGCCAGCGTCTGCAAGTAGGATAGCCAAGCAACTGCCTGCGATGCCCGCACCTATTATTCCTATATCGTACTTATCCATAAACCGTTATCAAGTGGCGAAAGGCCCATTTCCATTTCACTGAATAGTGGAGAGCTCCAGCTCGCTGAAGCAGTGTAATCCACTCTTTTGTTTTAAATCCTCTGAGTACGCTGAGAGGAGCATCATTTTTTACCAAAAAGGACTTGGAGAATAGTTGAGTCAAACCTTTAATAGCATAGTATGCCAATGGGTTTCGTTCTAAGTCGTTAATTATTAAAGTACTTTTATTTTTGACAGCAAATTGAATCAGCTCTATAATTTGCTCATCAGATAGATGGTGGGTAAATAGACATGCGTGAAGAATGTCTATTTGAGGTATATGATCGCTTACGTTTCTGTAGTCATCCGTAATAAACGTAAGTTGCTTTGGTAAGTGGGCGGCCGCATAATCGGTACAGACCTCTTTGAGGTCTACCCCGTAAAGATTGCAGTCTATGCTGTTCTTTTGGGTGTACCTGTATATTTCGTGAAGCATATCGCCACCACCAGAACCGATGTCTACTATATTCTTATTGTAAAGGTCGATTTTGTTAAAAGCATTTACGGAAATAGCATAACCTCCTAATAGTGTGTTAATTGAGTGTAGTTCTTTGAGGTTAAGAATAAGGTCCTTTTCGGCAACATCTCCATCCAGTAGCTCTTTGGTATGTGAGCGATGTTTAAACATAGGATAAGAGTGCGGATTCCAGAGTAAGTCCTGGCCCAAAAGCACAAGCTATGAATTCAGGTTTATTTGAGGGCCGATTAGCGAGCATCTCTTTCAATACGAATAGAATAGTAGCTGAAGACATGTTTCCGTTTTCTAAGAGGACTTTTCTAGAGGCCGATACTTCTGACTCGTCTAGGTGTAAAGTTGATTTTATACTATCTACTATTTGTTTTCCTCCAGGGTGTATGGCCCAGCCAGTGGAGCTTGGTGTTTTGTTGAACAGCGATTTTTCATCAAGTGAAGCTTTGATGCTTTTAGGTACATCACTTGATAGTGTCATAAGAAACCCGTCGGATGATATTTTCCAGCTCATTTCATCCTTAGAGTTTGGTATGAGTCGAGATTCGAAATCTTCTAGTTTTAGACGAGCACCTGTATCATTTGAAGAAATGAGGACTGATGCAGCCCCATCTGCGAAAATGGAATTAGAAAGTAAGTAGTCGTCTATGAATTTATTTTGAAAGTGCAGCGTGCAGAGTTCTACAGCAACCATCAAGACTGTTCTGTTGGGTGTATTGCAAATGTCTTTGGCCATGCGTAGTCCAGTTAGAGCTGCATAGCAGCCCATAAAGTTGACATTGTAGCGTCTTATATTAGTGTTGAGTTTGAAGTGATTTACAAGGTCTATCTCTACTCCAGGAGCTTGCATACCGGTACAGCTGATGAAGATGATATCAGTGATGTTTTCTTTGTTCTGTTGAAAAGCTGTATTGTTTTCTATGGCATCTATAGCGAGTTCTAAGGCTGACGAGTGGTACGTTGCCAGTTTAGCTTCTAGGGACATTGCTACCAGTTTTTTGATGTCAGGTTCTACGCAGTTTCGCTTGTTTATAGCGCTTCTAGCAGTAAGAAATTTGATCTTACGCTGAGTGTCTGTATCCTCAGTCATAGAGGAATAGATATCGTAAAACTGATCCTGTGTTAGGGAGTGTTTGGGAACAGCAGTTCCTATGTCTAAAATGTAACTCAATGCTTATTTAACAACCAAATAAAGGAAGAATAGATTTAGGAATAGAGCTGCTATCGTATTCATGTACATCGTGTGTTTGTAGTCTGCGTATTTGGTATCTTTCCATACTTTGTTAGCCCAATAAACGAAATAGCCTATGATTGGGATTTGTGCGATGGTAAAAAGGTAAAATGAAGTGATATCTGTTTGCTCAAAGTGTAAATAGTAGAAGAGCGTAGCGATCCCGAACATAACACCTGAAAACAAGAACGTTCCTCTGTATCCCAGCGTATAACTTAAGGTGGTTACTCCGTCTGCAAGGTCACTCTTGTGCTGGTAGATTTGGGTGAGTGGATAGACGGCTCCTATTTGGAAAGAGGTAGCTAGGAGAGCGAAATAAATGTCATTAATTCGTATTCCTGATAGGTCGAATTCTGATAAGTGCTGGGTGTTAGTATTCAACCCGAAGACTCCATAGGTCGTCATGTAATAGGTAAAGCCTCCTTGGAATATAAATATGATAATCAAGCCAACATAAGGATATTTCTTAAGCCGAATAGGTTTGTAGCTATAGAGGCGAGATGCTAGAATGTAACAGAGGAGTAACACTGTGAACTCTACAGTGAGTACAAGGGATAGTGTCAATGCGGCGGTATCAAAAATGTTGGCTATCCAAAGCATTCTTTTGTTGGAAGGAGGTGGGCTTTTTAAGCCACCTACGCTTCCTTGATCGGTGTCGTAGTAGCTGTTAAAAATATTACTGGCTGGGTATACCAGTACATGAAGTATGATAAACACCAATGATGCATTAACGTAAGAGACGATTATAGTTTGCGATAATGCAAACAAGTACACGGGCATTAGTAGTAGTGAAAACTGCAGTCTTAGATGTATAAAAGCGTCTAACCATTCCTGTTTATTGCTTGCCATTTGGTTCTATTTGTTTTTAATGTATTGCTCGCAAAAGGGTAATCCCAATTTTGAAAGTATGATATGCGTTCGGGGTTATACTCAGCTCTTCTTCAATAATAATTGCGGTATCCGGCGACTAAGTATTTTTCTAGTAAAAAAAGAAGACCTAGCTCCAAAATGTTTCGAAGCACCTTGATTTCTGGATTTGCTGCCTGTAATTTTCTCAATGGTTCTTGTCATCGCATATGTTTTCAAAGTAACATAAAAATTGTCACTAATGTTCTATTAACAGTGATCTTCTGCTTTATATGAATTTGCTATGTGGTTTTCTGGAGGGCAATAAAAAATCCTTCGCCATATAATGAGGAAGGATTTTTTATTATTTTCTGGCGGTCTAGTGCTACCAGTCGTCGTCGTCGATAAACGGTGTGGCTTCGCAAGTAGCTTTGAGTCCGTCTATTAATTTATTCATTTGTGTGTTACAAGCCATTAAAATTTGGTCATTGCTCCGTATATTTTTCTTAGCTGTCATATAATACTCCATATATGTCTCATCGGGAGTTTTATTTCCTGCAGAACTATTTTGGATGTGCACGAAGTTTTCAAACTTATATCTGTAACGTTCATCTTTGAAACGCAGTTCCATGTCGAATTCTATGGTTCCAGCTTCTACCGTTTGATATTTGTTAAGTTGTACCAGCAATGGCATAGTTACATATGCTTTTATAGTTTGGCCTTCTTTACCGCCAGTAGCGGCACCGGCAGCGTCTATCATTTGCTTTGCTTCTCTTTTTCCAAACTGTGTCTGCATCCAGGTGATGGCTCGCGCATACAGAGAGTCAGACACTGCGTAGTCTTCTCCGCCAAGATCTAAGAATCGATCGGGTACTATTACCTCTACTATCTCTACATAAGTGACTAACTGTGAGGTACTATCATATGGCATGCCTGTAAATCGTTCATAGGGTCTATGTTCTATAGCGGGCCTAGAAGAGCGTACAAAGTCGCTTCCGCCGGATCCGAAATCGAAACTGCCATCATTTCCCCAGTCGCTATCGTCATCTCCCCAGCTATCATCCCCACCAGAGGTGTCAGTAAAATCCCCAGTGGTACCAGCTGACCCTTGGCCATAGTTGTAATCCCCTTGGTCATCTGTGGGTTTGTCCGAGTTGTCGCCCCATCCGTTGTCACCAGAATCATCCCAAGATTGCGCATTTGTTGTACTACCAAACGCACAAAAAATCAGTAGTGTAAGAATTAATTTTTTCATTGCTTTATTTTCTATCTAAATACAGCCAAACGATACGCTATATTTTGATTTACGCGAAAATAATCTATTTTTAATTTCAAACAAGTTGAAGAATTGTGGATTAATAAATTATGACAATTGGGTGCAGATGCTCTCATGTATGGGCTTTCTTTGTATTTAAGAATAAGTGATATGGTAAAAGTGTGTTGGTTTAGCTTGGCGATCTTAAGTGTTGTGTTTTCAGGGTGTGGCGGTCCAAAAGAGAAGGATGCAGAAGATTTTTTAATATTACAAAAAGATGACCATTCGTTTGCTAATTTCAACGAAGTCAGGATAAAGCACATATCGTTAGATCTTACGGTAGATTTTGATCAAAAAGTGCTTAGTGGCAGTGCTCGCTTGTCGCTAGACAATAGGACAGAGACCAACAGCCTTGTTCTGGACATTGGAAAACTGTCTATAAAAGAGATCATTCTTGATAATGGAGAGCCAGCTACTTTTTCGTTGGGAAAAGAGAGTGAGATTTTTGGGCAATCACTGAGCATCACCATAGAGCCTACCACCGAGTGGGTAGAAATTAAGTATGCTACGAGTCCAGAGGCCAAAGCATTGCAGTGGCTTTCTCCAGAGCAGACATTGGGCAAAGAACACCCATTTTTATTTAGCCAATCACAAGCTATACTGGCACGTACGTGGGTGCCTTGTCAAGATGGACCAGGCGTTAAATTTACGTATGATGCTAAAATAACTACCGACTCTAGCCTAATAGCACTAATGAGTGCGGAGAATGGAACGACTAAAAATGCGGATGGCATATATACATTCAAAATGGACCAGCCGATTAGTTCGTACCTGCTTGCACTCACTGTAGGTGACCTAGAATATCAGCGTATGGGAAGAAACTCAGGCGTTTTTGCCGAACCTGCAATGCTGGAAAAGTCTGTGTATGAGTTAGAAAGTATGCAGCGTATGATAGACAGTGCTGAGACGCTATATGGGCCATACGCTTGGGAGCAGTATGATGTAGTTATCCTTCCTCCTAGTTTTCCTTTTGGCGGAATGGAAAACCCACGACTGACATTTGCTACACCTACCATCATAGCGGGTGATAGGAGTTTAGTATCTCTGATAGCTCACGAGTTGGCTCACAGTTGGAGTGGTAATCTGGTGACCAATGAGACGTGGAATGACTTTTGGCTAAATGAAGGTTTTACGGTCTATTTCGAACAACGCATAATGGAGAAAATTTATGGGAGTTCATATGAAAGAATGCTGACCAAACTGGGAATGGGCGACTTAGTGAATACTATAGCCGAATTAGAGAAAGAAGGAAAACTAGCAGATACGCACCTATACTTAGAGTTAGATGGACGAGATCCAGATGATGGACTCACAGATGTAGCGTATGAGAAAGGAAGGTTTTTTCTGCAGACGGTAGAGTCTATTGTAGGTAGAGAGCGTTTTGATTCATTTTTACGTACGTATTTTACAGTGAATAAATTTAAACCTATGAATACAGAAAGATTTCTTAACTACCTGAATGACAACTTACTCTCTGATGAGGAGAGTGTAGATCTAGGTGCTGATGAGTGGATCTATGGTCCCGGACTGCCAGATAACTGCCCTGAGCCTTTCTCAGAAGAGTTAGACAAGGTAGAGTCTTCCTTAGCTAAATATAACAATGGACTCATAGGTGCAGATAAACTAGTGACTGACGGATATACTACGCACCACTGGCTGTACTTTTTGAGAGGTTTGAGAAATCTTGACGGGAATAAAATGACAGAATTAGACGCAGCTTTCTCGTTCACTGAAACGGGGAATAGTGAAATAGCGTGTGACTGGTTTAAGCATGTAGTAGATCAATCGTATAAGCCAGCGTATCCTGCCATGGCTTCTTTCTTAAAGAGTGTAGGCAGACGCAAGTTTTTAACGCCTATATACAGTAGATTAGCAGCCACACCTGAGAATAAGCTGTGGGCTATGGAAGTATATGAGTTCGCTAGACCGAGTTACCACTCCGTAAGCTACATTACTATAGACGGCATACTGAAGTAGAAAAACTTTACCTTCGTTTGGAATTAGATAAATAGAAATCAACGAATAATGAAAAAAACCACCCATTTGGGATGTATTGCTTTTGTTTTCTTGCTGCTTTCAGTGACAGCTTGTACTAAAACTCCTTCAGCTAAAATCTACAATATGTGGAGGTTAGAAGATTTTATTAAGCCATCGCTAGACAGTGCTATGCTAGCTAAAGTAGACGCACAAGGGGTTATATATACGTTTTCTAAAGACGGTAAGTACTCTGTAAGTGGAGCTATTAATAGTGTGGGCACCTTTGAGATAAATGAGGAGGGTACTCACCTAATCACGACAGAAGACGGAGAAATCACCACGTACGAAGTACAGCTTACGAATAGTTTGTTAAAACTTTCTAAAGCAGAAGAATCAATGATATTTAAAGTAAAACAATAAGAATATGGGATTATTTGACATTTTTAAAACGAAGACAGTAGTAAAAGAAGGAGCCGTACATCCGCTGCAGGAATATTTAAAAGAAGCTAACTTAGCCATCGAAAATTTACAAGTAGTGGATGTAAATGGTACAACAACTATAACGGGTAGTGCACAAGACGGCGAATCTGCAGACAAAGCAAAAGAATTGCTGAGGTCAAAAAGAATACCGTCTTTAACTAATAACATAACTATTGCAGATTTATCTCACCTAGGAATAGAATACACCGTGATTACAAATTCTGGTAGGCTAAACTGCAGAAAAGGACCAGGCACTAAAGATGAAATAGTTGGAAAATTTCCTCAAAATGCTGTAGTTACATTAGTGCAAAAGCATAATGCGACTTGGCATAAGGTACGTGGAAATAATACCGAAGGCTATTGCCGTACTAAATACTTGAATGAAGTAAGCGGCACATAATCTGCCCGATTCTAAACGATTCTAAAAAAAGATGACTTTGGTCGTCTTATTTGTTTGTGCAATTGAAAATGCAAGTTATTTTTGCACTCCTTTTGAAAAAGAGGAAACAAATCTAACCGGGTCTATAGCTTCCTCCTCCGTTACACTGCGGCGGACAGGCAGCTTCACTAAAGCCTTGTTAGATTATTATAAAACACTAACTAACCGGGCCTATAGCTTCCTCCTCTGTTTCACTACGGCGGACAGGCAGCTTCACAAAAGCCTTGTTAGATTATTATTAAGACACTAACTAACCGGGCCTATAGCTCAGCTGGTTAGAGCACCTGACTCATAATCAGGTGGTCCCTGGTTCGAGTCCAGGTGGGCCCACTACCAAAAAGTCTTCAACGAAAGTTGAGGACTTTTTTTATGGAAGGAATTTTGGGTTGTAGCCTTCTGTTTTTAGTTCAGGTGGTCCCTGGTTCGAGTCCAGGTGGGCCCACTACCAAAAAGTCTTGGCTCACATGAAATTTACGGGGAGTAGTTAGTTTTGTAGTGTGATAAGTGATGTATTAATCGGGCAAATATTGCCTTTAAAACTGCTAGAGCATT
>Ga0209390_10000535_pt1 | contig 75390 bp, 87 predicted proteins | sample BON01_FD_187212 | JGI IMG/M metagenome (GOLD analysis project Ga0209390, IMG submission 187212) | Freshwater microbial communities from Lake Bonney liftoff mats and glacier meltwater in Antarctica - BON-01 (SPAdes) (version 2) | ecosystem: Environmental > Aquatic > Freshwater > Ice > Glacier...
GTGAATTTTGTTGGACGGCATTGTGCGTTGTGGGTCTCTGAGCGACTTCCTCGCTAAACCAGTCGGCGTAAAGTGAATTTTGTTGGTCGGCATTGTGCGTTGTGGGTCTCTGAGCGACTTGATAGTCATGCTGGAATTTGGCACTAAAACAAGGTACAACGTGATGTGTGTTGAGGGAATTATAGCCTTTGGTTAAAAAAGGATGTGCTTCTTCACTAAAAAAGGGATGGGTAGTTGGAGAAGGTGGTACTCCCTTGCTTAACCGGGGATGTGTGGTGATTATCGCATTATAGGCTTTGGCTCGAGAAACATTATTTTGTTGATATTCTTGAATTTTTTGGAGCATTTTTGCACGATGCGTGGGAGATCCCATGCCGACGTATTTATCGTATTTCCCTTTTATAGCAAAGAAAGACTGGTTTGTTGCCCTCAGTTTGCCCTTTAGTTTACTGGCGACCATAAACTCATGAAATTTGTTCGCAAATAAATAAGTATGTGGATACTTGTGAATCATTAAACCACGGATCAACTGTTCAAAGTCGACTAAGGGGTAGTTGATTGCCGCACTGGCCTGTCCAAAGTCGATCAAACACGGCGAGTACTTGTTTGTCACAGGGTTCAAACGGAATCCGACGTTTTCGTCATGCATATCACCGTGAGTCAAAAATGCCATGCGCATTTTTGCGATGAGTGACATGACATCGCTGACAAGATGACCCACTTTTGCCAAATCGTGACCGGCTAAGCAGAGCATTTCGCTAAGGGTGAAGTCGATTGGGCCCATAACAATGACGGTTATATCGTTATCGTTAATTGTTTTGATGTACGAACCGAACACCTCAGGCGCAAGACCATATTTGTGGAATTCGGTCTGCACCACCATTTCCTCATAACTATTAAGGTATCCGGAATCTGGAGTATCTTTTGCTATTTTGATTGCACGCGTGGCGCCATTCTCGTTGACCAAAAGAAGCACCTTTCCGAATGCACCACCACCCAGGTAACGTACAATGCTCCACCCGTTTACAAGCTCGTTTCCAATCAGATTCATGATGGAGTCACAATAAAACATCCCCGGATTTCTTCCTAACGCTTCAATATCGTCCAAGCCTAATAATTTTTGAAACTTTTTTGTTTTGGCAATTATGGCCAATCCTTTAGACAAAGTCCACCCGGGAATATAACGCCCCGTTAGTAACGCCGTGAGAGTACTGTTGTTTAATAACAAAGCCATGATTGACAAGTACTCAAATTGGGTAAGTGAGCACAGAGCAAACGCGCGTTTGAGATTCCCACCTCGCGCTAAAGTTTGTAGTGCCTCAAGTCTCCCGCTTTTATTTTCACAAAATGTACGTAATGTCTGTTTGCTCGCCTTTTTAAGTTCAATTCGGAGGTCGGGATCCATTGTTTTAAGTAGGTGAACCATTTTTATTTACATGAAATTTCCTCGTGCATTTGCCACTTCGCATGCCGATAGCGATGAGTATTTTCCGTTGGGGATCGGCTCAACGCACGTCTGATTAACTGAAACGTATCCACACTGCAGACCGTTTGATCCACGACACGGGCAGGTGGCATCGCCCCGACAGGTGCAGTCATCCGCACACTCGGGGCTGCCACTGCCACCACCCATCATGATTTGAGTGTATCCACCCGGTGAAGCACTTGTCGGCATGGGAAACCCGGGTGCCACGTTAGCATCCCAAGTGCCGACAAAACTGTCGACACGCGGCGCATACGCCGGCATACCTCCACTGTACTGACACTGGATACCATCTGCAAAACCGGTGTACGAACACCCAACTGCACCCGTCTGAGAGGATGCGGCAAGTTCGTCCGTATAGGCCTCATTCTGTTCGTTGCTCATTGGGGGAGACATGTGTCTTTCATAGTTGTAAAGATCGGTTGCCGCTTGACGAGACATGGCATTTTTATTGCGAGGTGTCGCTTGACGATACATGTTTTGTAAGCAAGGTCGGAAAAAAATAAGAGGAACGAGAAGTAAGTTTATGTTGCACTGGGTTCGAGGTGGACATCCTTTTCCATCGGGTTTACGTACTCCGTGCACCCGATATCAACCCGCACGGTGTTGTTGCGTCCGTTAAAGATGTAGGGTCGGTAGTCACACACCATGGTACCATCCGTGCTCATTTTCGCGAACTCCACCATAAACCGAAATGTGAGAAAGGTGAGTCGACCAATCGGCCAGAACGCGTGGGTCTCATTGGTGAAGTTTTGAAAGATGGGACCATCCGGCACCGCCCGCGCCAACTGGACACGGCCAATTGGTCCTTCCACACTGTTATTGAGCTCGTCGGCAAAAACGTCGATGGCAAGCACGCCAATAAGATCGATGCGGGCGGGCGCCGGCGCGTCGTGGGTCGCCCCAAGAGATGAAGTGATGTCGTCCAACGTGTATCCTAACGTCTTCCACATGCTTGTGTTTGCATTTGGACCCGTACGCCAGAGCAGGGTGAAAACTGCCGGTGTCGTCTCGCTAATCAAAACAGTGTCGGTGAGTGAAGCATAGGTCACGGTAAAGTTGGCAAGCGCGACATCGGTTGCAATGATGGCCGCCTGCACGCCGGGTGGAAGCGTTACCGCCGTGTAGTCACCAACGGGTACGGTCACCCTGTAAAGGGTACCTCCAAACAGAATATCAAGCGTGTTGTTCCAAACATCAACAACATACTCCGACGCGTGGCAGGCAACCGAGCGTAACGCCACACTACTGACGTTACGCATGATGTGTGTCAGGCTCGATGCCCAGGCCGAGGAGGTCGGCCATTGGCGAAGGTCCCGACACTGGGAGTTAAAGTTAAGTCGCCAGATGCGTTTCCCGCGTTGGAGTTCCTCACTCACTTTGATGCAGGTGCGCGAGGGTGGGCGTGGCACATTCAAACGATCCGATGGTAAGAAAACGACGGAGGATGGGGTGGGGGCAGTGAAGCGGGTGGGGTGACGGGGTAGGTTGGGCACCGGTCCGTGTTTTTCAGGCGGGATAAGTGGCGGCGGTTGGTGCATAATTAACCACGCCGCCACAATGCACCCAATCGCGACAAGCGCAGGTAAAATGGCGGCGGTGTAGAACTTGGACATTTATTGGTCGGTGGTGTTTTGTGTGTGCGTTTACCGTGACGCATTTTTGTTTCGGTGCTTTTGCAAACAACCACCATGTCCGAGACCGAACCGAACGTATTTGCCCGTGCGGCCGAGTACGTCGCGCTCTCGAACCGCATCAAGGAGAATACGGTGGAGTTGAATGGCCTGCGCAAACTTCTCAAAAAGTTGGACGGTGCACTTCTGGAGGAGATGCGGCGGGATAATCTGAATGAGGTCACCGTCAACGGTGTCACCATTCAGTTCACCACCAAACTACAGTTTAAGGGTTAGGTTTCGTTCAGAAGCGATCGATTTAAGTCTTGAGTGGAATAAATGAACTCCGAAATTGAAAACAGTTCCCGCGAGGTGGTCACCCTGGCGAAGAGGAACGCGCGTGCAACGGATGTGTGGAACACCGCATTCTCGGAGTTGCATGCTCTCGCTCAGAAACTTGTCGGATTGGAGAGTTCGGTGGAGATAAAACAACAGTTTCAGTTGCGTGCAATTAGCCTTGCCGACCTGAGCGTGGAAACCGCCGACCTTCGGAAACAGTTGCGGACAACAAGTGACAAGTTGCTGGAGCTTGTGAAGGAAGATGGATGCGTGGCGTACACCACAGTCGATGGGGTGGAGCTAAAAATTGAACCCACCATAACCTTTAAGATGCCGGAGGTATTTACGCCCGAATAAAGCTTTTTTTACCCTTTACTTTGTCCCCGGGCACCACGCCGCCCCCGTAAGTTGGTCATCGGGTGTGCCGCAGTCGTCCCCACTCCACCCCGGGTTACACACACAGGTCCACTCGTCGTCCTCAATCGTGCATGTGCCGTGGGAACAACACCCTCTCACACACCTGGGTGTTGAGCAATCGGCACCAGACCATCCCCGGTCACATGTGCAGGTGTTGGTCGATCGGTCACAGTCACCGCGACCACTGCATCCGGCGGTGCACGCCGGTGTTTCACATGCAACCCCCACCCACCCCTCCACGCACTCACACACACCATTTGGCGCGTTGCAAACCCCATGCCCACTGCAGTTGTTGGGACATGCAACATTTTCGCACGTTGTGCCGGTCCAGTTCTCCTCACACTCACACACACCATTTGCACCATTGCACCTCCCATGGAGCCCACACGTCGGCATGCAGATGTAGTTCCGACACCCATCGCCGGTGAACCCGGGGGTGCAGACGCAGGTGCCCGTTTCTCCGTCACACTGCCCATTGACACATGGGGTTGCGCACTTTCGGGCCGTACACGTGTCACCAGTCCACCCCTCGTCACATTCGCACAGTCCCCCGTTACACGTGCCGTTGCCGCACATGCCGTATTTGTAACACAGGCGTGTGGCACACCGCTCGCCCGTATGCTCCGAGTCACATACACAGAGTGTGGTGAGCGGGTCAACTTCCCCGTGGCCGTTGCACACGGGTGGTTCGGGATTGACAACGGGTGGCACGTAAACTTTATCGCGCTTAAGGGCCTCAAAGATTTGGGTGATGTTTAAGTTTGGTGCCGATCCCTCCGGCAGACGCACCCGCAGGGTTTTGAGGGGAACCGCCGCAAACTCCTGATCCACACTTCTGCGCGTTCGGGAGCACAGCACCTGTTGCTCCGATGCACGGAGGGTGCTTCCGTTCATCACAAACGCGGGTTCCATGCGACGCTCGACGGATGCTCCGGTGAGAGCAGTAGGGGGCATCGCGGACGCATCTTTGGACACACATTGGCCGTCGGGGTCAATTCGGTCGCACAGTACGCGGGGCTCACCAATCGCTTCGTTCACCCCGGTCGCGCCCACCGGGACGGAGCTTGGACACGTGCCCGGTAACATTGGGCCGTAGGTCCGGATGAAGTTGCCGTCAAACCAGTAGGTGAGTGAGGTGGCCGGATCCTTGAGAAGTAGTGTACCATTCGGTTGGATCCGGTAAGTGATATTGGCACATCGTTTGGTGAAGAGAGTACATGTGTTGCGCATGGCGGGGACAACAAGAAGCAAACCAACCGCGACCGCGACCCCAACGCCGAGTAAACCGGCGCCTGTAATTGTTAAAGCCGACGTGGTGGTGGTGGGTGACATTTGTTGTGTCAGACGGGAAAAAGTAATGATTAGTAAAAGATGAAAAAAAGCATCGATATAATTTTATGGATAACCGCAGTACTTGTGCCGCTCACAATCTTCACCACCATTTTGCTTCTGGTGCTGCGCCCGCCACGTGCGCGCCCCGCACCGGTGGTTCCACTTGACCATACAATCCCTCCAAATTTTGAGGTGGGTCGATCAATGTGTGGCATGGCGCCAATACCCTGCAACCTCAATGCACCATCTTCCTGCGACGCGTGTGGTGATGGGTGGACATGCTCGTCGGTGGGCGCCAACGACACCGACTTTGGAGTTGAGGGCTCCTTTTGTCTTCCCGCACGCCCCACCTCGGCCTGTACACAAATGGCGGTCGACACCAACGAGCGCATGCCGGGGGTGTGGCGGTGGTCAGGATGGGCCGGTGTCAACGTACAGAAGTGGGAGTGTGCGTGCCCCTACCCAACCTTTTACCCCATGGACACAACATCCGGTAGCACCTCGGCCGGTGCATGTAAGAGGTCGAGCGATGTGTGTCGCGGCGGCACCTGGACGTACCCGTGTAAGCACCCGACGCACTGCACCAACCCAAACGATCCCACCTCGTGCACGCTTGATCTTGATGCCTGTATGCCACTTTCACAGGCGGCGCGCGACGCGGTTGTGGGCGAGGATGTGCTTAAAAACGGGCAATGTAAGTGTGCCGACGGTGACCGCTTGGCCATGGCGGGAGGACTGCCGGTGTGTGTGCGCGACACATGTACGGCAACTCCACCATGCACACCGGCAACACCCTGTCCGGGTAACGCATCGTGCGTGGACGGGACATGTGCGCGCCTTACCTCGTCATGTGAAACAAATCAGGACTGTGGGAAGGGAGGAGTGTGTGAAAACGACGGCACGTGTACATGGGGACACTGGAGCACCCTACCTTTGTCTCCCTATGTTTTTGGCGAGTGTGACTGTCCCGATGGATGTTACAGTGTGGGGTCGTTGTGTGCGTGTCCCGCCGCCCTAGAATTTGTGCAACGGGGGGGCAAATGTGTGGGTATTCCATCCAAAGGTCCCAACGGGCCCCGCACTTTCGAGTCCGTTTTCCCAAGTAAACAAGTGTGTGAGGATCCAGGGGAAGCGTCCCAATGGACACCATTAAACATTACAGTCGATGGTCAAGTTTTCGAAAAGAAGGGGACGGGGAATGTTAACGGTGTCGATGGCACCCGAATGAGACAGGAAGATGGAAAGATTGAAAACGACGCAAGTGACATGAAAACATGTTTTACACTGTGTAAGATGGATGAAAACTGTAAGGCGTTAAACTACCGTCACGCGGAAGCTACATGCGACTTGGCAACAACAGATTCACTGACCGGTACCGGAAACACGAATATTTCGGCATACGCAAAGAAATAATTGCGGCAAGACCGAAAAAGTTTTTCAAGTTGATGAAATACAAATGCATATACAACTTCCGGTGCATGCAAATGTTGGGCTTGCCGTCTACAACACCACACCCACTTCAGGGTACCTTCCGGTTGGTGCACGTGTGGAGGATAGTTACCGTGCGCCAAAATGGCATCACCCGGGGTACGCACCGGATCCGCGCACCATGGTGGCGGCGGTTGCCCGTTCGCGCGGGATTATCAATCACACCACAGCATCTCTTGTGACATCGGACAAGGTTCGCGCCGACACCCAAATAAGTGCGCCCGCTCACGTTGCACGCCTCGCGTCCAAGTGGGAGGCAGTTGCTTACAGCGTGGGTGACGCCGACATACGGGCCGAAATTATGGAACGTGGGCCGGTTGTGGCCGCCGTACGTGTCAACACGGCCCTACTTACGCGCGTCAACACCACCCTTAAAAAACTTGCTTCGGATAATGCGCAATTCGACAACGACCCAGGGGAGGGTACTGTAATTGTTGCCATCATCGGGTGGAATGTAAAAGATTGGATTGTAGCACTCCCCTGGGGCAAGTTTCCCACATTTGGATGGGACGGAACCGTGAGTCTGCCGCAGGCAGGGGATGTCGTCATCAACGTTTGTGCACTTACACCAAACGTGTCCATGCATCACTATGCCGACTGCATTGAAGTGGGTGTGCTGCCCCCCACGTGGGACGCCCCCACAACGCAACCCTTACCGCATGTGGAGAAGGTGGGAAGTGTAAGCGGAAAACATAAGGCACTTCGTCCACATCATCCGGCCAAACCAAATGTCATCAAAATCGTCGACACTTGGATCCGGAAAGAGAACAACATGAACCTGACGGTGCAGTGCTCCGTTACGGTCGTCGTCATTATCGTTGGGATCTTAACTCTGCTCCTCATGCGCCACCGGGCATAATATCAAACGTGGCGATACCCAATGCTGAAGAGAAAGAGGCCGTGTTGCGGTCGGTTGCGATCACCATGCCACTCACCTTCTCATCCTCAAGCGAGTAAAGCGACCCCCCCACCATGGAGCGTGCAGTCGGCATGAGAGAAAGCAGTGACTGCCGTGTTACCTGCGCCCCGCCTGCCGCACTTTCTCGATAGGTTTCATTCAAACTCCACCTATAGTCACCATAGGTTACATACTCACGCCCGGCCACACTAAACATGTAGGTTTGGTTACTCGGCGAAAAGACCAAGGTGTAGGATGTCCCGGGGTCAATGCCTTCCCTACGCGCGCGGTTTGACACCGAGGTGAAGACACCACGCGCTGTATGATTGCTCAAACAGGTTGGCAACATGAATACTTCAACTGTTTCGGGTGGAGAATTCCCAAAAGGGTCCGAAGATGCGTCGGCAAAATAAAGAGTTGACATTTTTTATTACTTAAGGGTTTTTTTACGGCGCTTCGTGCACATCACCCGGCATAAATTACTTTTCCTTTTTAATTTCCACATCCTTACTTCGTTCCTCTTTACTTTCCGCATCCTCATTCTTCTTCTCGACGGGGGCAGCAAATGTGCTTGTGGATGTCGCAAATGTAACGGCGGGTGTCTTCTTCTCCTTCTTCTCCTCAAGTTTAATCCTGTTCTCCTCATTCTTGTTCTCCTTCTTCTCCTCATCATCCTCAAGTTTAATTCTGTTCGCCTCATCCCCCTCAACGTCATTAACTTCAAATAACTTCTGTGGTGGTTCAACCACTTCAATTCCCTCATTCTCCGATTCTTTAATTTTCTTTACACCTTCAAGCAAAGTCTGCATTTCTGTTGCGTATTTTTCAAGTTCGTGTATATCGTGGACTTGTTGCTTCTCCGATCGTGGTGGCATATGTTCAATAGCAAGTTTTGTGTAACACCGTGCACCAACATTGTTATAAATAATAGGGTTCATAAACTCATCGGGACACTCTTCCTTTGAGGGGTCGCACGGTAGTAGGCCCGCAGGACATATTTCTCCATCCACAAACAACTCATGTATTTCTGTGGCGGGGGATTCATCAAATTGAGCGAGCAACGCTTTTAAATCTTTAATTAACTTTGCCGACATCCTTTATACAATATTTTTAAAATCCTACCACAAATACCAACCGCCTTCAAGTTTGGGTTGCGCGATTTGTTGTTCTACTTTTCTTATGTGGTTGTCGTGAGCGTTAGACCGGTCGCGGGTGCGGGCACCGGTGCCACAACGGGTTTCATCTGATTTAACAGTTCATTCATTTGTGTAGTCTGTGTCACAAGTGAATGTATATCCAACCTTGAATTGTTTTCCTCCGGTTTCATTTTTGACATTCCGAGTTTAGTGTAGCATCGGAGACCCTGGTTAGTATAAATGTTAGGGTTCATGTACTCATCGGGACATTTTCTCTTCGAGGAGTCGCATGGCGTTAGACCAACGGGGCAGAAGTCGCCGTCCACATACAATTCATTTATCTCAGCATCGGATGTCAAACTTGTTGAAACATCAAATTGACTAACCAATAGTTTCAAATCACGAAGTAAATTCGTCATTTGTATTAACCAAATTTATTTTTACAAAAACTATCCGACATCAACTCGTTCACACCCGGTCTCGTCAGGGCACGCGGAGCCCGCGCACGTAACAAACATACCGGCACTCCCCTCTCGACACGTGGGTTTTGTCGAGGTGGTACCTGTACACTTTGCGTAAAACCTGTCCGTATCAACACATTTGGTAGTTATACTCCACGCGCCGCCACCATCCTTCGGGCGTCGCCCTTCATGACACTTGCACGCAGAATACCCACCCACAACTTCTGGTTTACAAATATTAGGAACACCAACATACCCCTTACACCCAGCGTTGTGATCAAATTGGGCGGCGCATGTGACCCCATCCGTGTTACCGCATCCGACGGGACACATACATTGGGCCTTGCCGTTTGTATCTGTGATGCACTGAGGTTTTTGAGGACATGGATTTTTCGGGTGTTGGCGACATGGCCAATCATCTGGGTCATTACTATCCATCCCCACACATGCATTCACGCAGGTGCTGCATACCGGATTAAGAGTGTTTTCACATTCACCGACTAAAGGTACGCGCACCGAAGGGGGTGCGCATAAACACTCCCCGGCCGTAGCACCGTAATGACCCCAGTTTGTAAATTCTTTGGTTGGTGAGAAACTGGGGTCACTATACATCCCTCGACATGGGTCGGCACTGCAGACGTTTACAGTTGCATCGCCGGCCGCATTTTGCGCGAATCCGGGCACAAGCGAAGACACCTCTGCCACATCGTTACTCCCATCTTCACAGATAGCCGAATCTTTCCGCTCGTTTTTTGCTAAAAGTGTGACCTGAGAGTTGGGTAACACAACATCGTTACATCGGCCTCGAAAAATGTATCCTTCCTGCGCGCGCAGGAGTTCCGCAAGTGCCGGGTCGGTGGCCTGCACGATGTCGGGGTTCCGAGAATCAGAATCCCATATGCGCGAGTTTGCACCTGAGCAAACACATTGGTTGGGGGGTTGGGTCGTACTCCAAAGGTTTAGTGAAAGTGGTTCCACGGCACGCCCACCCAACGCATTCACACTACAACTGTCGACGGTGCATGTTAGGGGGTTTTCCGCCTCGTTGCGGAAACCGGTGTGGGAGCCCAACATCAGACCATCACACTGACACACAGTGTTCGGTACAAGGTTGGTGTTTGCCGCGTTGCATACTAAATCCCACTTACTTCGGTCGCTTTCCTCAATGTTGTGACAAAGGACAGGGTTGACACCGGTGTCCATCTTCCACACTTCCGGATCCGATGTTTCCTCGTTCAATAGTAACTGTTGCTGCTCTCGGCTCCATGGTGTTGTGAGAAAGTTATTGCATGCCTTCATAACGTTGCATGATTCACCGCCATGTATGTTTGGGTAGCGACAGTTGCATGCCCACCCGCCCGTTGTCCACTGGAGCACGCCATTCTCCGCATCACACTCGCCGGTGCGGGGTAAACACCACTTACCCGGCTCCACCGCAAACACCTCACTCATGTCGTCAAACCCGATTACTTTGGGGCGCGAAACAATCTGACATTGCATGGCGGCACCATTACCAATTTCGTCATCACATGAAGCACAGTCCGCGTCGTGGGTGCAGGCAAGGAGGTCATCGCGCCGGGGAGGCAAACACGCATGTCTCTTGGGTAAACAAAACTTGGCGCTACGGTTGTTTAAGGCCGTTTGCTGGGCGGGTACATTCGGGTAGGTGCTCCCGGAAACACACGACAGCGTCTGGTGGTTCAACTCAGAGGGCGTGATGTGACACCCCTCACAATCGGTGTCCGAAGAACAGGGGCGGAGGGGATTGAGCGGTGAGGGAACATATCCTCCATTTGCAGCACCCACAAGGTTCACACAGGTGTCGGTCGTCGGGGATGTGGGTGGAGCAACCGCAAGTGGAACAACCAGGGGGAAAGGTGGTAACGCCTTTGCACCGGCGTGAGGGGGCAAAGGAGTCTCACCATCCCACACATATGCAACAAGAACTGTCAACACAAGGGTGGTAATGAACGTGATAAAAAACACGAGCACCGCAATGCTAATGTACTTTGGCATTTAATTTATTGTACAGAATAGGTTATTCATGCATCGACACGTTGGCAAAAACCACCGGTACAATGGGTGAAGGGGGAATATGGAGATCGTGTATCGGCACAACAGCCCGCGTTATGCTGACCATTGGGACACCTACAACTATTACAACAGTCGGCATCGATTCCACACGACTCTTGCTCGAGAGCGCATTTTGAAGTTTCACAATTCGACCCCTTGCGCGACGGGTCACATACACATGTGCCACGTTCATCACGTATTCCCCATCCGTTACAATCGGGTGGAAACTCTGTGTGAAAATGTGATATAGCATCAGCGTGAGGTATTTTGACGGAGCACGTTGTCCGTGAATTTCCGAACATTGCTAGATTACCACCAGCATCCACACATTTACCGGCCTCACACTTGGTGACCTTCTCCGTCCAATCGTGACCGGGGCCGCCACTTTCGTTGCAACAGGGTGTGCTACTACTGCATACTTCATCCATTTTTGAACATACAAAGGTAGGATCAATTTTTGGTAGTGGAAATATAGGATCGGATCCGTTTATTGCGTTTCTTGGGAAATTTTGGACGGCGCTAGTATAAAAAGCGTACCCCTCGCAATGCTTTCTCAAAGTGGGTTTAATATACTGACATGTGTTATTTTCACAAGCAATTTGTCTGTCGGCCGGTGTGGGCTCTTTGGGGAACCGATTGCAACAGTGGCTCGAGGGCTCGGTACACGGGCAGCCACTACAGCACGGATTTTCCCCGTCACAATACTCCATGAACCGACTGCATAGCTTGGTCTCACACCGGTCCCCCCCAAAGTACGGGGTGCACCGACACTCGGTGCCACCCTCGGGTAAATGTACACAGATGCCACCGTTCAGACACTTCCCCACACAATCATCGGCGCACGTGAACCCAAGGGGTGAAATGCCACCATCACTCACTTGGTGGTGACCTGCGGCACATCCACAACCACCCGTGCACGTCTTTGGTCCACCAAGCGGACCGGTGCAGGCTCCAAGACTGCAGTGCGAATCCTTTGTGCACGTTGACCCCATGCGGTCACGTGCGAGGTCAAGGGTTGCACACGTTCCGTCGACGCACTTTGTCACACGGTTGGACATGCCCGAGACCACACCGGTACAGTCGATGTCCTTTGAGCAGGTCTTTTGGTCGGCAAAAGGGATGTAGCATTGGTTTTCACTGCACAATCCCCCACACCACGCATCAGTGACGCACGAAACCTCATTAACACCCACATTAACACCCGAGGGGTTGCACGGGTCGCGTACACACACAGCAGATGTTGCCGGGTGCTTGTAGTGCATGCCTGTGGTGAACGGCGCCTGCATTTCAGTCGATTCTTCCAGATTACAGTCACACATCCCACTCTCCTTATTCCACTTGGCGTTAGGAAAGTTGGTGCCGCGACACATGTCGGGCCCGCAACTCCACCATGTATCAGGTGTCGCATCCATTTGCGACACGCGCGGGTGACCTCCCGCATAGCTCCCATCACACGTGCACTGCCCACCGTAAGGTCCGCCCGTTACCCAATGGGGTTTCAACTCCTCGTCCACCAGGGGTCCGTCACGAGCACCTTTCCACGCCACAGCACGCGCTCCCTCCGCCATCGTACAATCGTCGTCCACACAAAAATCCGAAGTAGCATGCGTGCTTGTTGCAAAACTGGACCCCACCATACCTCTTTCAATACAGGCCACATCACCGTTTGAAAGAGTGGCCCATGGTGACGCGGGCCCCTTCTCCACCCACCAGGTTCGCAACTCCTGTGCACTTGTGATTGTGGGTCCAATCCACTCGCCGTCCGCCGTAAAAAAAGCATATTTCTCATTCGCGTTTTCGGGGTTTGTGCACGGGGCGGCGAATGTTCCCCGTCCGGTCCATCCGTCAGGACAGTGGTTAAGACCCGGGGGCACCGGCGTGTAAAAGGGGGGCGACACCCGTTCAAGTAAGGGATCCCCCGGCATGTTACTGCCTCGAATTACCTGCGTATTGCCCCCGCCCGTTGCGATGGTGCACTTATTACTGTAAAGGCGGGGAACGCAGGTTGGGTCCGCATCAGGTAAGGCACCTTCGACAAAAAGTGCGGTGTCGGGTGCATTGGGTGGAATGGGCGTGAACCCGACCCCCGGTTGGTTCGCCCGTCTCCCCATACTTGTCATGTACACACACGCTTCCTCACCCTGCGTGTAGGATGTGAGTCGGTCGGGGTAAACAACACTCTCTTCAAAAACCGGGGTGGCGAGGGTACCCACATTAACCTGCGCCGTGACACCCACGGGCGCACCACATGCAATTTGGGTGTTACAGTTGCCCCCCTCCACCTCCTGCGTGAAGATGCCCGCCATGCTCTGCTTACATGCACAACTCCACGTTGTGCCCGCCCCGGTGTTGGTCAGGACGGTGTCCGACGTAAACTCGTCACACTTGCCAAGATAGGACGGAAGGCAATACTGACCGGCGTGAGTAACATTGAACACACCGACCTCGCACGTGTCCCCCCTGTAACATACGTCATCGGTACAGACCCCATTTTCATCCCAGTTACCGTCACACACACAACTTCCGGCGCTCAAAGACCCGTGTCCCGAACATGTATCGGCGGAGGGAGGCAGAGCCACATTCACACCAACTGGGTAGGTTAAAGACCCATCGGCCGCCACGCCACTTTCACCCCCCACAAGTACACACGATGTTGGTGACTCGGTGCACGATGCGCAGTCCGACTGCTTGCTGCATTTACGCAATGAGGTGAAAGCCGCCGTGGTTGCAAGGCAGGGTGCCGAGGGAATCCTAATGATTGAAAGTGGTGTCGGGGGCGGTTTTGACGGTAGGATTGCTTCAGCAGGGGTGCCATCCGGTACAAATACTTTGCGCCGGCGCGACCAAAGAATGGTCAGAATTAAACCTACACCCACCAAGAGGGCAACTAAAACACCCACCGGAATAATGATGCGGGTTTTGACTTTCATATTTTTATTGTTCACGTGAAAACAATCATTTCAAAGCTTTTCGGGCGGGTTTGGCCTGGCGCGTGCGTTTCATGTGGGGCGGTGTGCTTGGCGGAAGTGCAAGAATTTGCGCGAAATTCGCGGGCGCATCTCGCCGCTTCTTCAGAACCGTAATCTCACTCTCGATTCTTACAACCTCACGCCAACACCACTGTTGATACTGAAAGTATCCGTCGAGGTGACGCGCGGCGGGTAAGTCGAACCTCGGGATACGTGCCAGAGAAACCTTGGCAACCGCACGCTTGAAGTTGTGGTAGTTTACGTTCTCTTTAGTATCTTGCTTTAGCGTGCTTGGCCGGTAGTGCGATTGCTTGGTGCAGGGGGAGCCACCATCCACCCACACCGAGTGCGCCATGGTGGAACCACAACTATTCCAAGATTTTACAAACTTATGTTCCGATGCGGGCACAATACTGAATGTTCGCTTTCGGCATCCCGTATAAATGAGGCGCCATGCGTCGTTGTTGTCGGCCAGCACGCGCGATCCACGACTAACGCACGCTAGTTTGCCTAAATCACTCACACACAAAAAAGGAAATAAGGAATCGAGGTAAACTTCCTCGGGTAGGGTGTCCATTTACGTTGCTTTACTTTATTGGACGCGGCGCGCGAACGCACGACGCGCCATGCGTCTCTGCCCCAAAACGACCAATGCGGTCACCATAACTATAAGTGCCACCGCGGCAATCACACCAACCAAAATTTTTGGTGTTTTTAACACACTTCCGTTTGAGGACATACTTCCGTCACCTTCTGTTGGTACGCCCGGAACAGTTCCGTCATCTGGTGTACTAACGCCCGGAACAGTTCCGTCATCTGGTGTACCAACGACAGTAACAGTCTCTTCATTAACTCCTCGAGTTTGAGTCGCGCGTGGTTTACCATACACCTTTTGAATCCATTCGATGTCGGTGGGAGACATGACGCCGTTGGCCTTTGTTGCAGTGCCGTTGTTGGTCAGAGTCGCCGGAAACGCGTATAACATGATACTTTGCGGATCAAACTTACTCGCGTTTAGCAGTGTTGCGGAGTACTTGTCAAGAACATTGAAGCGGATCTGATCTTCGTTCCAGTAGTTGGGGGCACCTGAGAAATATGACAACACCGCCGGGACGTTCCAGTCAATACCACCGTCGGGGTTTTGGTGCTCGTGAACCATGCCCAACGCATGCCCAAACTCGTGGATAATCACACTGCCGTTCGTGTTATTGCTACACCACGTGCACCCCGGCAGGTTATACACAACGCCCTTCCACTCAAAAGAACCGCGGTGTGGCTCGTCCAACCATCCAAGGTTCATACTCTCCGGTTGATCACGCGACTCCTTGTACCATGTGCTCTGTGTACCAAGCCGACTGTACGCTTGGTTCTCATGCTCAAATGTAATGCGAATATCCGCGTCGTTTCCGTAGGAACCAAAGGTTAACTTAAGGTTCACATAGGGTTGCACCATAGTCATCACAACTTTCTCCACCCACGCTTTCTTCCAGGCAGCAGCGTTCCTGTCGATGAAACCAATTGTTATGGTCTGACCTGCTTCCCAAACTGTTGATTTCAGGAAGGCCGCTGCCGGTAGATTACTTACATCTGACGGAGGCGGCCAATCGGTGCATAGGACTCGCGGTGGTGTCATTTTCTTGGTACATTGTTTATTTTTACTCACCAGTCCGAGTCCCGAAAATATCACCCCGAACTCTTAAAATTTAATGACATTTTGTTAATCTTTTTGTTTATGTTCGGGTTTCTCAAAGAACTCACCAATCCGAGTCGGAATCAAAGTCGGACCCCGAGAAGTCAGACCCCGAGAAGTCGGACCCCGAGAAGTCGGACCCCAAATCCGAATCAAAACCTCCTGAAAAGTCGGACCCCAAATCCGAATCAAAACCTCCTGAAAAGTCGGAGCCGATTGCTTCGTCGATTTTAGTTAAAATGACATTTTTTCTGTCAATTATTTGTCTCAAACGTTCAATTAATTCTTCATCGGCTTCTTCTACGGTGTTTGTACCTTTACGTCCGTATGCACGTTCTATGACTTTTGTGTCGTTTTCAATTCCTATAATAAGGTCTTGACGTACCTTATCTAATAGGAACTCTTCTTTTTTAATTCTGGATTTGTATGTTGTTCTGTCTTTTTTTGAATTACGTCTACCTGTAGATTGTTTGATCTTGCGGTCCAAACGCTGCATGCTGCCTATAATTTGGGCTGCAGACTTTTCAGACTCTATTAATTCTGTCATTTCGGCTTGCACACTCAAAGAGGCCGCCGCCGGCCTCGGCGCAGGGGGCCTCGGCGCAGGGGGCGGCGCACCGGCGCCGGCCCCTTCGTTTATCGTCGTCAACAATCTTTGACCGCGTGCAACTTCCTCGACCAACGCGCGAATTGCATGCACCCAAGAAGTTTTGTCGTTTTTGCTCATGAACCGAGTGTGGTCAATCGACTTTTTTGTGTAGCACCTTGCACCATTACTGTTGATAATGTGAGGTCTCAACCCCTCTTTGGGGCAGTCACCACTCGAGGAGTCACATGGCATGAGACCCTGGGGGCATCTCGCATCCGAAAGGTAGAGGGGCTCCGTGGTGTCATCACCACGCTCCTTTATAATTCCATCATCAAGTAATTCGTCGAGTAAAGCACGTAAATCCGCGATGCGCTTTTTGTTTTGGTTCATTTTGTTTATGTAGAGATATTTTTTATGTCGTTTCCGGTGCTGCCGCTCCTTCGGTTACCGCCGCCAACATTCTTTGACCGCGGCAACACGACTGCGTTTATAGGACGTGTGTGTAAATTCAGCACCATATGTAAAATTGGCGTCAATAATGCGGAGTAATCGGCGTAGGTATACAATATTACCTGCGTTTGACCCGACCGGTGTGACACAATGGGCAACAAAAAATTTGGTGGATGACTTGACGTGTTCCATCTGTCTCGACCTGTTTACCGATCCTGTCGCATTGCCGTGTGGCCACAACATGTGTAAGGGGTGTTGGGAAAGTGTCGAAAACTTTAAATGTCCGTTGTGTCGAGCAAAGTGCACGACTCATTTGAATGTGAACAAGGTTCTACAGACCATGGTTGGTGTGTTTCCGATCACGATGGCCTGTGGAGCAAATATTTTGAAACAATACCAAAATGATCACACTTCCACGTGCGTAAAGTGCGCTGTTCAGGCGAGTAAGCACACGAGCCAACAACTAAAACAGACACGCCGTGCCCTTTTGAGTTTAAGGAGGCGCATTGTGGATTCGGATGATGAAACCGATGTGCCAGATGTAAATTAAATAAATTTATTTGACTAAAAATGCGCACACCCCACTACTTATTGCCGCCATGCAACACAGTCATTGCACCCACAGACCGCGGTGGTGGTCTCTCTCGCCATGTGTCGGTGTGCCCGCAACTCAATGTTGCGCATCTTCTTTGTGATTCTCTCGCTCTCCTCGCGATAATGGGCGGTTTCTTCCCGTGCCCGCTTTGCATCCCGCAGAGCTGTTTTCCGCCCATTATCAAGATGTACGCTCTGTTTGGTCAAGACCATGACCATCTCGATTAACTCATCGACGCGGTGCAAGGTGCTGGTGCAGATTCCGCAGGCTTTTTCATGATCCGACCACTCCACATCCGAAATTAAGGTTCCGCAGGGTCGATCGCGTGGAAGGTTGTTGACCACGCGGCGCATCTCCACATCGGGTGTGGGTGGGCCGACCTGGGCATGTCGACACATTGGGCACACCGATTTTGTGATGCGCGTACTATTCCAACACTTTTGGCAAAGGACGTGGGTGCATGAAAGTCGGACCGGCTTGGAGAACAAATCCAAACAAATAGGACAGGTTGTTTCAAGCGACATGGCAAATAAAAAAGTGTTTTCCACAAATATTTTCCACATGCTCGACTCGGATTGGTTAAAAATCACAGGTGCGTTCGGATTGGCGAATTCGGTCGATGGTTGGGTCGGATTGGCGAATTCGGTCGATGGTGGGGTCGGATTGGCCAATTCATTTGGGTGCGTTCTGATTGGCCAATTCGTTCGATGTTGGGAATGGATTGGGAGAACACTTGCCGATGCCAAGAGTCTGTTGGATCATGATGGGTGCGGCATCTCCCTTTTTTGTGCAGGGGGCGGCGTGTGTGTGTCCAAGCGCGTGACCCAATTCGTGTTGGAGGACATAGGCTCGATACGCCGCAAGCGGGAGTTGGGAGTCGTCAGGTAGGTTGCGACGCCATCGATCCTCGTTTATCCACACCGCCTGAGTAAGCATGTCGCAGACGGATAGTTTATCCTTTTTGAACTGAGGGAACATCGTCGCAATGACCGCGTTGGGTGTGAGTGTGACAATGGAATCTGCGGCGTCGGGGCTTTGCACCACGCTTAACTCCTTCCACCCCCGCGGATGTTCCACCAGTGGTGCGGCAATCTCCACAAACACGGAAGACGGTGTGATTGCCTCGGCATGGACAGTTAGGTAGACTTTCATTTGTTAGAAGAACGAGAAATCTGTGCGCGGTGCGGCGGCAGGTTGAGTATTTGCGGGCGGTGGTGGGAGAGGCGGTGGCAGCGGCGGTGGCAGAGCCGAGTTTGTGGAAGGTGGCGGCGCTTCAGGACAGGGGGGACACACCAAATTGCACTTGACACTTCGCGCCCACGCGACGGAAAGTGCGGTGAGCCCGACGGAGAGTGCGCTCAGGGCGAGACTGAGAATAATTACAACAATAAGTTGTGGCGTCTTCATTTTTGCGGTACATGTGCAGAAAAAGAGTTTGATGAGGTGAGTTCAAAACTCATGGCAACTGCTGCAATCAACGGTGGGTTGGAGGGTCTCGTTTATCTGGGAACAATTGATGGTGTCGGCACCTCACACCGCGCGGTGGCGGATCGTCGGTGGCGAACGAGCGACAACGGCAACCCGCCAAACATGCTCGGTGTTGTGCGCGACCTCATGGGTCCGGGGGATCGTGTGCTTTTCATTGTGGAGCGCGACTTCAACCGCAATGTTGCGATGTACCGCCCCGCGCTGCTTTCCGCAGATGAAGTGGACACAAACCGGATGGTTGGGGTGACATGGTTGCTTGTGAACCGCGACGCGGATCTGGAAAATTTGGATGGTCTGTTTGAGGAGAACCTGACCGTGCTGGAGGAGGTCGGTTACGGTGTCGATGTTGTGATGGAAGATGACATGGTTTTTTCAATCCGGTCTCTGCCCGACACCCCCCTTTTTTTAGTAAACAACGGGGGGTGGTGTGTTCAAATTGAGATTGCGAGCCGCCGCATGACACTGACACGCATCATACTGCACACAACGAAGCGGGCATTTGGTTTGTTCCCGGGCGTTACGGAGGTGCACCTTGAGGTGGAAGATCCCAGAACTGGTGCAGTTGAGCAACATTTCTACGCAGTCAAGTAAGAAGCCCCGGTTTTATGTACGCGTTCCTAAATCACCGGTCGAGTTGCTTCCTGGACACTGTTGTTGTTGTGATGTTCATGCATTCCACCGTATTTGACGACTTGCTTCAAAAGAACATCCCCGTCGCACGGGCACTTGCCGACGAGGTGGACCGTTTGCGGGGCAAGCCAAGCAGCGGGTGGGTTGTTGCCCACCTGCGGGAACTCATGGGTTCACCGTGGGACAATGGGGAACCACAGTCGGCCGTCGATTTCTTCCATGCCGTACTGGATAGGTTGGAGGTGAAATATCTGGGGTTGCACAAGCACCTGATTGGGTACATTCCGCGGACGGCGCCCTCCACTCTTGCCGATGTTCGCCTCTCCGAGGTGGAGGGGTTTCGGGTGCATCTTGCAGTGGCGGGCCAGCATGCCTCACTTACGGATGTTTTTGAGCTTGAGGAAACGGTGCTTCCTCCCGCGGCGGAGTCCTACGCGACGGTCGCGACCATAATTCTGGAGGATGCGCCGGTCCTCGTGTTTGAGGTGGGTCGCAACGCAAGTATTGAACGCGTCGAGTACGGAAGGTCGGCCGCCGACACTCGCATCTTTATTGACGTGAATGATGTGGTGTACATGCTTGAGGGAGTTGTGTGTCGGATATCGGGGCATTACATAGGTTTTATTTGGGGGGAGGGTGGGTGGATGGTGTACGACGATGCGCGGGGTGGGGGAGAAATCCGCACAACCGAGCATCCCGAGAGACACCGGAGTGCCCCCAGTTTGTTCGGTGAACTTTTTTTTTACACACGACAATAATACTATTTTATTCGAAAATCTTTTAAGTTGCGAAAGGGAAACTCAATACGGTTGGTGGTGGGGCAGTAGCGAGCAACATGAATGTTGCCGGAGGCGAGCATGGTGGTGTGGTGCCCATTTTCAAGCTCCACACATTCCTTGCCCTCCCCCAAGCCTGTTATTTTAGTTGTAATAAACCGTGTTTGCTCTTCGACTGGGATCATGGGTAGTAAGTACGCAATGTGTTCACCAACGCGAAGGGGTGCAAAAATCTGAACCTGACCGGAGTCAATCACCTCCTCTTCCTCCTTCTCTTCATTCGCGTGGAAATTGGCCAGGTGAAGCTCGCGATAAACGGGTTGGGGTACGGCCGCCTCCCACACTGCAGGTAACTCACTCCGCCCGGAAAAAAAGACGTCAGGACTGGACGCAATCTCAACTTTCCACATAACTGTGCCGACTGGCGTGAGTCCCGCAAAGATAGGTCGGCGGGCGGCGACAACGCGCGTAAGCGGGCAGGCGCTACAAATGTCGCGCAAAGCAGTGACACTGCGCAATTTTGTGAACATTACGGTCCACACGACAGTGGAACACTCCTCGAAGGTTGACTTTATCACGCCTGAAATGCGCACACCCTGCGCAACAACCCGCGGAAACGTTGCATGCTCACCCACAAGATAGATGACATTCATAAGAAAAATAAAATGACAGAAGTGACAAAAATGTCCAAATGATTTGATTGGTGCATCGACGAACATAATTTATGAGATAAAAAAAAATGAACAAAACCTCAATAGCATTACTAACCGTTATTGGTCTAGTAACAATGGTAATGGTTGTATTTATTGTGCTAGGTGTCCAATCTAAAGCTAATCTTGCCGCATGTTTGGATACCAAAGAAGCATATATGGATGCCACAGAAACATGTTTAGTCAACAAAGAAGCATGTTTAGTCAATCACGAACGTTTCAAGTATGGAATCCCTCTCGAACATGCATCTGTTAACTCTCCGTCAGAACTAACCTCTGGTGGAAACAAATTCATAAAGGTGGGAGAAGGGAATGTTGGTGACACGGTGGGTACGCGTTTGCGTGATAACAACTCAATCAGGTCGGAAAACACAGATATGGAGGAATGTATTTCAATGTGTACGGAGGATGCTGCGTGTGTGGGGTTCAATTTTTATCACGCGACTAACGCATGTAAGTTAGTTGGGACTTTGGAAACGATTGAAAACACTATGGTTCCGAATATTTCGGCGTACAAGAGAATTCCGCCAACGTAAACTAAACCCCAAAAGGCAAGACTTCCTTCACTTTTCTCTTCTCATGGACATCGCCCGCATTCATTGCACCCTGCAGAAACTCCTGGCGCGACGTGGGTATACCACGCCCGACCCTGTCCCCCCCACCCACTTCACGGTGCACCGGGACACCGACAACGTGACACTTCTGGTGTACCGTGCACCTGACGACTCGCGGGTGGGGGTGGGCGTCGTGCGGGATCTGGTGAAGATGATGGACGAGGTGGGTGCGCCCGACTCAATACTTCTCACGGCAGGAACCACGTCCAGTGCGACATCATCCATACATGCACTTATGGCAACGGGCAAGTTTATCGTGCCCATAATACCCTCCTCCCTTCTCTTTGACATTTTTGAACATGCAAGTGTACCGCATCATCGAATGCTTCGCGCCGCGGAAGTTGAAGACTTGTTGAAGACGCGCAAGTTGACACTGGATCAATTTCCCTCCATCAAGATGAACGACCCAATGTGTCGCTACCTGGGTGGTAAACCGGGTGACGTGTTTGAAATCACCCGTAACCGACCCACGGTGGGATACCACCTGTACTACCGCAAGGTGGTTGATGGTTCACTCGAATAAATTCAAAAAATATTTTTTGGCGCGAAACGTTTCCGTTAACGGAATTTCCGTTAACGGAAACACCCAACCCTCACTTTCATCTCATTTTCTCAAACAAAAAATATGAACACCACCTCGGAAGTACAGGTTGCGGTCGCGGAGGTTGTCGTCACCGCGGAACAGGTCGCGGAGGTTGTCGTCACCGCGGAACAGGTCGCGGAGGTTGTCGTCACCGCGGAACAGGTCGCGGAGGTTGTCGTCGCGATGGAGGATGTTGTCGTCGCGGAGGTTGCCGCCGCGATGGAGGATGTTGTCGTCGCGGAGGTTGCCGCCGTTGCGACAGCGGTCACCGTAACTTTTAAGAAAGATGGTGCGAAACCCGTGCGTCATTCGCGCAAGGTGAAACGTTCAGGGATGGATGGCATCACCCGCGGTGATATTCGCCGACTGGCACGTAAGGGGGGTATCAAACGCATAAACTCAAAAGTGTATGTCGATGCGCGCGTGGCACTGAAGGATTTCCTCACCAACATAATTCGTGACACTACCACGTACACGGAGCATGCGCACCGCAGGACGGTAACGTCAAACGATGTTTGCCACGCGCTGAAGCGCAACGGCATTACGTTGTATGGGTTTTAGGAACGTTCTGTGAATTTTCCAGTAAGAGTCGAATAAATATTTCTAAGATTTATTAAGAAAAAGTTGTTTTTCAATCGTATAATTGAACCGTATCTTTACGGGCGCGCAGCATATTAGCATTTCCCATCCTTGTGCCTTCGTTAATGTAGGCGATGGGTGAATAACTATCTTTCGACATTTCCACCGCGCGCCCTGCTCGAGAAGCACAGATGGTGTCATCGAGTTTCATAGTGCACCCGCAACGCAAGTGAACAAGCGCCATCGCGACAACCGTGCCAACGGCCGCAACCGTCGTTCTCGCGTAGAACAAATTCACAAACATAGAAACATTCATAGTGGCGTGCTGAGTTATGATGCGCACATCCCGCAGCATAGCTTGTAGCGGGGGGAGGTCAACGATTTCGTTCTCAGTAATTGACATCACAACAGTACGCATCTCACCCACCAGTATGTAACGACACCTCCGCATGCTCATGTCCGGATCGAAAACCGTGAGTATGAACTCGTTAACTGTAACGATCCGAACCGTAAGAATGGTACTCCGAGTGGGTGTATTTGGGTTTTTTGACCACTGGTTGAGGGGTATCTGTATATCAAAATACAAAGTATGCCCTGGCACGCAAATTCCGGTAACAATTTCAAACATTCTGATAAAAATTAAAAAATATGTTTTTTTTATTTCATAACAACACACCGGGAAACGGATACGGCAACGCACGTTACTATACCAGTTGTCACCCAAAACAAAATCAGAAGAATCGGTATGATAAAAAGATTTAACCACCATGTGATCAGGACATAGGTACTACAGGAGGTGGTGGCGCACGGCACACCACCATAGTTAATGATGAATCCAATGGTTAGCATGACGACCCGGGTCGAATTATGTGTTTTGTCTTTTAGTCCGAGCATGAGCACATCGGGGTGAACCACGGCGAACAAACACCCGATAACCGTACACCACCCCGCGAGCACAGTAATCCATACATAGGTCTCACACAGTGTGGTTTCATCTGGACCAGGGTGAAGTAAGGCCGTTCCGTACCCGACAACGATTGAATAGATGGTAAGCACGGGAATAACCAACATGCGGACCACCAGGGATCTTTCGGCCGTGTTTTCCATGGCTAAAATAAAAGTGATCATCGCCCAACTATTTCGCGCGTCTCGCGAAACCCAAGTGCCATGCCGGCACCGGCGTTTGTGTTCTCAAAAACAGAACCCAAAGGACGTTGACTGAGAAGCTCCATGTTAGTCTCCCGGTAGTTACCGTACCACACCGTCGCATCTGGTGCATTTGCCGCCGCGCCGTTGACTCCACGTTGGGTGTCGTAGAGCGTGTTGCGTTTGGTGCCGAGGCCCGTGTTAACACCCCGCGCCTCGGCCCCGCTGGCAACCGACTCCATGCCACCCAGAGTCGCGCTCGGCATCAAAAAGTCGACGAAGTGGTCACTCTTATCATTGAAGCGTGTACGTGTCGCATGGCTTGTGTGCGCGGTGTAGTTGCCCAGTGCCGTGTCAAAGGCACCCTGGATCTTCCGGACTTGCTGGCGTTTAGTTTTGTCCATTGCCGTGCGCAACCCGCCGTCACCCTGGTTCGCATGCCCGGTCTCGCCCCGTGAGCCCCATGTCACATTTTCATTCACCACGCCGGACTTTGACGTCATGTTCACAACCGTCTGATTCGTGAGTTGCACCGCATTGTGCGCAGATTGGGTGCCTCCAAACATCTGCTCGGTTGTGGCCAGGCCGGCCTGACGGTTGGGTGCGCTCACCACTTGGTTCTGCAGCGCGGCGGCGGAATGCTCACCGGTGACCGGACCCAGACCATACATGCCCACATCATGTGTTCCGGCATTGCCCATGGGCGCGTCCACATCGCCATACACGGACAGGCCGTGGGCGCTACCGTCCCCAATGGGCCCCATGTTGGGTGCACGGTGCTCATTTGCCGAGCGCTGCGTGGCATGATGATCGTACCCTTCCGACCCACCATATTGGTTCATGAACCCACCGTACGCCCCGCCCGCCTCGGCCCCACCGCCGTCCATACGGTTGCTTTCGGCGCGCACGTAGGGCGATTTTGTATACTCATTGTTCAACCGAAGGTCTCCCCCCCCCGCCCCCTCGGTGGAGGCGTCAATCCCCGTGCGAAACGTGGTCTCCACCCACTTCCCGCGGTTGGTTGGCACAATGTAGGGGGTGGGTCGAATCTTTACATCACCCTGGTTCCCAAAGGTGTTGGCCGGTGTGCCAACCTGGATGGGGCCCTCCGGGTCGGGATGGTGGTCGTCGCGCTTGAACCGATTGTTGTGTTCAATCACCTCGAGGTAGTAGCTTGGGTCGTAGGTGCCGTAGGTGTTGATACTGCGATCGTACTGCATGTGAAAGTCGTCCTCCAACACCTCCACCTTGGTGGGGCGGGGGGTTGTGTCACGCCATCCGCCCTGGAGGTGGGCCAACTTCACGTTGCGGCCCGAGGCGTTGAGCGACTCCTCGTTGTCGGTGTCCGGGGGCGGCAGCCCACTCTCGTACGCATCAAACTCCTCGCCCGTGATGGGGTCCGTGTAAACACCAACAAACACGCTCGGTACCGCGCCCATGCTCACAAACCCCTGGTCATAGAGTTCCGCGGTGTAGAGTGAGTCGGTGATGGGCACGGGACCGTGCCTCCCCTGCGTGCCCGACAACCGTTGGTCGGTGCTTTGGAGTGACTCACCCTCCCCGGCCCCCCGACCAAATCGCCCACGTTGAGCCTGGTTCATCCCCAGGTTTTCGCGGGTTTGACGGAGCTCGGTGTGTCCAATGTACGACCCGCAGCACGTGGCATCCGCCGATTGGGGATCCATGCCACCCGCCGGTGCCTCACCAAAGTACGGATCTGCACCGGCGGCGCGACCTATGTTTAAACTTTCCACCGGTGACGCAAGCGTGGGCATGGGAAGTCGATTGCTCAGGTTCTCCACCGGATTCACAACGGTGTCCATAACTGGCCCACCAATTCGATGTAAGCGTGGATCAAAGGTGTATCCATAGTCCTCGCCATAGGTAGGCACCCCGGTGTAGAAAGACTCACCGGCCAGTTGGTGGACTTCCTCGTCCTCCTCCTCAAAAACAATGGAGGTGTCAACATGAGAGTTTGAAAAGCGGTGGGCATCCCACTTGGTTTGCGCAACGTGCATTTTCTTGGGGTGGCTTGAAAAAAAGAGAAGTATATTTTATTGAGAACAACGTGCCCCTTTTTCTAGTTTTCTACATCTTCAGGTGTATCCGCGGTGCCCATTTCTGCAAGTTCTTTCGCAACAACGGTTCCCATCGCGATTGCGCCGAGCATTACTGAGAGCACGTCCAGACAACCACAGAACATGTTAAATTTTTAATGTTTTATGAAAGGTAGTCAATATAGAGGCCAATCATGTGATTTGAAATCCATCCCTCCCGGTTGTCGGTAAAGTTATGCACCGCACCTGCGGGATGGGTGTAGACCAGGGGGGTGTAGGGTGGTGTAAGCGTTGGTTGCACCGCGAGGGGCACCGCGGTCACCATATCACACGTGTTCGCAACAATCACAAGACTATTGACGTTGGTTGGTGCGACCACCGCCGTGGCAAACGCGGTGTTGCCAACGCGCGGACACCCAAACACAACCGTATCAATTTTAACGGCGGGGAAAAGGGTGGCGAGGTCGAGCGTCGCACAGAGTGCCTGCGCCGCGCCCATACTGTGGCCCGTAATGCAGAGTTGAGTGAAGTTGGAATTTTGAAGAACCGCCAACATGAGGGGACGAAGGCTTGTGTAGATGTCCATAAACCCGCTGTGGACGCCCACCTCCGGCGCAAAGAGTGGCGTCGCGGTGGCCATGGGTGACTGCATAAGGTACTTCGAGTACGCAATCCGACTTATGGAGCGGTTGCCCATCCGCGCGATGAAGGACACCTGCTTCAACTCAAAATCTTTTTCCCACTCATCCCGGGTGGACGTGCCCCGGAAAACAAGCCACATTGTTGAGGGCGTTGCGCGCAGTAACCACCCATTGAACTTCCCGGCGTTGGAGTTGAAGGTTCCAAGCGAGGTAAGTGTTGATGGAACCGCCAACCCCTGGGTTTTGGTATTCTCCAACCGGGCCACAAGCTCGGCGGCGAAACGTGCAAAGGGTCTGTTGAGCGTGTTGGTGGTGGGGAGGGCGGGCAAGGGAAGGTCGCTGAGCGTCGGGATAGATGGTGTGCCGGACCCTAAAGCCACCGAAATCGCCTTTTTCAACACGAGAGCGTCACGTGCGGTGACGATGGCAAGCGCCGAAAGCACGGTAAGAAGAATACTCAAAAGTGTACAACAAATGATTGTTGCAAGTCTCCATCGAATTGTCATGCTTCGGCTTTTTGAAATAAAGACACGAAAGTGTTTGTCCTTTACCAAGATATGACGTAAAAAACAACCTGGCCCCCAAACAAAACATGCTTGTTCGCGTCCACGGATCCGCGAAAAATCGAAACAAGCGGGTGATGCGTGTGGGCGACGCCGTCACCATTCGCGCCATGCCGGGCGATACGCCCCGAAGTCGCGTAAACCGGGCAAAGAGGCCGGTCATTGCCGCCATTCGGCACGCCAACTCCTCCAAACTTGCAACCGTCCGGTACACCGACACCGCGGACAACCGCCAACATTTGGTGGAGTTGGGCGCCCGGGCACTTGAGGCAGGTCAAACCAACGGTCTGGCAATTGGGGATCACGTTGTGGTGAAAACACGGGGTGGGTGTGTACTTCCGGCGGTGGGGTCGGAAGGTACCGTGCTCGCCGGGAGTGAGACCACAAACCTGTACACGGTTACTTTTCAGATGACTCACAACCCCGATGATGGTGCTGTTCTTGGGAAGACGGTTACCGTAACCCAAGATGGTGTGCCCCGCAGTGCACTCACATTTACTGCCGGCGAATCCGATGATGAGGTCAAGGGTGGGAGTGACGCCGACGACAGTGACGACGACAGTGACGACCAACTTGAGGGCGGTGAGACCGACGACAAGATGCTCAACCCCTCACCATCTCTCCTGACGTTACGACAGAAGTTATCGGGTAGTGTGCGGGAGCAGGTGATGCAGGTTCTGAGTTTGGACGAGTTGGAGGAGCTTGCGATCCGGCTTGGTGAGACGTCCGTGGACGGGAAGAGCCTGACGGCAGTACTGAAGCTTATATCAGCGTCCGAATGAAGCTCCATGCATCAGCAACGGTTGTGGTGATGTGCATGGGTGCAGCGGCCGGTTGCACGGAGAGCACAAACTCCATGATGGATTTCACCGTGGGGTTCACAATAACAACACCGGATCCGCGCAGATAGGTTGCCAACTTCGGTTTGTTCGCACGCATCCATTTGATCATCCTCCACGCAACGGTCATGCTCACCCCGGTCACGTTCGTTGCATCCACCACCACCGAAAACCGGGTTTCATTTGCCAACAGCGCTTCAAGAGGGTAAACAAACTCCGACTCGAACGCCGCCGCCGATGGGTTCCCAACCATCACAAAGTGCACCGTGTTGTTCTCGTGCGGGGTAACTGCGGCAAATGCAGACATCTTTGAACATTTCATCCTTTTTTTGTTTTTGGGTGTAAACAAGACGCAGCATGGACGTTGATCTTACGCCTTCCAATACGTCCTTCGGATTTCGAATCTGTCCACACTGTACGCTAATCAACCTTAGTCCAAACGGCAACTGCACGAGTTGTGACTTCTCCCTCCCGAACTATTGGTGGTACGCGCCGCCCCGGGTGAACCCATCCCCGCCTCAAACGTTTTCACAGTGGCCATATCTCGACCTTTTCACCGACCTTATGCACGAGAACCGGCAGAACCGTGCCCGCGTGGATGTGGGTACAATTATTGATCAAGACCCGAGCTTAAATGACGTGTTTGAAAGTCTGGCGCACACACTCTTTGAGGCAGTGCACACTCCGGGTGGGACGCCCGCCCCCCACAACTTCACGGACACATGCGAAACAGTTGTTCTTTCGGAAGTCGGAACCTGCGTGGTGTGTCTTGATGACCTGACCGCGGGTCGCAAGTTGGTGTGCGGCCACGTGTTCCATGAGGCGTGTGTGCAACCGTGGTTCCACACACACAACACATGTCCCACCTGTCGCTACGTGGTGGCCAAGGAATAAAAACGATCTTTACTTTATTAACGCGCCACGCAACGGCAGGACGACATCGGGAAGGACCGCTGCCCGTTCGCATCAACCGTGTAGGTGCCCGCATCACACACATAGGTCATACAACTCGGGGGCGGCGGGCCGGGACGTGTAAGCATGCCACCGCGTCGTTGATTCCCAAAGACCGCGGGCATACATGAGTTGACGTCAGGGTAGTAACAATTCGAGACCTCGTCCGCGCCACATGGAGGAAACCACGCCCCCTCCCCCCCGGCCCCCGCCCCACCACCAAGGGATGTCTGACACGTTTGAAGGGATGGGTACTGCGCACCGTCAGTTGTGAACTTGCAACTCATCTTATCGGTGAGAAAAGGACCGGCCACCCATCCACACCCCTTCTCCGGGTCACATGTCGTTCGGTATAACCCTGACACCGGATCGAGCTCGGTGGTGCAACAGTCCGAGACGCCCGCCGCCACGCTCGACTGACCGCGCATGGACTCCAGAACCCAATCAAATTTGCCCTCCTCATCGGTCGCCCCGCCCGCGGGTGTCCGGCAGTAGTTAACCGAGCCACTTTGACACGGTGCGCACACAAGCATTGACGAATCAAAGTAAGTGGCCCCGGATGGTGGTTCGGTGTTTACACGGACACGATGACTTGGACGATAAGCATTCGTTGTTTGGTACGGATTCATTTTCTTTCTAACCTAACATTTTTTACTTTACCTTGTCAAATGGTACCGATCTCTTTGCGTGAGCGCGTGATGAACAACCTGCGGCAGCAGAGGACGGTGACATCGGTGGAACTTCTTACGGAGCTCCTCGAGGCATCCGTCGAGAGACGAGTCACCTCCCGGAGTGATGTGAAGAAGTTCATGATTGACCGTGGGTTTATTGTTCATTCGACCTGGGCACGTACCACGTCCACCCACCTGACTGAGGTGTGGGACTTTGTAAAACCCACGACCCCGGAGACATCCCTTGTTGTGGTGCCGGATGCAACAACCGCGCTTGTGCCGGTCGCGTGTGAGGCGCCCCCGGCCGTCGATACCCCACCCCCACCCCCACCCAAAAGCATGCTCACCCTGACAACTGCAATGCGACGGTGCTGGTTTGAGGGGGGGGAGCTCCCCCTTGTTGCCCCTCTCGCGGCGGACCCACCCCCCGCCTTTGACCGCAACGATCTTTACCACACAAACGAGCACGCACTGCACGAGTTAGTGGAGGAGGGTGTGAAAGCGCGCACGTTCGATAACATGCTCATGTTTGTTCGACTCACAACCGGCGAGCGGCGGGAGCTCCGGGAGTACATTACGTGGTGCCATCGCTCGGAGTTGACCACCTTTGCCACAAAGGTCAACCACGGGCATGTGCGCTGCAACGACAAGGTGTCGGCCGTGATCAACGGGGGGGGACGGTTCACCCTCAAACCAGTGTGCGATGAGGTCGGTTTCCTCAACATGGCCGAACTCGACAATGTGCTCTACCTGCTCGAAGGCTATTTGGATGGGTATGGCACACGCCACCCGGCGGGACTCAACCCGACGGAGGTGCCCCACCTTGTGCACCGCAGTCTCAACCAAATGGGCGGCAACCTCGCCGCCCTCAAGATGTACGCAAAATGGGATGAGCATGTGAAGCGTACCAAGGGTCATGTGACCAAAGTAAACCTGCTTGTGGCGGAGGCACGCAAGGCATTGGCCGCGTGCGAGGAGTGGGAGGCCCGCGGCACCGATCGCACCCTGACCGAGGCGTTTTGTGTCAAATGGGAAACCAAGTGCGAGGAGGCAACCACCGCACTTGGCCGGGCCGAGAACGAATGCACCACCGCGCGGATGATGCGCCATGAACTGGGTGATAAGATTGTCGACGCGCTTGCCGATGCTTACGTCAGTTCACCCTTCACCACCCCGACGCGTCTTCTCAACCTGCGCGCGACGCTGAAAAGCTCGGAACCGGACCACGTCGCGACCGCCCGGGACAACGTGTCTGAAATACGCCGGATCCTTGAGAAACGGCCCACAAGCGTGCGCAAGGCACTCATCGAGTTGGACCTTTGGAATGGGCGCGGCCGACTCCCGTCCTTCACCCGACAGGAGGTTAACAGCAGCTTTCGTCAAATTGCCCGCCGCATTCACCCGGACAAAAACCCGGACCGCATCATGAGCGAGACACCGGAATTGCTTGAAAAGTATCAGGTTGCGCGTGATTGTCTTCAGACTTATCTTGAGGGGATTTGTCAGGGTTGAGCCCAATAAATAATTAAACCTTTTAACTTTTTTTGCGTGTGCGTTTACGACGGAAAAAAAAGAATCGGTGTCGAACCAAAACAGGACCGATGAGTGATGTTGATTCTTCGCGCACCACAATAGACGATAGTGATTCCGAGGGTAGTTTGGTTGATTTTATTGTAAAGGAGGAGGAGGAAAATTCAGAGGACGAAGACGAAGACGAGGACGAAAACGAAAACGAAAATGAAAATTCTGACGTGAATGACGAGGAGGAGGAAAAGAAAGATGCCGCCGACGACAATTTAGTATGTGGTCAATACTCCGCCGCGATGGAGTTGGAGGGGTTGGTGGTGACCGAGACGGGCTTGCGTCGCAGTGCGCGTGTCTCGAAGGGTGTCGCGCCAGTGCGCTACGTGGATAATGACTACATCGGACTGATGCTGGAGGATGCGGATACGGAGATATCAAACCAAAGTAGCGAGGAGGACGATGATGATGATGATGAAGAATCAAATGAATGGGGAGGATGAGGAATAAACTTTTCCGTGCGCGTACACTACCGTATTATACTTTTCAACTCCCCTCTCAAATGTCAGTGGTACTCTACCCCCACCAGAACGAAGCGGTGGAGTGGATGCGAAGCACGGAGCGCCGGCCGCGTCTGGTGGACGACACCCCCCACGGGGGCATTCTTGCGCACTCCATGGGGTTGGGCAAGACCCTGACGATGTTGAGTTTTATTCGCGGGCAGGCCCCGGGTCGAACGCTTGTTGTCTGCCCCAAGTCGCTTCTTCTGCAGTGGCGCACCGAAGCCGCCCGCGTGGGGTGGCCACCCCACTCCATCACCATTTATCACGGCGCCGGACGCGAACTGCCCCTTCCCACCGGTGAGCACCAGATCGTACTCACCACCTTTGACATTGTCCGCCTTGAGTTTGTCCGCGGCCGGGCAATGCACACCACAACCTGGGACCGCATCGTGCTCGACGAAGCCCACCGCATCTGTGAGCAGTCCAGTAAGACCGCCCGCACCATCCATGCGCTCCGTGCACGCAATCGGTGGTGCATCACCGGCACGCCCTTCAAGAACGGGATGAGTGACCTCATGGCGTTGGCGCGGTTCCTCATGGTTGCGCCCTACTGCAACGTCTCATGGTGGCGATGGTACAGCAACAGTGCAAGCAAGCTCCGGGAGTGGCGCCGCCTTTTCCTCCACATGCGGGACAAGTCCGTACTTGACCTCCCCCCCATGAAACACCACTTCCTCACCGCGGTTCTCTCACCCTCGGAGGTGAAACTTGAGGTTGTGTTGAACGAGGTGGCGTGGAAGGTGCGGGTGGACAGTCCGGCCGGGGACGAGGACGCCTCGTTCACCGCCAACCACGACCAGCACGAACTCTTGCGGATCCTGCGACGACGCCAGGCCGCCAACCATCCCATGCTTCTTACACCCCTGGCCGCGATGCGCCGACTCATGACGGTGCCGCCGCCTCCCACACCACCTCACCTGTGTGAGGCCTGTGGCATCATGCCAAACACCGTGACCACATGCAAACTGCACGCCCGCTGTGCAACGTGTGGTGACGAGCCCATGTGCGCCGTCTGCATTGCGGCCAGTCTGCGCACCGAAACACCGACGGGGTGGTTACACAGCGCCAAAACACGGGCCCTCTGGACCTACCTCCGCGATGTTGCGCAGATCACCGGGACCGACACAAAGGTGGTGCTCTTCAGTCAGTGGACCTCCTGTCTCGATTTGTTGGCAGGCATGCTGACCCACGAGGGGGTGGGCCATGCCCGCTATGATGGACGCGTTGCCACCACCGATGAACGAGAAGCGGTCATTTGCCACTTCCGTGACACACCGTCGTGTCAGGTGTTGCTCACCTCACTGGGTGCAGGCGGTGAGGGAGTCAACCTCACCTTTGCCTCACATGTTATCATCATGGAACCTTACTGGAACCTTGCGGTGGAGCAACAGGCGATTGATCGCCTGCATCGCATCGGCCAGGAAAAGACGACCCATGTCGCACGTCTACATGTGCAGGACTCGGTGGAGACGTGGGTGCGCGGCATCCAGACCCGGAAGACCAACGAACTTCAACGACTTCTTTACGAAAAAATCATGGACGACGCACCGGAGGCCAATGTCAAACGCACGCACCCCCAACGGTTGCGGGTGGCGTTTGAAAAAGTAAGCGGGGGTGAGGAACACGGCGATGGGTCGCTTGCTGCATTTCTTGTGCGCCCGGAAAAACAAAGAAAACTCTCTAAACCATAAAACAATTGTCACTTCTTATTTTTGGTCAATGACGTCCACCCCGACCCCCCCACCGACCATGGCGGATCTGTTGGTCACTTCAAATCAACTTCGGGACCTGCTCACGTCCGTTGGCAAAACACGGCGGGGTGTGACCAAGAAAAAGCCGGCGTCCCGAAGTGAGCTTGCGGTTCGCCACCGGATTGTGTTTCGTGTTGCGACCGAGGTTCTTCAGACTGCACCCGACTTCAAAATGGCGCGCGCCCGCATGATGGAGGTGGTCGCGGACAAAAGGGCCATAATGGATCTCTACCCGACCAAGGTTGGTCGGCGAAAAGGTGATGGGACGGTGTACCATGCCGTGCGGAACGTCTTCCAGTCGAGCCGACACGACGTGCTCCCGGGTGAAACCTACTACACGCCCCATGGATTGGTGAAGATGCAAAAGGATGATCCGGCGGTATCCAACGTGATCTGGACCTACGCCAGTGTACCGGGGGGCAAGTTCACGGCGCAGTATATTCCTTAATTCTGACAGATTTTTCCCAGAACGTTCCGTTCTTGGTTTATCACATTTTAATAAATCCTTCAAAATCCAAAAATTATGTCGAGAATAAACTCAGTCTCGGTGAAGAAAGCAGTAACTATTCCGGAAGAAATTCCTTCGGAGTGGTTCACCTTTATCACTGGGACGAGGAGGGGGGAATCAGTAACTATTATTCCGGGAGAAATTCCTTCGGAAATTCCGGAAGAAATTCCTTCGGATTGGTTCACCTTTATCACGGGAAAGTCGAAGACGGGGCGAGTCAAATAAGAGAAGAGAGTGTAGTTTTGTCATTTTATTTTTCAAATAAGTATTTTGTAATTTTTCAAATACAAGTATTTTGTAAATTTTCCAATACCTATCTTTTTGACGTGTACTTTTCGGCCTTTAATTGGCAAAACGGGTTCCACCCAGGCCGTACTTGAAGCGGAGCACGTTCCAGGAGCGAGCATAGACGAGAATGGAGACGGAGTTGTTTGAGTCGGTGCCGGAGGCCTGGGAGGGTCCGTAGAAGACGCGGCCATCGAGGGTGACCTCGAGCTTGGTGGAGTCGATGCGACTGAAGTTGCAGGTTCCGGAGGGTTGAATGTCCTGGGGCTGGAGCGCAAAGGAGTAACAGTAGATGAACTTGTCGGGCACGTTGGTGTGGTGCTGGAAGGGTTGGATGAGGCGGAAGTAGCGTCCCTCGCGCGCCTCCCAGCGGTTGGCGTTGTTGAGGAGGAGACGCACGGTGGCAACGGGATCGATGGGGATGGTGGTGACAAAGTCGTTGGGCCCGGCAAAGTTGAACCACTCGTTGTACAGGTTGGTGCAGGGGGTGGTGACGCTGGCGAAGGCCTCGCGCACCCCAAGACGCACCACCCAGAACAACTCCATAACGGTGTGGTTGAAGTTGAGATCGATGCTACTGATCTGGTTGGTACCAACCGCGCTCACGGTGGAAATGGTCTGCTGGGCCGACACCGTCTGGTTCTGATGCTGCGGGATGACGCTCTCGAAGGCACCCTCCGCGAACTTTGCGCGCTCGTTCTGGTCAAGATACACGTACGTAACCAGGATCTGCGCCGACATGGAGGTGTTGGTCAGGGTGGTGAGGTCGCCCACGGGTTGGGCGGCGCCGCTGTAGTAGGTCGGGTGGAACAGCGCGCGGTTCTGAATGGCCGCCAGGGTGAAACTGTTGGGCGCGCTCAGGGCACCGCACGTCAACTTGAGCAGGTGCAACAGGGGACGGAACTTCACGCTCACCTTCACACTGTGGAACTGCAGGGAGACAAGGGGCAGGGCAAGTCCACTGTTAAGAGTGAACCAAAAGTAGAGCGGCACGTACAGGATGCGGGGTTGGCGGGAGCACATCTGGAGAGACAGAACTGCGTCGAACTTGCCGGTCATCTCGGCCAGACGCTTACCGGGCGCACCGCAAAGCTCCTCCCAGATGTACATGAACTCGCCCATGATCTCGTCAATGCACTGCCCACCAATGAAGAAGGACGCCTGCTCGATCATCGCCTGCCCCACCGCGTGGGTCCAGTACGGCTCAATTGCCACCCCCCCCACCTTCAGGGAGGGGTCCACGATCGCACCGGCCTGGGTGTACCCAATGCCCGGAAGGTCCACACGCACGTACATCCAGTACACAAGATCACCGATGCGATCCAAGTTGCAGGACGGGTTGGAACCGAACTGCGCCTGACCCTGGTTAAAGTCCAGGTCGTGCGCCTCCAGCGCAAAGTTAGTGTAGCGCTTGATGATATGACGCCAGTACGTAATTACAGGTTTGCTGGTGAGAACCCCGTCGGCAAGGCCGAGGGACACCATTTGATTGAGAGCTCCACCAAGACAAGCGGCCATTTTAGTTTTTAGAGGGTAGGTTTTGAAGATATGTACGAAAAAAAAGAGTTCACCCTTGGTGGTGTTACGACCGCATGAGGTGGGGTGGAGCGACCACGAGCCCCAACCGACCGGTCAAGTCGGCATGGGAGCACCAACCGATGCTCCCAACTTGCCATAAAAATAGTAAAACATAAAGAAATGACACCACCACCCCGAACACTGGTGGTATGTTGCGATGGTACCTTCAATAATACCGACAATGTGGACAAACTAACAAATGTTTACAAGATATTTTCGTCCCTGTGTGGTCGACCCAACAACACCGACACGAAGGTAACCCATGGTGTGAAAACAATACAGTTCCAAAGTTTGATGCAGAGTGGGCTTTACATTAGCGGTGTCGGCACGGAGGTGGTGGGTCTGAAACATGTACTGTACGGAATACTTGGGAGGGGCATACTCAGTCGTATCTTGCTAGGTTACCTCTACCTGAGCACCAACTTTACACCCAGGGAGACTCAAATTGTGCTTGTCGGATTCAGTCGAGGCGCCTACACCGCCCGCGCACTTGCTGAATTTATCTGCACGGTGGGCCTCCTACCGCCGGGCATCGCCCAGAGTGCATCTGGGCACTACGAAGCGCTGCGCATGTGGACCGCCTACCGTCGGAACGACCGTAGTATCGCCCGCTTTACTCGTGTGTGTGAGAGCATCGGCGGAACTCTGCCCGAATGGGTGGCGTCGGTGCGGAAGTTCCCCTCTGTGCTCTGGCGCCGAGGTGCTGTCACCCCCGCGCAGGTGCGTGTCGAGATACATGCACTTGCGGTGTTCGACACCGTGGGTGCCCTGGGGCTCGGCTCATTGTGGGAAACGGTGTCCGAGTCCATGGCACTACGTGCGGGACGTGAAGACCGCTTTAAGTACGCTACCTCCGATGTACATGCGAACGTGCGCCATATCTTCCACGCCGTGTCGCGTGATGACACACGGTGGTCGTATGCACCCACGGTGGTGGATCCGGCCCATTTGAGTCGAAGCACCATTCTCACTCAACAACTTTTCCCGGGGTCTCATGCCGACGTTGGTGGTGGATGGAGCAGTGCGTACGACCCACGCAACCCCCACCTCTACGAATCTGCACTCAGTGATGTTGTCTTACTGTGGATGATCGAACAACTCCGCGCCGTTGGCGTCACCCTCCGAAACGGCGCCATTTTCACTTTTCCCAACCCACTTGGAGTGGCCCACCACAACGGAGATGTTCCCGATATTTTACAGAAACCCCGCGAATTGCCGCTCCACCTTGTCAACTCCCCAAGTGGTTGCCTTCTCGCACGATTTGGTAAGATGGTTTTGACCGATGGCCGAGTGTCGAAATATGTATAACGTCTCATTATTGATTTACATGAGCATGTTCATTGACCCCCTGCACCCCGACCATCTTGAGTTTGTGTACACCAGTCTTTGTCACGGCGTGGCGGAGCCACTTCTGGCGACCATTGATATGCTAGCAAGACATTCGGTGGTTGATGACTACACGACAAGCAAGATCATGGAAAATCTTCTGCGCATTGGAGCTTCCTTTCTTCAAGATTTCTGGAAGCTTTACTACAGTGAGGTCCTTAATGTTGCATGTGAAAAGGGGTTGCTTGCGACGGCGCATGTTGTGTCGGAGTTCATGCTCGAGAATGGGGCGTGCACCGTGCGTGCGCACAGTCTGGCCCACGAATTAAAGACACTTCCGTGGACGTGTGAGGAAGGTCGGCATTTTATCGAACTGCTTCTCGAGGAAGTTGAGAGTCGCACGGCGGCAGTAAATCTGATAGGCATGAAACGCAAAAGAAATGTTTTTTAAATAAATTTGAACCAATCCCTTTCTTTCGTCCACATAGTCTTGAAAGTAAATAGAAATTAAAAGAAACATCATGACAGAGAGTCTTACGTCCCGCGCCATCACGCTCAACTTTATGGACATGATGAAGCAGTTCCTCTCTGCGATGCGTGAGGTATTTCCAACCTGCCCCAAGGTTCTGGCCTACGATGTGGGGTTCACCCTAAAGACGTCAGGTAAGACCTCCGCGCAGATGGAGGAGATTGGGGCGGAGGCAATGTCGGGTTACCATGAGGTCATGTCATCGTGGTACACGCGGTGTGCGCGACGGGACGAGAGTCTTTTGGTGGAGAGAATTTCTTTTTTGGAAGAGCTCGGTCTTGACGAGAAGTGGGGTGACCTCACGGCGGACACCAAGGATGCAATTTGGGACTACATCACCCAACTTAACAACTTTTGTTGTTTGATGAGTTGGACGCGCGACATTGTTCCACCCAACATCATGACGGCAATCACATCCAACGCAACAGAAATGGCGGATCGGATCAGGTCCGGTGAGATGAAAATGAGTGACTTCAACGTGATGGACCTGTCGGAGCGGATCATGGGGTCGGTGGATCCGGCCGAGTTGGAGTTGCTGGGACAGACGCTTCAGTCGGGTGGTGGTGTGGACATTGGAAGTATCTTCACCATGTTGTCCAGTATGTCACCACGTGATGAAGGAGTTGACATTGGGGCGATGTTAAGTAGCATGCTTCCCGGAAGATGAAGGAGTTGACATTGGGGCGATGTTAAGTAGCATGCTTCCCGGAAAATAAATAAGCCCCTTTGAAAAACAATGGCGAATTCGGGCATCGTGACCATTTTCATTATGCTACTTCTCGTGACCAGCATAACACTGTTGGCACTGAAACAAAACTTCGGTGCACTTGCGACCAGCACCGGTGTTTCAATGCTTGTGGTATTCGGCCTTATTCCAAAGGAGATGCCAAAGGATACGTACACCTACCCCCCGAGTGGCGGCGCACGAGTTGTGGCCAAGCCGGCGTCGGTACCGCCGCCACTTCCCAGGATGGTGCGGCGGGCTCGCGGCAACCTTGGAACATCGTTACCGGAGCGAACCACATCCCTTCCGCTTTGCACCCCACCCCCTGAAGCACCAACGGATAAGGAGATGCGCAACTACATTCGTACCAACGGCATGTACGGCATCCACGGAAACCTCGACTGCCGGAAGATGCAGAGATCGTCGGTGGCCGACAAGGGCTTAATTCAACCCCTGAGTGCGCGGAACCAATTGTTGCAGTTCCTTGCGGTAGACCAACTGCACAGTAAGGATTCGTCCATGATCTCCCGGCAAAGTCGGAAAATTTCGTAGGGAGGAACAAACTCATGACTACGCTTGCCACCGTCGGCGAAGATGATGTTGCATTGTTCTCGTACGACGATCAGGTCATGGATGTGAAAATCACGAACGTGTACGATGGGGACACATTTACCGGGTGTTTTTTCGAGGGGGACATCCTGAAGAAGTACAAGTTTCGGTGCTTGGGATATGACTCGGAGGAGATGCGACAGGCGCGGGCCGCCCCGGACCGGGTGGAGGCCAAGGCGCGTGCATCGGCGGACCGGCAGCACTTCATTGACCTCATTGATGCGGCCAGTGGGGACACACGTGTGCTCAGTTGTCGGTGTGGTGGTTTTGATAAGTACGGCCGGATCCTGGTGAGTGTTCCCGCGGACGGTTCGATCAACCGTGCAATGATTGCGAGTGGGCATGGGTATGCGTACGATGGCGGAACAAAGAAAAAATAAACACTTTATTTACAAAAAACACAATGCTTGCGGCATCAAGAAAACATGCAGCGGCGGCGTCGACCGCCGAAAGTACGCCACGTGGTGTTCGCGCCGCTCTTGCCATGCGGGAAAACCCCGTGGAGGAGGGGGTCGCACCTCCCCAAACAAGCGAGGCACCGCCACCCGAGGTGAGATTTGTCGCACCCGAGCATGTGAAAGGTGGGGGTAGCATTGGTATCCGTGAAGAGATCCACGCAAAATGGAAGGAAGCACGGGAGACCGTGTCAAATCGTTCGAAAAATGCATGTAGGGGGTGTTAATTTATTAGTTGCGGTGCAGGAGACGTTGCAAAAGGTTGCCGTCGGTTTCCGGGACCAACAGTGAGTTATCGATCAATTGACCCACAATCTGCTTTCGACGCTCCTTCTCCGCCGCCTCGAGTAGGGCGGGCCGGGACCGAACCGTACCGTTGATCTCTCCCCTCACCAGCGCAACATCGACACCGGAGAAAGTCGACGAGATTCGCATTGCGGCCTCGAGCGCGAGCAACCGTGTGATCCTCTTCACGTCGGCCTCATTTTCCACCGCCTCGCGTCGTCGGGCGATGAACTGGTTGACAACTTCAATGTTGGTCAAATCAAGGTTTCTACACCCGAGGGACTCAACAAGATTGCGCATGTGGGCGGGCACACTGGAGGCCGGTTGCTCGTCTTCCCACACCTGACTTACGGATTTGGGACTTTTGGGATATTTCCCACGGTGGTGACTCCGCCGGTCCGAGGAGACGCTATCATCCGATGAATCACTCATAGTTTTTCTTCAGATGCGGACAAAGTTTTTTCCGACTTTGAAACGCAGCACTTAAATTTCGGTGAAGTCGGGAACGGCGGCCGGTGCTTCACCGGGGGTGACCTTTGGTGCAACATCGGCCGGCGGTGGTGCGTTAATACCGGTATCACGTTGAGGTCGAGTCGACTGCGGTTGCATGGTGTGAGTGGGTCGACCACCCATGGTACCACTGTCACCCGGGGGTATGTTGGTGGGGCGTCGGACAGAGGCTTCGGCGGGCGCGTGGGCGTGGTGGCGCGGTACGTGCTGGGGTGGCGCGGGGTAAGGAAGGGGGGAAGGAGGCGGGGGAGGAGGTTCGCTACTTGCAAAAAAGGATTGCCATTGTTGCGTCTCGGCGTCCTTTGAGGTTTGTTTCGACATCTTCTTCTTGCGGGCGGCAAGGATTGTGCGGACAAGGAACAGCGCCGACACGGCCACCACAAGGAGTACGGCAACGGTTTTGAACTTGTTCTTTCCGGCGAAGGGCCCGGCGGCGGCACTCTTCGTGACGGACGCGACAGCAGCATCGACCACGGAAGGGGTACTGACCGGAAGAGATGGTGAGGTACGACGCGACATTTTGTTGACTGTATTTTATTTCATTTCAGCGGAAGCGGCCGCGGCCGCGGGACTCAGGTCCACATGCAACCGTGAAACTCGCACAGTGCCGGAGGGGTGAGACACACCCGAGGGAACCTTGGAATTATCCACCATTACAACATGATCCACGTCAAAAATAGGTTTACCAACTAAGTTTTTGACATTCTCCACAACAACACCCGAAACGCCCGCCATCACATGCTTCAGGTGAGCCAAACCCCGCGCGTTATCACCCACAACCAAGACGTTGCCGTTCAAATTACGAAGCCACTCGTGCGCAACCGGGGTGTAGTTGCCGCTTGTGTTAATAATGTACACCTGATCTTTCTTTGGAATGTACCGACAGTGCGGGCAGCGGGTGGTCGTTTGCGAGATGCGGATGCTACACTCGAAACACAAACTGTGTCCACACACAGTAATAACATTACACTCGCGCTCCATACACACCCCACACATCACACTGCCTTTCTGAAGTTTGTCAACTTCACTGTTGAAGTATACGAGCGATAGCATATTTTCCTCCTTCTTTTCCTCCTCTTCCTCTTCCTCTTCCTCTTCCTCCTCCTCCTCCTCCTCTTCCTCCTCTTCCACCTCCTCCTCCTCCTCCTCCTCCTCTTCCTCCTCTTCCACCTCCTCTGTGCTCATCATAACAAGGTTCATATCGCCATTGGTATTGAACGTCATTCTCCATGACCTCATGTCATCAAGACCCTGATTCATACTCCAACTGACGGCGTTATCAATCAAAGCTTCCACCCGCGACACCGCTCCCCGCGCCATCGGTGCCTCTGCTTCGAATGTTGTTTCTCCGTTTGTAATCTGGGTCTGTCCAAGCGTTCGGGCCTCGTCCCACGTGGTGCACTCCACAAAGATTGGATTGGGGTTGTTGGCGTACACACCCCATGCCTCACTCATCTTCTCCTTGCCCATCGTGGTGAAGACACGCCGCTGGGTGGGACATGCCGTCAACTCAACGTGGGTGATGGCCAAGACGGGTTGAGTCAGAACCGGGGGAAGCCGACTAAAAACCACACGGTCAATAACCGCGCCGGTCGATTTTGCCGTTAAATACAGCACATCAACGATTTTCCTCTCCTGCAGCGCAGTCGCGTCTCCCTGTAACACCCACGTGAAATGTGTTTGCATGTAGCGAATCACGCGCGTGACACGCCCCCATGTTTTGTTGTCATCAAACTCATCGTAGATAATTCGGTCCCACACCATGGTGTCCAAAGTTGGCGCGCACAACCCCTTGCGCATGGTGACGTTGCGACAGTAGCGCGTCGCGTACGAATTGTGGGATTGCACAAGTTGTCGAAGTGCGGCAAAGCTCACAATTACGGTGCGTGCGCGTGAGGTGGTCATACGCCACTTCTTGGCGGCCTCCATGCTATCCACCACGTCAACTCCCCCGGTCAACCCACACAACTCATCTGACCAGTGCGTCAACAAGTGGGTCGGGACCACAATAAGTGATGCGTGGAAGGTGTAGTTGGGGAACGCCGTTGTGCATGTTGCGGGTGGCACGGTATTCAGAAAGTTGCGAATGATGAAGGTCTTACCACTTGAGCGGGCGCCAGTGAGCACACCGGCATCAATTTTTACCGTGGTGCTGGAGGTGAGCGTCGTAAACATGCCGGCGTCGTAGTTGAAAACATAGGGACTGTGTGGCACCTCAAGACTGGTGGAAATGCGCGCGGAGGTGCCGGCGGCCCCCTCCAACTCCTGCATCCAGGTGAGTGCACTCTTCTGCCATGGTGTCATTCGACGCCGACACCCGATGTAGATGTCGCGCTCCAGCGTTGAGGACACCACGAGCAGTTTCTTACGGAAGTGGCTAAACTCCCATGTTGACAAGACCGAGACCAGGGTCACCTCGGCCGGGAAGGGTAAATTGGAACTCACGGCATCGTGGAAGCGTCGGTTGTGAAAATCAATGTGAAATCCGTAGGTGTCATTGGCAATGCTGAGACGTAAACGATACCGATTGTCGGCCTGTTGGAGTAACTTCACGATAAGCTTGGGACTCGTCCACCGAAGTTCGGTGCCGGCCGCAACAATTGCACTACCCTCAAGCTTGAGCATCGCATTCTCACCACTGTCCCCGGTGGGCGTCCCTTTAAGTACGTTTCCAATACTGATAAAATAGTTCCATTTTGGTGCCATCTTTTGAGTTTGATCTTTAATAAAATCACGGTCTCGACACCGCACGGTCTTCCTCTTTTTGTGGCGTTCATGCAAAGATGCCCAACCTCAATATTCGAGCGTTTAATCCCACGGGGATGAAGAAAAATGCGACAGTTCTTCTTATTGGCAAACGCGGCACCGGGAAAAGTACACTTCTGAACGACATCATGTACCACATGCGGGATAAGTTCAACTTTGGGATCGCCATGAGTCCAACGGAGGAGTCGTCGGAGATGTTGGGGGATATTCTCCCGCGAAGTTGCGTGTTTGATGACTTTGCGGAAGACGCAATTGGGCGAATGCTGCGGTACCAGAAGAAGACGGTAAAGGCAGGCGACTTTCGCAACATGTTCATCATCATGGACGACTGTGCCTACGACAACCGTACGCTCAAGGGGAAGAACATCCGGGAAGTGTTCATGAATGGGCGTCACCGCAAGATATTTATTATTAACGCGGTGCAGTACATGATGGACGTGCCTTCCTTCCTGCGCGGACAAGTTGACTACGTGTTTGCATTGCGCGACAACATTATTGACCAGCGTGAAAAGTTATGGAAGTTTTTCTTTGGCATGTTCCAGGACTATAAGGACTTTAGCACGGTGATGGACAACTGCACGGAGGATCACAACTGTATGGTGCTTGACAACACGGTGCGCAGCAACAAAGCGGAGGACTGTGTGTTTTGGTACTCCGCCAACCCCGACCTGCCGAAGTTTCGTCTGTGTGATGATGTGTTTTGGCGGATGGACAGTTGCTACTACACCGCACGCGACGAAGGGGAGGCCGGGGCGGCGGCGGCGGCACCGGAATCGCTCGACCGCAACGTCCCCCTTGTTGTGACGCGGGGTAAGAAGAAGTGATGGGAAACGTTAGAGAAGTTCCTCGGGCCCAAGGAGACCGGCACCGGGGCCGAAGGGAAGACGGGTGGTTGCCCAGAAGTCACCGGGCAACACCAGACGCGCCGAAAGCGGGGTGTGTGCGAAGTGCAACACACCCACCTTTTCCAGCACCTCGGCCACCAACTCGGAGCAGAACCGGTCGGTGGGTGCGGTGGCGCGGGGCATCTCCACCCCGGGCCACCAGGCGCCCATCACGGCCTTCCAGAAGCCGAAACTATATTGAACCCCAAGAAGAGGTGCGATGGCAATCTCGAGCGCGGGGCCGGCGGGAGGGTGCACCAGGCGTCGAACGAAAACCTGGTGCTCCCGTGTTGTGGCCCGGATCCAGGGCACCAACGGCTCGAGACGGGCGCCGGTGGCACGAAGGGTGTGAAAGAGGAAGGGTGTGCCACCCGCGTCCACGCACACCAACCCAACATGTGTGATTGGCGTTCCGGTAAAAAGTTTCTCAAGTGTGGTGCGCACCTCCCCCCGGGGACTGAGAAGAACCACACTGCCGTTGGGGAAAGAAGTGGTCGCGTAGGGCCGGACGTGCGGCACCAGGTGGGCCACCGGTGCAGTCGCCACAAGCACACACATGCCCATCAATAAAACCATGCCTAATTCCCACTCCATATTCCTTCTAACATTTGTATTCTATCCTATTGTAGGCCGCCGCAGGCGATGTAACGTGCGGGTGGTGTGTGCCGCCCCAGTAGTTCGGGCCATAATCCACAAAAATCTCTTGCCGGTTGAGGATGGGTGCGACCGCAGTTAACCACGGGTAGGTGTTGTGGTCACCGGACACAAGCCGGGCGTTGGCCACACATGGATCGTTGCCCACGCATGCGCCGTTACGCGAATCATTGGCAAGTGCCGCCACACCGCGCATACATGCCCCATCGATGTAAGATGATTGGTCATAGTACAGAACGGGATTGTGGGGGGGGTTGGGGTCGGGGAGGTATACTGTGCGGAGCACCTCCTCAACGTAGGGGGCAGTTTCGTTGGCACCCGGGTAGCGCGCGTCGAGTTGGGCCTGGGTAATGTGCTCACCGAAGTATGTGACAATGGGCTGGTTGGCCGCGAAGACAAGTGCGCCGATGGGTTGGCCGGGTATGCATGCAAACAGACCCTTGAACCTGTATCTACGTTGTGTGGCGGGGTCAATCAAGCGAGTGCGGCCAATGCGCAAGTGGGCCACGAGCTTGAGGTGCTGCGGGCAGTAGGGTAGGGTGTAGCAGGAGACCCGCGCGCATTGACGCCGGGCGTTGGGTGGCCCCACGGGGGCGATGCATCGCATGCACCGCATTTGGCAGTTGAACGGCGCATTCGGTCGGGCATAATTAAACCGCCATCGACCCGATACGGTTGTGTTGGGCGGTTGGTTAAGAGGGTGAGCGTTCATTGCGGGTTTAACTGTGTTGTGACATTTTATGTGTAATAACCTCTACCGTACATATCTTGAAGACCACCATCGGATTGGGACCGTACTTCCAAAGTAACGCAACTTGTGAACGCTACTCATACAGAAATCGACAAAGGCATCGGGTAGGATGGTGGTGTCGTGGTCCGCGTGGTAGCGCACCGCCCGCACCACACCAGTTTCCGCCGCCATGAGTCGAAAAGCGTCACGGGGCCACCACGGCCCCGGTGCGTCAAAGTACTGCGACCAAAGACCCTGTTGGGCGGCCGCAACGGTGGGACCCGTCACCACCACACCCAACTCATTGTCGCAGGGTGTTGAACTGAGACTCCGATCCGTGAGATTGGAGGAGGTCCGCAACATGGTGTGACCATCTTGAATCATCAGGTTGGTGTGGACTTTGATGTGCACCCCCCGGTGTTCAAGTGTGCCAATGAACATCCGGTTCCGCATGAAGGCCGCCGGTACACCCGCGGCCAGGGCCGACGCCATAATCATGCGACGTGACCAGTGCAGAGTTGCGGTCGTCGCGGTGCTTACCACAATGTGTTCGTCAGGTTGGTGGGTATTCACCAGCATGATGAAACAAAAGGGGTCACCGAGCGTGGCGTACGCGCGCACCAGACGAGCCACGACCGCTTCGAACACCCGATTGTGGGTGGAGGGTGTACTAATACAGAGTTGGGCCTCCATGTGAATGCAACTGGCGGCCTCTTCGATCAACCGGCACATGAAAACATGTTCATCTTCACCCGCCAGAAAGGGGAAGGGTGGTGGCGTGAAGGTGCCACTCCACATTGCATGCACCCACGATACCATGTCGGGGGGGCATGGCATCACAACGCCCACCTCGTGCCAATAGTAGGGGGCCGGCTTTTCCGTGTTGAGCACCAACCACCCCGCCCGACATGGATGGACACCCACCCCACCAATCATAATGGTGGTGTCGTCCACCAACAGAAACTTTTGGTGGTGGTTGGTGAAGCGGTCCCCAAAGATTTGGTTGAAGGGCGCCGGAATGTACCCGTCACTTTCCACCAAACACAACTCCACGCCCTCGACCGCCCTCAAATCCGTGAGGGAGTTGCCGTACTGCTCGGTGGGGTTGACAAACATGTGAATCTTCACGCCCCGGGCAACTGCCGCCCCGATGAGGTTCCGCATGGTGACGGACGCAGGTTGGCCCGCGAGCGGCACGTCGAGTTGACAAACAAAACTACTGTGGAAGATGGAGGTGCGCGCGGCCTCAAACAGTTCCACCATGCGGGCCGCACACGCATTCATGTCAAGCAGAATGGACTCCATTGTTTGTTTGGAGTGACCAAAGTTCGGCGGGTGTTGGCAAACGCAAAATTCTCCCTTGCCCGCAATAATCAATAAACTTTTACTTTATTCACAAACTCCACTTGCACACCCACCCGTTGCACGCGCAACCGCGTACCGTTCGGTGCGGGCGCGCACCTCACCCCGCGTGGGTAGTGGGTGATGGTTGAACACCGCCTCCAGAACCAAACATGCGGTAATGAAGGACCCATCGTCACACGGACACGGCGTCGCCGCCAGTAGACCCGCGATCCGATCGCCACCACTCAACTGAAGGATGGTTGGCAAACTGTTCCAAAAGACACGATAGTATTCGCGGCGGGCGGGTGTAAAGTTGAGGCCGAAGAGGGAGATCGTGTCCCACACATCGGGCGGTGACCACTGCACCGGCCGCACAATGAAACGTTTCTCAATCGACGCGAACTTGGGCGTGGGCGCGCCCAACTTTTTGCTTACGCGGGCGTGAAGCTCAAACATCCAGGGTGCCAACTCGCCGGCGGCAAGAGTGGACTCAAGCGGCGGCATGGCCGCAATAAACTTTACGTAGCTCTCACGACACCACCGGCAGGGTAGCACCGCCCCAAGGTTTCGAAGAAAGAGAACAACTTCAGGTGCTTTGGCACGCAGGGTGGCCGGGGGGGCAAAGGAAAGAGTGTGGAGAATGCGCCAAAGTGACGGGCCCCAGATGACAGTATTAACACCCGACATGATTTTAAAGTTGACTTCCTTTTCTTGGTACTCATACCCCGGGTTGGGTTACCGACGAAATAATCTCAAACGCCTGCGTAAGCAGGTCCGCACTCGCACCCTTAAAGACGTAGATGACGCGATTGTTGCGCAGAAAGACGAAGGTGGGCATTGTGGTTACCTTGAAGTGGGTTACGAGCTGGTGGGCGGCGTCCACATCCACCGTGAACACATCGAAATTTGCGGTGAACGTGGTGGCCAACTCGCGCAACACCGGTGCAATTTTCTTGCAGGGGGCGCACCACTCGGCCGTAAAATCCAAAACAACGGTCTTATTGTTCGCCCGGGCCAAGACCTCTTGCAATTGGGTGGTTGAGGTTATACTTTGAAGTTCCATTTTATTAATTCATTTTTTAATTTTCACGAATGGTGAACATGGACACCTACCTCCACCACGTTGCCACCGCAACGAGTCCCGCGACCGAGAGTGAGGAGGCGACCTACCGTCGCTACGCTCGTATGCGCGCAATGTGGCACGCCCACAACACCGGCGTGATGAAAAACCATACGTGGAAAAATATCCGCATTATGTCGGACACCTGGGTGAAATGGCAGCGTCGTCGGGTGGTGCGAGCGGCCGCCGCCCTCACCCTGACGCGATGGGCCCATGGACGCCGGACCCCGCCCCCCCCGCCTCCGCCGGCCCGCAAGCGACGCGACCGCGGCAAGAAAACCAAGAGGCGCAAAGGTAAGGGGAGCGCAAAGGTCGTTACGCCGGGGGGGACGGTTGAAAGCGCCTCGGGCGTTGCGGCGGGGGGGACGGTTGAAAGCGCCTCGGGCGTTGCGGCGGAAGCGGTTGAAGCCTCTCGACAGGCGGGGGGGACTGTGATGGATGGGGCGGTGGCGGGCGCACGGGCCGTGGCCGAACTTTCCGCCGCAACTCTCGACACACTTCAGAGAGTTATTGGATCGACCGTGACCGCAACCATGAAGGATCAGTTGAAGGGTCATCGAACGGCAGGATACGAGCTCTTTGCGAACCGGGAGTTGCCCTTCCCCTACAGCATGCCCGTGCCCTGGCAGGCTCTCATGACGGATTTTACTCTGAACGTGGCCACGTGGGGTGGACGTGTGGCGATGGCGGATGTTACCTACGACATGTTCTTTGTCCTCAACAGCAACCTTGGCACGGATCTCATGGTGGCAACGCTTCTGACGGCCAAAGTGACGTTGGACGAAATGCAGACAGGTCGTGTTTGGGTGAAGTGTATTGTCCCGCGCGGTAAGATGGACAAGATGACCATGGCGGTTGTTCGCATCCCCGGGGCGGGGATGTGCCCCCGCTTCCGCATTGGCGCCAGGGGAGTTCTGCGAGTGTGTGTAACCATCGGGTTCGAGGACCGATGGGCCACCCCGGTTTGGATCAATATTGGATCGATGCCGTTTATTGAACTCTACATGGATCTACTTAACAATCACATTGTTTCGCCGGAGGCACGTCGACTGACCGCCATGCTCAGTGACATGTGGAATCGCCCCACACTTCCCCCACCCCCCGGTCGAAACCTCATGGTTAAGCTTGCCTCCCTGCTTGCACCACTTGCGAAGACCAACTTCAACAGGTACGAAAGTTCGCGTACGCAGAACATGCGGTTTGCGGCGTTCAGTGACGCCATCTTTCGGACACACTACCTTTGGGCGCGATGGTGGAACTTCTGGCGCGTCTCCAACCCTCATCTCGCGTTGACGCCGGAGATTGGGGTGCTGCGCTTTGTCACAAGTACGCAGGTCGGGACGCAGTTGCTTCTTGCCGCAATACTCCGATGCACCTCCGTGTTGGAGGAATTGTTCCGAGGCCGACGCCACATCTACATTGCCCCCAAAAACGATGACATGCGGGAGCTTCTTTTTGTTACGGTGCCCCGCACGACGCGCATTTCCCCGCCAACGCCCACCACCACACTTGGCGGCGTTGGACCATGCTGCATCCCCGTCATTATTGCGGCGGACACCTACGTGTGGATCAACGTCACGTCTTTGAGGTATGCGGTGGAGAACGATGTGTGGACGAAGGGTATTTATCTTTATGTTTTTAAGAATGCCGTGCGGGTGTTGCGTGCGGTGACTCGGTGGGTCATGCGACATAGGAAGGTGCTTCAATAATAAAATATACTTTTCTCTTAAAACACCATGGACTTTTCCGATGGATCCTATGTACCAACAACCTGGGCCACCCTTGAGTCCCAACCGTTTCTCAACACCCAATCAACGTGTCTCCCCTGCAACTCACCGAGTGCACCCCCGCACCCCACCAACGCCTCACCCGCACCCCCGCCACGCCCCGGGCAGGCGCCCTGTGTGGCCTGCCCGACCAATGCAAGCTTTCAACAGCGACTTGTGGCACGTGATGCAGGCCCGCCGTGCTGCACAACTGAAACATATGGGAACGCCACCAAAAGTTGGCCATGGGCGTGGGGCGGTGAGGGTGCGACACCTTCGCCCGAGTTGGCACCCGAACTGTGGCAAGACCTATATGCTGTTAAAAACCGAGCGGCCACGGGGTTTGCCTATGCGCCCCTTTTTAACCCCTTTGTACTATAAAGTTGCAATTTATTCGCTCGTCTTTGTATTTGTACTCTAAATTTGCAATTTATTTTTTCGTATTTTCTCGCGCATGATAACCCAAACAATAAGAGCAGTTGCACCAACGGCAAGAGGTAAACTAATCCAAACAAGAGGCGACACCCGGCCACCGCCACCGCCAACCGCGAGGTCGGCCGCAGGTACGGCCGCAGGTACGGCCGGCCGCAGGTACGTATTGCTCATGAGCGCGCGCTGGGTTTCCGGAAAGGAGAGCATACTCTTGTTGGTCGACGCCGCAACCGAGGCCTCAAGGTCGTAGATGAAGCGAGTGAACGTCGCACTGCACGAAACGGCATCCTCAAGCCGTGCGCCCAACTCACCCTCCATCTTCGCCTTAAAGTTAACGCGACACTTATCACATGGAAGTAGGTACTGCAGACTACGCACAAGGTTTAAGGCCGACGTCTTTTCTTGAGCGGTGGGCAAATTCGGATACCCAAGGGCAATGGTGTAAAGAAACAACCAACTTGGTCTTCCCCACACCCGTGGGAGCAAATTTGTTCGTGCCGCCGATGAAGAACATGCCATTTGTTGAGCTAGACTTAAAAAAGTGTGGTGTCGACGAAATGACCTAAAAAAATATTGGTGGAGAAGAAATGGCCGACAGAGTACCCGGCGGCGCCAAAAGCACCAAAACATGGAACTACATTGCAATCGGTAGTGGAATCACGTTAGGAGTTGCACTTATTGTGTATATTGTACTTATGGTGGTGGCAAAGAAGAAAGAGTCAAACGCGCCAGCAGCATCGTACCGCAAATCGCGTCTTGTGACGGACCTGGACACGGAGAAGCAGGCCCGCGCGGCGCTTGCCGGATCTAAGCCGACCATTGTGTTCATCTACGCCGACTGGTGCGGGTTCTGTAAACGCGCCGAACCGGTGTTTGCGGAGTTGGCAAAGGACCCCGCGTACGCCCACATCACGATGCTCAAGTTGAACTCAACGAAGGCGGCGGCGTTGGGTGCGGAGAAGGGAATTCGGGGCTTCCCGGCCTTTCTTGTCAACTGGGGGAATGTAACCACCATGGAGGGTTACAAACCAAAGGCGGACATGGAGGCGTTTCTGAAAACGGCAAAGTCCGCGGCCGGTGGTGTGCGGATGGGCAACGCACGGGGTGGTGTGGTGACGGAGAGTGGGGCAAAGGCGGCGTTGAGTGGAGCATCCCCCGTTGTCGTCTTTTTGAGTGCCGACTGGTGCGGGTTCTGTAAGAAACTAATGCCCCTGTGGGAAGAGGCGGCGGCAAGCGGCAAGTTCACCCATGTCAACATGATGCGGATTGACGCGAAGGACGCCCCGACACTTGTGAAGGAGCAGGGGATCACCGGGTTCCCCGTCTTACTGAGCAACAAGGGTGAGCGTAAGTACATCGGGTATCGGCCGAAGGATAAGTTGGAGGAACTTCTTGCGGCCGTGGGCGCATCATGACTCGACCATCCAAACCCACCAATAGATTATTTTCGTGTCATTCGTTAAAAAAACTAACAATGTCGCGCTTTGAATTTTCGGTCGGAATTGACGTTGTGATGATGGTCATGTGTATTATGCTTGTGGTTAGTGCCGCAGTGAATGAAAGTATCTACGATACTGCCTCCGCATTCAAGATGACCGGGGACCCGGTGGTGGACCCGGTGGTGGACCCGGTGGTGGACCCGGCCGCACGTGCGCGCAAGGCGCGCAAGGCGCGCACGGATACCGCGGGGCATGCCACGTTGCGGAGAAGTGCCCTTGTCATCGGGTTGAATGTGGATGAGGCAAACGTTCTGAGCAATGTGGTGACCATCCTGGGCTCCGTGGCGCTCGGCATGTACGCCCTTTCCCTTGCCCAGAAGAAGGGCAAGGGTGGTACCGGCGGATCGTCCAACAAAGCACCCGGTATTGTGACCGCCGTGGTTGGCTTTTCGGTGGCCATCGCGTTGATCATTTCGGGTGTGGCGGCCGGTGGAATATTCAACGAGATTGAGACATTTAAGGAGGGTAAGATTAATTCGGCGAAGACGGCAAGGGATGTTTCATACGGATTTATTGCTTTGGGTGTCGTCATCCCCGCCCTCTACGCCGGGAAGTTTGTTTGGGACAAGAAGCCGACCTTTGGGGGATTCCGTCCGTTCGCACCCCGGCTCACGGGAGGTGGGGGATTGAACAACGCGGCCTCCGTCTTCTTTACGTACTAAGACCCTCACCCGCGTCGGCCTCCTCACTCTCGCTCTCACTTGAGGAGAGTATGACGCCCGTTGATGCCGCCGCGGCGTTGAAACGGTGGACGGGTCGACGCATGACTTTCCCCGCGGGCACCTCGCACCCGCACATAAGTGTGTGCCACCAGAGACGCACACTGCGACAAAAGAGATGCCCAAGGGTGCGACTGATGACCCACACCATTCGAATAAAAATAATAAAGGAATGGCCCCAATTCTCAATGGTCAGAAGCAGAAACATTGTGAACATCAGCATCCCCCACGCGTGAAGACCAAGCAGAACCACGGCCGCCGTCCAAAGAAAAAACGTGAGGCCCATCAGGGGGTAGGCCACCATAATATTTTATCACACCTCATTTTATTATTATTTCGAATCGAACGCAATGTTGACATCCCAGGAAAGCACGAAGCGACCGCTTGAGGGCGAAGCACCCCCGCAAAAGCGTTCACGGAAGACGTTTGATTGGTGTGTCAGCATCTCCACCCCGCAGACCTTCAAGACGCTTCTGGCAATTGTGCAACCGACGGTGGCTCATGTGTCCTTCCAGGTGTGTCGGGACGAGACCTTCACCGGACTGCGCATGGATGCAATGAATAGCTCCCGCGTGTGCATGGTGAAGACGGCGTACGAGTGTCGGGTCGACACCTCGACAACCCTCGCCAATGCAACTTTTTGTGTCGAGACCGACACCTTCATGACACTTATGCGTGATGTGCAGGCCTCGCATGTCGTCGAGCTCATTCGCTTCACCGACAGTGCGGACCTCACAATCAAAACATATGAACGCGCGGACAGCAACAACTGGTCGATTTCAACCATTCAAATGGTCGATGATGATGTCACCGACTTTAAGAAGCTTGACATGCAAACTCTTGAGTTCAACTACGTGGTGGAAATTGAGTTGGAGCGCTTGAAGGAGGTGTGTCGCATTATTCATGCGATCCGCGGAAATGTTATTGAACTGCGGGTGGAGGAGCCGGCGGTACAGGTTGGTGAGGAGCATCACCACTACTTTACGATTGCGGCGGAGAACGAGGGTGCGTCGACACGCAAGATTCACCACAGTAGTACGGTGCCCGAAACCACCGGACCGGACGCCATTCGGGTGGTGCGCGGCAACCAGGTGGGTGGGGACGAGGAGGAAAGGGATGACCTCGTGGAGCGCTTCAGCGGGACCTATCCGGCAATGTATCTCAATGGTGTGTTGAAGAGCATGGATCGGCAGACCGTCCAACTCTATCTAAGTCCGGGGTTGCCGCTTGTGCTTCACTACGGCCTGGGGAATGCTTCAAGTTACATTAAAATCATCCTTGCTCCCCGTCTTACCGAAGCATAATAAATTACTTTTTTAAATTTTATTTTTCTCTTACAAATGACGGTCGAGTGGGTTCAGGCGGTACCAAACGCGAAGGACAAAAAAAGAATTCAGGGAATGCTCGACGCAACAAATGGCGCCACCGTGGAAGGTGGTGGGGAAAGTGTAAAACCCACTTTTGAACTCCTCAACCATGCCGGACACACGCCAGTTCGGGGTGGCACACTACAAGATGCAGTTGCGCACTTTGTGGACGCGGTGCGGCGTGAAGCACCCCACCCACCCACCACCCGGCAACCCATGTCTTTCATACCAGGCTTGGTGGATATTGTGAAGAAGAATGTGGGATGCGCATGTGCTACCCCAACCTGCACCTCGAAAAACCTTTGCAAAAAGGCAAGTGTGGCGCGCGGGGAGAAGTTTCAGCGCGCGTACTTCGACCACGAGGCTCGCGGAAAGGAACCTCTCACCCTCACGGTACGGGCGACCAACGACACGACACCACACACCCACAGTTTCCGTGTGACCTTTCGCCCGACCGAAAATCCTTCCTTTGAAGAGGTTCGTCACGGTTTGATTGGTCGCATGAGGGTGTCCGCACTTTAACGTTCCCAGAAGGACCGTCGTTCCGCGGGCGCGGCCGCCATTTGCGACCCACCCCCCGTCCCCCGAAACCTGGTGCACCAGTTTGTTTTATCCTGACCGGTGAGGTAGCAGGTATCCCCCGGGTTGCAACACCGCACACCCTCGTCGCACACCATGCACCCTGGTTTGTTGCACACAAGCCCCTTGCCAAAGGGACACACGGTCACACCTTCGCGGGTCACCAGATCGGGGTCCACAACCCCACCAAAGTCAACCTCGCCGTCAAATATCTCAAGCCGTGATTTCCGGAACAAGCGTGGCATGTTGTTTTGAAAAACACCCCGCTTTTTTTGTGCTCGACAACCGGCTTCTCACTTTATTTTAGTTTCCAAATGAGTAAGGTGTGGTTGATGGACCGAAAGTCCCAGAAAAATACGCCGGTTGAGAGGGGGGGAAGTACACTTTCCCACCTTGATGTGAAATCATATGTGGAGGTACAGCGCAAAAAGATGCACCAAAGTCAGAACCCGACCCAGATGCGAAGTGTGGTGCGTGCCGCACGTGCCCATCTCACGACACTGACCGCGCGCCACCAGTTGCGGGAGAAGCACCAGGTGGAGGCCACATTACTTGCAGTGGAGGCCAAACTTGCAGATGTGGTCTCAGGGGTGTGTCATGAGGCCTTTGACGCCATGGTCTCACCCTACCTCATTCTTGTGCAACAAATGGAGGAGGCACGCACCAAAAAGGATAGTACCACCAAGTCGCGCCCGCGGTCGCGCGGCAGGAAGACGCTGCCCTCCGCACAAACCCTCAAACATCCCAAATGTTTTTCATCCCCCGCCGAAATGCACGTTTACGATGAAAACTCGCTGCGGGCGGAGCTCACCATGGTGCTCGAGAACGAGACCATTCCGGCCGTGTTTGTGGTTCAGGGTGATGTGTGTGAGACATGCAATGTCACCATGGTGGTCATGGCAACGGAGGCATTGCTCGGGTGTCCGCGATGCAGTCACACCCGACCATACCTTCAGGCCACCTCCTCACGAATCCCATACGGCGAGGAGGTGGAGTTCGTAAGTTTCAGTTACAAGCGACAGAATCACTTCCAGGAGTGGCTCAATGCCATTCAGGCCAAGGAAAACACCGAGGTTCCCGTCAGTGTGATTGATGATGTGATGGAGTACCTCTACCACAAGAACGGAATACGTTCCGTCGCCCAAATCACGCAGGCCAACCTGCGGTACGCGCTCAAACAAATGGGCATGCGGAAGCAGTACGATCACACCATGCAAATATATGTTAGCATCACCGGGAAACATCCGCCGCGCTTTAGTACCTTTCAGGAGGAACAGTTGCGGATCATGTTCGAGGCCATTCAGGGACCCTTCCAAAAACACTGCCCACCCGAACGAAAAAACTTCCTAAGTTACTCCTACTGCCTCTACAAGTTTTGTGAACTGGTGGGATACGACCACTTCCTTCAGTACTTTATGCTACTCAAGGGAGTCGAGAAACTTCGCAAACAAGACATCATCTTTAAAAAAATATGTACGGAGATGGACTGGCAGTTCATCCCAAGCTACAAGGAAAAAGAGGTACGCGTCGGGGCAACCGCCCCACCTGGCGCAACACTTGAAGGGATTATTAACAATAAGCGGGCGGCCGACTGTATCGAATAAACAACAACCACACCATTTTTTTACTTTAGGGATAGTCGACATGACAACAGACCTGGTGCGTCGTGGTGATGCATTGAAACTTTTGGGGAAACATGCCCCCGGGCGTGTCGCGTGGGACCTTGAGGCGGCCATCTTCCGCTACGTTACATCATCCTCCACGATCAACACCGACTTTGAAACCAAGGTGCGACAGATTGCATGGAACATTTCGGTGTCACCCAACTTGCTCGCAACCTACACACCATCCGCCCTCGTGCATCTTGACAACACGACGCTTGCGATTGGGACCGAGGTCGAGAGGTGGCACGAGGAACACAATGCCGACATGCGCCGTCAACATGTATTGCTCCACGAGGAGTACAAAGAAGATGGAGGGACACTCACATGCAATCGCTGTCATTCGCGTGATGTAGATGTACACCAAAAACAAACACGATCAGCAGATGAGGGCATGACTGTTTTTTGCGTTTGTAATAAGTGTGGGATGCGGTGGAAAATGTAATAAATTGTGTGGCTCAAAGAAATGAATCGTACCTTTGACAAACTGTTAAAAATCGAGTTGGACGCATGGAAACAAAATCTTCAAGGAACATATATTGAAAAATTGAAGGAATGTATAACTGTTTTACACGACGAACGCGAACTCGCGAAATCGTCCATAAGAATCAATGCACTTTACGTTAAGTTACGTGAAATGGAGTTGGCCTCATGGGAGGATGGGGTGTCGAGATATTACCTTAAAAGTTTTACAAAATGTATTGACGAGGGGGGCGCAGAAGAGGAAAAGAGAGAGGAAGTGGAGGGAGAAAAGGGAGAGGAAGTGGAGGGAGAGGAAGAAAAGAGAGAGGAAGTGGAGGGAGAGGAAGTGGAGGGAGAGGAAGTGGAGGGAGAGGAAGTGGAGGGAGAGGAAGTGGAGGGAGAGGAAGTGGAGGGAGAGGAAGAGGAAGAAATTCATGGATTTAGATGGCACCGTAACAGTTGTTATTTTGATGCTCTTATTGTCGCAATGTTTTCTACTACTTCGGCTTTTGACTCTATATTTAAAAACCGATCCGAACCTTTGGCAAACGTGCTCGGAACGGAGGTCTTAAAACTACGTGACAACAAAAGTAAGACGTGTTGTAAACTACGATCAAAATTTGATGGGAAGTGGGCCGATGGGTCTGTGCAAACGAGTTCGGACCTTTTAGTTGAAATACTTCACAGGTTGAAGATTAAAAGTTTGTTCGTTGTTAAGACCACTCACAACGACGACCCCCGTACAACGGAACTACAAGACGCTATATTCTTAATCCTACATATTCACGATTCAAACGCAGTAATGAGTTTATTTGAGAAAAAGAAACTTACCACTTCTACATCAGTTACAAGACTAATTATTGAAGAATCGCCAGTGTTTGTATGTGAAGTGACGCGTGCAATCACAATCAGCAAAATCGACAAAACTCTAAAATTAAACTATGGAATTCACTTAGATGATGGTAGCTTCGTTCTTAACATTGAATTGACCGAATACACACTTACGGGGATTGTATGTTATATACCTGGCCATTTCGTTGCTTTTGTGTGGTATGCTCTATACAACACTTGGGATTTTTATGACGACACTGTTAATGGAGGAAGATATATTCGAATAGAAAGTCCGGAAGACCATATTTATAAACCAAGTATTTACGGTGTACTATTTTTCTATGTGCGAACCGGAAGACAACATTTATAAACCAAGTATTTACGGTGTACTATTTTTCTATGCGCGAACCAGAAGACATGCTTTTTTTCGAAACTAATCTGTGGACCAACGAAATCGCGGTCTGAATCACGCGTGTGGATGGCGCGAGAACTTCGAAATAAAATATTAATGTAACTTAAATAAAATGGTAAAGGAGAAGTGTAGACAAAACAAAACGGAGTGTGAACATATCGATCGGTGTGTATGGACGAATAAGGGATGTCGTGTTGACCGCACAAACCAAGGCGAAAGTACTGCCGCAGCCCGAAGCCCGCGCCGTACAGCCCGAAGCCCGCACCGTAATGCCGCAGCCCGAAGCCCGCACCGTCATGCCGCGCAAGTCGAAATCTCACGGGAACTTCACATACCGTGGAATGAGCTCAGAGTTTTCCGTAAAAACAAACAACAAAATACTGAAATTGTACAATTGTACAATAGTTTGGTAAAATATGAAACTCTTGCTTGGCAAAACGGTAATATTGGTGCTTTTTCAAACATAATGGATGAATGTTTGAATGAAAAACTACTTCGTCGAAAAAGAATTTACGATGACGAAGATTCTGAAGCGTAAGTGTCGCGTTGACGCCGACGACCCAAAAGTAATAAATCTGTGACTTCATAAAAATGGAGGCAAAACGGGCAAAGTGTAGTCTAAAGCTGGGCGACTGTGAAACAAAGAATCCCGGACAATGTGTTTGGCTAATAGGCAGTGGATGTCGTAATGCACATGGTCTTGCGGTACGGAGGCACAAAAACGCGCAACCGGGTAACTCCTCTGCTCGCTCACGAAAAGCGCCACGAAAAGCGCCACGCCGGCATGTTGGAACGGGTAACTCCTCTGGTCGCTTTAAAAAAGCGCCACGCGGGCATGTTGGAACGGGTAACACCGTTGTTCGCGCTCGACGAGCGGAGCACGGAACTCGGGAGGAAAAGTCAAGGGTAATTAAAATGTACTTACAAATTTTTGCTAAAGAGAAGTCGGCATGGCAGTCTGACAGTCAGAATATCGTACCCTTTTTAGTATTTTTAAAGAAACTTGTACACTGTGCAAGAAGTAGCGTAACTATGACAGGTGAGTTATTGAACTTCCACGAAAACAACGTTCCACTCGGCGAAGCAATAGAAACACAATATAACAGATTACATCAACTCGAGAAAAAAATGAGATCCGCCCCGTATGAGGAATATTTGGAAAAACTAATTAGGTGTGTTGAAAAAGCGATAAATAAAAAGAAAAGAGAAACTGCAGAGTTAGATGCGCACCCGTTTGATACAAACGGAGTAGAGCATAATGTGTCAAACGACGGAAAAGGTGAGCCATCAAAAGCAAATCCAACACGAGGTACGTGGCCGAATACTTATACGCCGTCGGGATCCGAATCCGAGGAGGTTGTGGAGGAGGGCTATTGGAATGGACAAGAAGAAACACCGAAAGCAAGAAAGACGCCGGGTTCGGTGAGGCGGGTGGTGGATGTCGGGGTAGAGGAGGCAGCACGAAAAGAACAAGAAAGGTTGAGCCGGGAAAGAAATGAGCAAAGGGTGAGGGCGGCGAATGAGGCTTTGGATGCGGATATAGTGGCGACGTTGGGGGAGGATTGGGACAAGTGGGACTACTAACCGCAGTCGGTGAATCGACCGTAGATAACAGATAATGTGTGCGGCTCGGCGCCCGCAAACCTTTTCCCGCGTTCACCCCAAACATGGCAGCGGCTTTGACTGAGACGCAGCGGTGGGTGGAATCCATGGCCGCCGTGGACATGGGTTTGACTCTTGGCGACTGGAATGTGTGTATCAACATGCAGAAGACTTTGTTGGCATCCGAGCCGCTGATGCCCGCCGACTTGGCCGGTGCATGGTGCAACATTTACGGCAATATTCCCCCGCTTGTTGATGAACTTGTCAACGTGCGGCGGTGTGATGATGTGGGCGCGCTTGCCCTCGTGATGGCCCGGGTGCACTACACTTTTCTTAAGCTTCCATCTCACCGCGCGCAGGTACGGGAGGCGGCCACCGCCCGTCTCACGCACGCCCTCCACCGAGTCCATCGGCAGAAAGGGTACATTCGTACCCATGCCAAAATCATGGCAATGACCTCCTGTAGTCATGAGGAAGCAGCAGCACACGCGTACTTTTTACACAGTCCGGCGTCACTTGCGGGAGGTGAGAGCGCGGTGCCGGATTTGGAGGTCTGTGCGCACCCACCCGCGACGGCCGACCATCTCAACCTCCCCTTGGCCTACCTGGGGGTTGACATGGACGGCAAACTGGTGTTACTCGACGCCTCCCGCGGCGCATCGGTGGTGGAGGTGTGCAGTCGGGTGCCCCACAACTGGATGGTGCGCATCTCCGCCCACACCAACGAGTTCCTTGCCGGCGACGCCACATGCTGTCTCCACCTGACTCTCAACGAGCCACTCACAATGGTGCTTGAGAAACCGGTGGCACTGCCGCGCTACCCGCCGGCACGTGCACATGAGGTGGACAACTCCTGGGTGGTGTGGTTTGATGCAAATAAGAGAGCACGGGCGCTCGCCTGGGACGCGCAAGCGCAGCGTGCCACACTCTGCAGTGCGGCGGATGCCGAGTTGCACGCGGTGACGGGTGAGGCGGTGTACAGTCGGGGCAACGAGGTGTGGCGTGGCACAACCTGCATTGCCCGCTTGCCCTCCACGGAGTCCATCACTGCGATTAACGGCACACCCACCGCCTTTGATGCATTTACGCAGGGTGGGGATTGGTGGCGGGTGGATGTGCGCGCACGCAAGGCATGGGTGGTGGGTGTACCGGCCGCGAATATTGTGTGTACAATTGCCGCACTTGTCGGGTGGAGTTGAGTTTAAAATAAAATAAAAAATATTTATTGTGTCTTACACATGGGGCACGCGCGCTTGCGCTGCCACCATGTTTCAATACACGGCGTGTGAAATACATGACTGTCGTGACACGAGAGCGTCGCAACTCGCTCACCTTCCTTAAACTCAACCAAACACACCGCACACGTGTCGCACAGTGCCAAGCGTGCAGGTGTTTCGGTGAGGGTGATGGATGATGTGTGTGGTGACGGAGGGGAAGGGTCGTCGCCGTCGGGGCGTAAGTAGAGCGGAATGTAGATGCTTCCGACCGCAACAAACCTGGCGTCCCGCATCCATGCCGGAAGAATCCGCGACATAACGGAATCGTCATCCGTGCTCTCGTCGTCCTCCATTATGTGGTCTTCGTCGGAAAAGACCTCCTCCTCCGCACTACTCTCACCCGCGCCGTTGAGGCACATCTGACAACAGTTTTGTGCAACTGCGCGTGCTTCGGCATGGTCAAGACAGACGGCATCTCCACACACCACACATGTAACATTAAAGGAGTAGCGTCCGTGGTTTCCTGGGTTACGACACCCCCGACAGAACTCACCCCTGGTAATTTTACACGGACAGTTCCTACAGATGCTCATAAATATGATGATGTAAATTTATTGAAATCAAAAAAAGTGAGCCTCACGGCCCCCGCACACCACGCTTCGGTTTGGCCGATATCCTTTTCTTCTTGGCGGTCTTGGGGGCCATCGCACCACCAAAACTTACCTCCGTCGCATGAACCCGGGCGGAGTCCGCAACCCGGGCGGTGCATTGTGCTTTAAACTCGGCGGCGACCTGCATGGCCGACATGTTGTCAACTTCACCACACGTTTTGTCACGGAAGGTCCCATTCGGCAGGTTCTCACCACGGCCGCTGTGACACACCCGCTTCACACCCCCCCCGATCTCCGTTATCTTATTCTCGATGTCGCGCTTCATGCGCGTGGCGGCGTTTTTCGCTCCTAAATTCATGCATAATGTGGCGGAGCGTGCAAGCGTTACTTCATCAGAAGACGCCGGAACAGGCGTCGACTTGTCTTCCCCAAACATGGCCTCAATCAACCATGTGGAGAGCTCAATGGGTGGTGCGATGAAGCTTCGACAGGAGACACCGTCGGTTATCTTGGGGGAGAAACAGCGCTGGCGCACCCCGTCGCGCTCGACCGTGAAGTAGATCGTGCTGCTCCCGTGGGCCCGGTTGACGTTTGTGCAGTAGGAGGATCCTGGACCCGTGACGTTAACGGTGTAGCGTCCTTGTTCACGTTGGCAAAACAGGTGGGTGAGTCGGACACCCGCCCACTGGGTGCATTGAATATGGGAGGTGAGGAAGGTTGCTAACTCGGTGAAGATGCGGGAGGTAGCGTCAAACATGGTACTGCCCGGCAAGCCGGCCGCCTCCTGCCGTGTGTCCACGGTGCCGGTGCCCGGCTTGCCCTTTGCTTTTTTACGTGCCTTCTTCACTGCATCATCGGTGACCGCATGGGCGGGTAGAAGGAACCCGGAGGAGTGTTCCTGGCGGGAACTCCTGGTCGAGGTGAAGCGCACACCGAGGAAGAGATCACCGGTCCACGTCGTAAGTCGGTCACGGTCGGGCTCGCCGAGGGGGTCAAGGACCATGGTCAGCATGTACGCCCGGTTCTCCACCAAAACGCCCCGGCCGGCGCAGGGCTCACACTTGTCGCGGCCGGCGGCGTTGTTGCACTTTTTACAGCGGGATGCCTTGTCGCTGCCCATCATACGCAGACCATTGCTTGTGAGCACCGTCCGGTCCACAACATCAGCATAGGTGTTGGCGGTGGCGGGGCGGGCGGGCCACGTTCGCGTGAGCATGTCAACCACAGTGGCACGGAGTTGCAATGACTGGACTTGCGTCACATACATCCAGGGCCAGAGCATGTGACACCCGGACTTGACACGTGCACCATCATCCCCCGACTCCGCCCCAAGGGGTGTGACCACGATGGGTTTGGGCGTGGCCGTCAGGATTGCACACCTCCACATGACGGCATCTTCGGGCACCAGGGGGAAAAACGTGCGAAACACGCGCACAAACCCCCGGGACATGGTCATGAGGAAGTGGAGCGAAACGGGGTCCACCTCCGTGAAGTCGAGGTCAAAGTGCATGCGAAAGATGGGCGTGCGGCGTTCCGCAAAGAAGAGACTGTGAGTGTCAAGCGCCAGTTCGGCGGCGTAGACACGCAACCATGACTCGTGCATCTCGTCAGGGATGCTGAGCCGACTGTAGGGTCCACCCGCAAGCGACATGTGGGTCTCAACTTTCTCCCGCGAACCGGGCGGAATGGTGTACTTACTTAACCAGGCCGCGCAACCACTGCTCAGGGTGGCATGACTTGTGCCGGGCACACTCACCTCACTCATTTTTAAGGAAATTTAAAAAATGTTTCAAGAATTTTATTCAAATTTTTCATCCCCCGCCACCCGAAGCAAATCAAGAATGTGACTTGTGTTCCACCGCATGTCGCGAGTGTTGCACACCTGGTCAAGATGAACCGTGTTGACATCACCCATCACCTGCAGTGGACTGCCGCCCTGCTGCGGACTGGCACCAACCACAAACACGGTTTCCCCCGCCAACTTATTTCCGTCAATCCACGCCATGCCGCGTAATCCATGCTTGTGGAGGTAATCACGGCTGCCCGACTCACGCTTGGCCTGTGCCTCGGACCGAAAGGGTGGGCACTCAATGTTCTCACCATAGATGAGCACGATACGGTATCCTTTCTCACTCATCTCCTCACACTTGCGCTCCTCCTCGAGGTGGGGCAACTGTGGTTTAAGCTCAACGTAGAGTTGCTGGCGGGGGAGGAAGAAGTCCGGGAGGTAGTTGCCACCATCGGGGCGGCGAAACGACATGTTTTCGTAGTTGAAGGGGATGCCCATCACAGTAAGGGCGACCGCAAAACGCGCCTCCTTCCGACTGCGGTATGTGATACCACAATACAATGTCGGCAGTCCGAACACTCCCGGGTTGCCCCGGCGCGCGGGCGTGACGCGGGCACGCTTGGTGGGGGGGGCTTTTTCACCAAAACTTACCTCCGCCGTATGAACAAGGGCGGAGTCTGCAACCCGGGCGGCGCATTGTGCTTTAAACTCGGCGGCGACCTGCATGGCCGTCTTTTCAACTTCACCATTCGTTTTGGCGGCGGGTTTCGCTCCTAGATCCTTGCATAATGTGGCGGAGCGTGCAAGCGTTGCTTCACCCCGCGTTTTGGCGGCGGTGGCCGCAACCTCGGCACATTGTGCTTTAAACTCGGCATCGGCATGGTGGACGGTGGTGCGCGCCCGCACACTACCAAGGTTGAGCCCGTTTGGTTTTGCAAAATAAGGTGAGGCACCACCACCAACAAGTGATTTCGAGATTACGGTGCGCTTATCAAGGAGGTTCTTCTCTATGATGCGCGCACGCACACTGCCAAGGTTGAGCCTGTTTGTTTTTACTGATGCGCAACCAACAAGTGCTTTCGAGATTGCATTGCGCTCAACAAGTTTCATCTTCTGTTTAGGGGCCGCATCATTATCGGGGAAACTGGTGGTGCCACACGCGTCGCTTAACACCCGCGGGGTGCGATGTAACTCAAAATAATTTGAGCTCGCACAATATTGCATGAAGAAGTAGCCGCGCCGGTATCTGATTCTGCGAGAGGTGTCCCATGCGTACACGGGGAAGGGGGCGTGTCGAACAGAATGTACCGTCAGTTTTTCGTACTCGGGTGTGTCTACCGGAATAATTATTCGGTTCTCCTCTTCCACCACGCCCGACTGCGGCCGGTTGATCTTTAACGACACCACCTGCTTTGTCTTCGAATCCATCATCACGCCGGTGTTACATGGATAAAAGTCACAAAAGTTCATCGCCATCGAAACATCGGAAGCATAGGGTGCGGTGGTCTGCGCCATCGAAACATCGGAAGCATAGGGTGCGGTGGTCTGCGCCATCGACAACTTTATGTTTCTGGAGAAGTTCAATAAAGACTGGCGCTTTTGAACGTACATGTGATTGTTATGAGCGAAGGTCGGTCACCCCAATGCGCCGCTTGTTGAGGTCAAACTCCCAGTAGAACCCGGACATCATGACGGCACCCATGAGGAGCACACCACCATCACGATCCGGGAAGATTAAACTGTAGTCGTCAAGCGTCCGACCGGGCCACGCCTCAACAATACCCTGCGATGGGTAATCCGGGTCGCGCAGTTGAGACGGGGTGTAGTTAAGGGTGAGCGGGGCGAGCATCGCGCCCAACTTCAGTTGAAGCACACTGCCGTTCTCATTATACCCGGCGGCGTCCAGAGCCTCACCCAACAGGGTGCTTCCAAATGTGCTCGTCGTGCCGGTATCAATCACACAGTACCGGGGGATGTTGCGTAATTTCTTCAACGCGGTGAGGGAGGGCCCCACCGCAATGCTAACGACACTCACAACATAGAAGGAGGTGAGGAAGTTGGTGAAAGAGGGTGGTTTCATCATGGGGATGTAGTGGGGGGTTGGGAAGCACGGCAGAGCACCCAGGGCAAGCCACCCCCCGGTCTCGCGCAGAACAATGCTCCAGATCTTCGACTCCGTCATCATGTCGTCCAACACCACCCGGGCACCATGCTCACGATTTCCGTTGCCGGGGCGCGCAAGTCCAACCATGTTGGACGAACTTGTGCCCTCAATGTGAGACACCCGATGCACCACCAAATCTCCGACATGTAAACGGGACGCGTCCGATGCACCCGACCCCAAAATCTCCACAAGCACACCGGGCGAGGGTGCATTTGCAAGGTGGGCACAGGTCAGCGCCGCGGAGGCCACCGGCACCGCGACACGATCCATGTAATGCTCGACCGTATCGGTCTGACTGCCGTAAGTCATCGTGGTGGACAAACCCGCACCGCGTTCACCGGGCGCAAGTCGAGGCCCGGTTGGTTGGTAGTAGTGCTCCGTGCATTCCGTGCGCGCCGTCCCATCTGCGCCAAACCCACACGGACACGCCGTGACCGCACACCCGAGCGGCGTGCAACTGCGCCACTCGCACCCCACCCCCTTCACACTCAACTTGGAGCTTCCGGTGTCCAACACCAACTCAACCACCCCCGCACCGACAACCAGCACCACCATGTACGCCCCCTCTGAATTATCCCACCACATGGGTGCAATTTTGGGCAGAGGTGAGATCGCCAACCGGGAGCCGGGCCGCGCATGGGGAAGTGGCGGTGCCCGGTGGGTCGCACTTTTCCCAACAACGCTCGTGTACGCAAGGGTCGAAAGAAGTAAAAGCAACACTAAAAACCAATCAAGCGACTCTGTCATTTTTTAATTGAAATGGAATTTGTTAGTAAGCGCAAGGTCCCGGCCCAGATGGTGGAAACATCATCAAAAAAAATAGAATTATCGGAGTTTGAGTTTGAGATACCGGTCGAGGTACTTGCACTTCTTGCACAAAAAGAAGCCGTGGCGGAGGTGGCGCTCGTCAACCTGAGCACCATTCCCGCGGAGGACCGGCACCGGTGCCTTACGGAGCTTGAGACGCGACGACTCCTACCATCGCAAATACGCGCTCAGGTTCACGAGAGCGCCGCTCGAAAAAACACGACGCGCCAGATGACAAGTATTGTCTTTTTTTTGTTTGATCACCAGAGTGCGGTGCTTTTGGGAGAGAAACTCCCGGCACTACACTCCCCATTTTGTCGGGTTCCTTTCTCAAACGTTAACTAATAAAAATACAAAATTTTCCCTTTATTCAAATCAAATACAAACTTTTCCCTTTATTAAGATCATTCGGACACACGCGCACGCTTTGCCGCTCTACGGGCGCCGCGCGCGAGCGCAACGTCCAGGAGGTCAGTAAGATCCATATCCTCATCTTCATTATCACTCAAACTCGCCCGCTTTGACTTACCCGCATTTTCATCCTCATCACCACTCGATTCACTACCACTCGATTCACTACCACTCTCACCACTACCACTATCGCCTTCGCCCGCCTTCTCCTTCTCCTTCTCCTTCTCCTTCTCCTTCTCCTTCTCCTTCTCCTTCTCCTTCTCCTTCTCCTCATGCTGGGTCATGAACGAGGCGCCCTTGCCCTTGCCCTTGCCCCGATGTTCGACCGGATCCCAGCACGGGTGGGGGTTCACAGTTACGGTCGGGAAGAGGTCGATGCCGCAAAAGTGAGACGTTCCCGACACCGGCACGTCAATGTTCCTCGCCTCGGCCACAACGCGCACATACGCCCGCACCGCCGTGGTGTTGAGAATGTCACGCCACACCGGATTGTTCCACGCAATCTTTGCCCTCAGGTCGAATTTAGCGAAAGAACTGGCGTCCTTCTTCATGCGAGCGGGCATCTCAATCGTGTTCACATGCCCGTCGTCACCATCCCAAAGATGATCCGTTGACCACTTAGAATCATCATCCACCGGGTGACGCGCGTCCATATCCATGCACAGAGTCACAAAACGCGAGGCTTTCAACATGGCCCACGCCTCACTTCCACCACGTTGCTTTGCCGTGGGTCCCTCGATTGGCAAGACCGCGTTGCCCTTGTCCACCGCCTCGCGAGTTGCCTGTCCCTCCACATCCGTGAACGCCTTCGCAAAGTCTTTCATCGAGCACCCCTTGACTCCATGTGATTTAAAGATCTTGTTGAACGAAAACCGGAGAAGGTGGAGAGAAATCACGACGTAGCACGTCGACCCGCACATGATGGGGAACGCACTCACTAAACCGGTGCGCGTGTCCATGCCGGCGGTCATCAGGAAACGAAGAGCGTAGCGCAGCGAGGGGGAGGCGCCCACCGAGTTGGCCGAGACGGTGGTCGCACTCTCCACCACCGCGGTTGAAGTCTCAAGAGCACTGAGGCGAAGTTTCAACGCCAACGCCTCCGCATCACGTTTCTTTGCCTCCGTCTCAACCACATCGCGCAGGGCCGTTGCCTCGGTGCGCATATCCATTTGGCCGGCGGAAAGCTGGGTCAACACGGAGCTCATCTGAAGAGCCATTGCTTGGATCTGCGCCACATTGGAACCCATTTGAACCACACTGGAACCCATTTGAAGAGCCATCGCTTGCATCTGCTCCATGTTGGCCATCTGCCGCGAAAACGATGCTTCCCCACCATAATCCACGGTTGAAGAGGACCCACTCGCACAAAGGATCGAGTCCGTGGTGGCCGCCGACTGATCACGCGATGATGTAATGTCACCCCCCACACCAATGATCGAGTCCACCGCATCGTCATAAAAACCCAAAGCGTCGGCGTTCATGGTGGTCAAGAAGAAAGTGAAGTTGTGACACGCGTGATACACCAAATGATGGGATTGGTCATGTCAAAGATACCACGATGCGATTGGTCATGTCAAAAATGGGATTGGTTGGTAGGCCGATGGAGCAATGTGATTGGATGGTCCGAAGTGATGGCCGATGGAGCAATGTGATTGGGTGATTGGCAAATTGCCGATGGGGCAATGTGATTGGTTGGGTTGTTCAGTTATTGTAATTTGTGACCAAACCCGAGGCCGATGGTTCACTTTTTTGATTTGCGACCAAACCCGCGGCCGATGGTTGATGGTCGTAAAGCGGAAGTAGCATGAGGCGAGGATGCGCGGCCTGCCCGGGGTCCACCATGAGGGTATTATTCAGAAAAACGGCACGGAAGGCCTCACCCATTTGGGTGGCCGCCTCGCGACGATTCATGCGGGCGTGACCCGTACACACGCCCGGCATCACAACACGCCAAATGTGCATGCCGGCACGATTTGCCGAAATTACCATCGACAGTGCAGCATGCGTGGCATGGAAGGCGTTGCGGGTACCGCGGTAGTTGGCGCGACCACCAACACTCATACACGGCGCAGTGATACACCATCGATTGTTGAGATGGGTGAGAACTGCACTGAAGAGAGGCAGGTGGCGAGTTCCATCGCTCGTCGCAGTTCCCCAGGTCTCGGTTATGGCATTCACGTCCTTCTCAACGCCCGGTAGGAGGGTGGCGATGACACGATCCAGTTCACCATTCATGGTGCCCACACAATTGCCCGGGTTGACGAAACATACACCCTCCTCGTCCCAATCCTTCACTGACCCATGGTGAAACGACACGCGCACACGAGACTCCGGGAACTGGGACACAAAGGTGCCCAAAGTGCGCTGCAGTGCATCCAACACCGATTTGCGGGTTTCGGTGATGACAATGTGGACGGCCATTTATTGCACCGACCACAACATTTACGCCACCACGGGACGCACAAAACTTACGGCGACTCGTCATCGTCGCGTATTACTTTCCGCTCTATTTTGAAGAGAACGACCTGAAGGCTCACAACTACACCCGTCACAATGATGGCACTTATCAACCGCGCAAGCGGCAGCGGGTACTTATTCCCCGACCTCTTCTGCACTGCTTCAACACTGTCGTTGAGAAAGGCGGCCCAACTGAGTGACACCAAAAACGCAAGGGTGGCGCCTGCAAGAGAAATCACCAACAGGTTAACATTCAGTGGCTCCGTGTTGTCCAGCATCTGACCCGGGATGTTCGATAAAAATCGTTTCTTTTCACGGTCCATCACCATTTCTTTACCATGCTCATACAAAAAGAGGGGATGTGCCGCGGTGGTGAATGTCACGCGCGTTTCAAGATTCGTCGGAGGTTGTCGTCACACACTAACAAAATTCATTGTTTTGAAATGTTGAACACCACCCAACGCCCACCCAGCAGTCACGACATGCTTGGCCGATACACGTGCGGTCAGTGTCATCTTACTCTCACTCTCAAACCCCGGGACATTGTCAGGTGCCCACGGTGCGAGGGCCGGATCTTACACAAGCGTCAAAGCGCGACTGTGCGGATTTACAGTGCGCGTTGAACCACCCACCCCAAATTTTAAACAAATAAATTTATTCAAAGTTATAGGTTGCCCGTGCAACCCCCGAGGTGGGAGTAGGGGGAGTAGGGGGATTGATAATTGATGGCGAATATGCCAACTCGGCGACAGTGCCCGTTATCTCTCTGAAAACTTTTGATGACATATTAACTGTTTGTTCTTAGAATAGGTTTGGTAGACTGCTTCCACAACCCCCTAAAATTTAAAAACAAATAAATTTATTCAAAACTTATAAACCCATTCAAGCGTAAACACATAATTACCCGCCGTGTGGGGGGCCCCGACTACTCTGAGATAGATATGTGTGACTACGTCAGTCTGTTTCCAAAGGTCTGTTTGTGTGGTCATGCGTGTACCACCAGTCACTCGCCACGAAGAAATACTATCATATAGCAGACTCTTGTAAGGAGAATTAATGCCCAGACCCATAGCGGTAGGTCCAACACTGGGCGTGATGATGGTGACAAAAGCTTGGGTGACGAAAGCACCGCTCGGAATGGTAGAATCGAGGAGTAAGGGGTTGTCACCCACGATCGTGGCTCCATCGACATCAAAGTTATAGGTTGCCCGTGCAAACCCCGAGGTTGGAGTAGGGGGATTGATAATTGATGGCGAATATGTCAACTCTGCGATAGTGCCCGTTATCTCTCTGAAAACTTTCGATGACATATTAACTGTTTGGTTGTAGAATAGGTTTTGGGTAAACTGCTTCCACAATCACCCCAAATTTTAAAAACAAATAAATTTATTGAAACCAAACCCCACCCAAGCACCCTATCTACTTGCGCAACTTCTTCACTGTAAACGACACCGTCATCATGTTACCCACACCGATGGCGGAGCCCTTGCCCCCGGCATTGTGAAAGAGACGGGGCTTCGAATCCAGGACGTAGCCCGCCGCCTTGGCCCACCGACGAATACTTGTCATATGCAACGTCATGTCCTCCCGTGCACGAACCGACTGGATGCCCGGACGGCCGCGAATGTTCACCGTGTAGGCCAGATATGCGACCGGGGCCAAGAGCTCCTGAACAAACAAAGACCGCATCGCGTGCCGCACACAGTGGCCCTTCGACACGTTGCCATCCCAGTTGCCCATGGCATCCACCCACACGTAACTGAATGCAGGAAGATTGTCATACTCCAGAAACTTCTCAAGAGTTGAGTGGGGAGAGTAGACGCCCGTTGCCGAGGTGATTTCGCGACATACGCCCCAGTCGCAGTTCGGCGCAAACAAAGCATCCGTCGTGTAGGCGGTGTACTTCATCATGACGCTTGAAGTGATTGCCGCGGGACCATCGAGAAAGAGTGCCGCGGTCGACACCCCGCGAGCCTCACACCGCAGACGCGCCTCCTCCGCACCCGCCGCCAAAATCTTATTCACCTCCCATTTCCACGCATCGTTCCACTTTGTGTAGTCAGGGTAGCCCTTCGACTGCAACTTGGACACCCGCAGGAAATTCCGAAGAACCGCGGGAAGGGTGAAGGGCAGAGTGATCACTTCACTTGACTCATCGTACGTCGCCGCAGGAATCGGGTGGACCGTGGCGCGATCCACAAGAGAACTTTCGCCATTCGTACCCGGCGCCGCCCCGGGTACGGTGTAGTTTGTTGTGAACCGACTACCGGCAGTCCCAAGAGGTCGCGTCCACATTAGTTCCACCTCCGAGTTGGACCCGTTGGTGTGGACCATCGCCTCACCGTGATCGCTGCCAACCACGCAGACATAAAGCTTTCCATCCCAAAGGCACATCAAAACATCGTTCTCCTTGAGCGGCGTCATGCAACCCTTCGTGAACGAAAGATCGCACAGAGTGTGCGTCAGGTCAACCGTTGAAGTCATTGAGAGATTCATGCTTGGATAAGAAAAAGAATAATGAGAAAATCAAAAAAAATAATGAGGTGTGATCTGATTGGTCCGAATGGTTTGACTGGACGTGGGCCCTCGACCGCAATGATTGGACGGCAAAACGATTTGATTGGTCGAACCTCTGTTTTGAGTGGACGTGGACACTCTGCCGCCTGATTGGACGGCAAGACGAATTGATTGGATGGTGTGAATGTGGCGAAAGATCTCATTTTTCAAAATAATGAACCGACCGACAACACGGAAGGCCACACAGGAAGCCGCCCGCAAGAGAGCGCGGGAGGAACTGGAAGAAGATGTCATTTGCCCCATTGGGTTGGAAATCATGGAAAGCGAGGTAACCTACCCGTGCGGACACTCCGTGTGTGAAGACTGTTGGAGGAAACAAACCAAATGTCCGCAGTGTCGCGCCGAGACGGACGCGAACTGGACACCGGAACCTAACCTGAGCCTTCGAGGGAAGATTGAGGAAGTTCATCGCACGGCCGACTGCGGGAGCGGACCCTTTCATCTCGGCGAACTCCTCAATCACCGTAAGGTTTGCATCGAATGTAAGGATGTTCAGTTGGCCCAAAAAAATAAAGAGATCGACGCTTATGTCCGCCACATGGAGAAGATGGAGAGGCGGGCGGACCACCAAACCGAGATCGTTCATGTCTACGAGAGTTACTTTGAGGTCACACCTCCGTCGTCGCCAGACGGGAGGGACAACATGGAGGAGGTTAACGAGGTTTATGAACCTTCATTTGAAGCGCGAATCCGCACCGCGGCGGCGCGCACCGCGGCGGCGCGACGCGGTGATGAATCACCACCGCCTTTGAGTATTTAGTTGGATTGTAAAATAAAATTTATTTCAAAAAATTACAAAAGGGATTCGTTACGAACTCGACGATGAAATTTTGGGAATCCCCACTTTACTTCAGATGTTAAACCCTTGAAGAATACCCACATGAGTACCGCAACCGCAATTATTAGAATAATCAGCGACATTCCCGTCTCACTCGAGGTGAGACCGTCCCTGGTGCCATTCGAAAACAATTCACTCATCCGATTTTATTCAATTGTGACGGACACTGTAGTCTCTGGACTGGTACTTCCATCAAAAAGCGCGTAGTATATCTTGTAAACATACGCCCCATGCGACGGTGTGTCGTGCAAAATCGGATCTTCACTGGAAATTTGAAAAACCACAAGGGTTGTTGCGGGGACACTGTGCCGGACAGCAGTGTAGGAGACAATAGGGAAAGGGGGTGGGATAATAGGAATGCTAATGGCATTTAGTGAAAGAATTGGTGGAGATGTGGCGGGGGCAAGAACGGCGCGACTTAAAACATCACCATTTTCAAGATAGATCACGCGAGGCATCAAGAAACACCCCACCGCGGGGTAGGGGAGATCAACCACGCCAACCGCACCACTACGTGACGTTACAATCTCTACTTCCGATCCGCTAACATCGTGAACACCAACTTCTAAATCCGTGTCTGGTGCAGTGAACCACATGGCGGATGGGTGACCGTGCCTTTCTGCGACAACACCCGCACCAAAGATAACAGTGGATGCAACCGACTGTCCAAATATGAAGTCACTACTAGTGTTTAAGTACCATGTGCCCGTCATCAGGTTAGGATCGATACATGGTTGGTTGGTGGTCGGTGACGACCGCCGCCGGACGACGACAACCACCACCACCACAACAATAACGACCAGGGTGGACGCAAGACTAAGACCAATTATTAACCCTTTTGAACGCATTGTTTAAACATTGAATGGGTTTATTTTCTTGTGTGCACATTTAAAAAATACACGACACACAATCAACGATATCGCGTGCGTATTCTACGTCGCCGCAAATGGCGGGCACCCCCTCAACGGTGTTGTAGTACATGTACATTATCTCCATTGGTTTACTCGGTTGAAATGTGTTCAAAATATCAACAAGTGTGGCAACACGATCCGCCCATGGGGTGCGCACGCGGTCACCATCAATACTGTACGCGTCGGGGTTGAAACGCACCCACAAAATGTTGGCATCCGTGCCGGCAAGGCGGATCGCAAGGGCAGTGTCGTTCATTCGGCGCACATCACACGCGATACCGTACCCGTCGTGTTGGGTCTCGTCAATCTCCAACAACACCCGCAGATCCCGCCCGGGGAATTCGAACACGGCATCAATACGCGATGACGACTTGTTTGTGTCGAAACAGTTGTATGAGATCGTGACTTCACGTTCGAAGCAGAATCCCCTCGTGGTAAGGTAATCAAACACCCGCGTCTCTTTTTTCTTCATGATTTGGTTGAAATGCCCGATGTGTTGGGTGCGGATATGACTTAACAGGTGGGAACTCTGAATGGTGGCGTATTCACATTCCGTGCATTTGTGTGGTTTGGCCCCGGTGTGGGTGTGTTTATGCTTCACGAGATCACCAGACCCTGAACATGTGTATTCACATCCGTCGAAGTCGCACGCGAACGGACGCTCCCCGGTGTGTGTGCGTTTATGCACCTTGAGATGCTCGGGCCTTGAACATGTGTGGTCACATCCGTCGAAGTCGCACGCGAACGGACGCTCCCCGGTGTGTGTGTGCGTGTGCCTTTTAAGTGCAGACTTACTTCCAAATGACTTCCCGCACTCGAGGTAATCACAGGAGTGGGGTGGCATTGTGCAAAGTGTTTGTTTATTATGATGACAACTTTAGGTGGTGTATTTGAACGAATAAAACGCACCTTCAGGACGGTGTCTCATATTCCAAAATGAACTCCAACATCGAGGCAGTCAACCCCAGAAAATGTCCACATGGGCGTGAACGAGTTTATTGCAAACCCTGCGGCGGTGCCGGCATCTGTGAACACGATAAACGTCGCGCACGATGCCGACCGTGTCAGGGGAGTGCTTTCTGCCAGCACGATAAACGCCGCACAACCTGCCGCCAGTGTAAGGGGAGTGCGATTTGCGAGCACGATAAACACCGCGCATACTGCCGCCAGTGTAAGGGGAGTGCGATTTGCGAGCACGATAAGCGCCGCACACGATGCCGGCAGTGTAAGGGGAGCACGATTTGCGAGCACGATAAACTCCGCACACAATGCCGGCAGTGTAAGGGGAGCACGATTTGTGAGCACGATAAACAGCGGCCACAATGCCGTCAGTGTAACGGGAGTGCGTTCTGTGAGCACGATAAATACCGCACATCATGCCGTCAGTGTAAGGGGAGTGCGTTCTGCAAGCATGATAAACTCCGCACACGATGCCGCGAGTGTAACGGGAGTGCGTTCTGCGAGCACGATAAACGCCGCGACGGGTGTTACATCTGTACACCCTCGTGTGCGTGTCAAAACTGTTTCCATGTTGTGGTCGCGACTTCATCTAGATACCATCCACACTGTAAGGCATGCTACTGTCAACTTAATCCTGACGCCAACATTCCAAACCGCACGCGTACAAAGGAGATGACTGTTCGAACCGCGTTGAAGGAACACTTTCCCAATGCGGCGTGGGTATTTGACAATTCAATTGCAGGTGGATGCAGCGCACGCCGACCTGACGCGTACCTGGACATGGGGGAATTCTCCATAATTGTGGAGTGTGATGAAAACCAGCATCGTGGAGCTACGTACAGTTGCGAATCTCTTCGCACGATGACGCTCTTCCGTGACGCAGGTAATCGGCCGCTTGTGGTTGTTCGCTTAAACCCCGATAGTTATCGCGACTCGGTGGGAATCCTACATCCCGGGTGCTTTACCCCAACACTCACGACGCTTAACCTGGATGTGAATGCGTGGAATCGGCGCGTGGGTGCGCTCGTTGCCGCTCTTCACACCCACATGAATAACCCACCCACCCGTGAAGTTACCGAAGAGTTGCTGTTTTTCAACGAATAAAATATGTAAAATGGAACTTTTGGGGGAAACCATCCCAGGGATCGTACATGACGCGGTCGTGCACATATCATATGTCCTATATTTCATCACATTTTTCCTAAATTTTTAGTATTTTATACTACCGGAGAGAGAAATCGTATTACCTCTCTCCAATTTTTCAAATCTCTATTTGCTCTATTTTTCAATTTTCATTTGCTCAATTTGCTCCATTTTTTTCATATATTTCCAACATTTCCATTTTCCAACATTTCCATTTTCCAAGTTTTCCAAACACAGTCCGGTGTAGTTGTG